>OGXW01000647.1_pt1 | contig 26438 bp, 18 predicted proteins | sample 1576341 | NCBI WGS metagenome assembly OGXW01 (sample SAMEA3541592, study PRJEB24748) | human gut metagenome | biome: human gut; feature: human-associated habitat; material: faeces | place: China | collected 2012
GAGGCCGCCGCCGCGCACGAGCCGGTTGTCCAGCCGCGGCGAAGCGCTTTGCCGCCGCGGTAGGCGGTGAGTTTTTCGTCCGGCATGCGGTGCACCTCCCTGTGAAATGTAATCCAATTTATTATAGCATACGCAGGCTTTTATTTGAAGTGCAAACGCGGGATGTCTTTTCCCTGCCCCAGCTTTCCGGTGTCGGAATTTTTATCACTTTCCGCGGCAATGCCGCTCTCCCTGCGATTCTCCGTGAATTCTTCATCGCATTGTTTTAGTAGGATAACAAAAATTTTTTATAAATTCGCACTTTAATTGCCATGTTCTGTAAAATAATAAACTTTTCTAAGTGCGAGGTGAAAAAAGTAAATATTTTACGCAGTATTTTTGTACAAAAAGTCTGTTCAAAATTATCATTTTTCACAATAGTTGTTGATAATATTGATAAATACGCGAGATTTTTTTATTCATTCATCCAAATTGCACAAATACATCTTGACAAAGAATTTTAAAAGTGATAAATTTATCTCACGAAAGGACGAAAGGAGGCTGAGCAGGAAATGAAAAAGGTTATCTGTTCGGAACACGCACCCGCAGCCATCGGCCCGTATGCACAGGCAATTGCAGCAAACGGTATCGTATTTACTTCGGGTCAGCTTCCGATCGATCCCGCAACCGGTGCTTTTCCGGAAGGGATCGCAGCACAGACCAAGCAGTCGCTCACCAATGTAAAGGCAATCCTTGCTGAGGCAGGAACCGGTATGGATCAGGTGATCAAGACTACCGTCTTCCTGAGCGACATGAACAATTTCGGCGCGATGAACGAGGTTTACGCCACCTTCTTCGGTGAAGGCAGCTACCCGGCACGCTCCGCTGTGGAGGTTGCAAGACTTCCCAAGGACGCTCTCGTCGAGATTGAGGTAACCGCTCTCCTGCCGTAAGGCAAACCAAAAAGAAAAGAAAACAGCAAAAAAAAGGTGCTGTCCGCTAGGCAAAGCCGGAACCGGAAAATTCGGCTTTGACGACCGGGGTACCTCCAAAACACAAACGGCAACAACGCCAAAAAAATGGAGGTAATTTATTATGAGCAAGCAGTATCCGCTGAACGTACCCGCACCGCATCATTTCACTTACGCAGTTCGTGATCTTCCGGAAGTAACCGTTGAGCAGCGTGAGCGCGCTCTTCAGGCTACTCATTACAACGAGTTCGCATTCCCGTCCGGCATGCTGACCGTTGATATGCTGTCCGACTCCGGTACCACTGCAATGACCAATCATCAGTGGGCAAGCCTGTTCCTCGGCGACGAGGCTTACGGCCGCAACACCGGTTATTACGTTCTGCTCGACACCTTCCGCGACATCTTCGAGCGCGGCGGCGAGAAGAACTGGAAGAAGATCATCGACCTCGTTCGCACCGATTGCCGCGACGTTGAGAAGATGATGGACGAAGTTTATCTGTGCGAGTACGAAGGCGGCCTGTTCAATGGCGGCGCAGCTCAGATGGAGCGCCCGAACGCATTTATCATCCAGCAGGGCCGTGCAGCTGAGTCCGTTCTGATGGAAATCGTTCGCAACATCCTTGCTAAGCGTCACCCGGGCAAGAAGTTCACTATTCCGTCGAATGGTCACTTCGACACCACCGAAGGCAACATCAAGCAGATGGGTTCCATTCCGCGTAACCTGTACAACAAGACCCTGCTGTGGGAAGTACCGGAAGGCGGCCGTTACGAGAAGAACCCGTTCAAGGGCAACATGGATATCGAGAAGCTCGAGCAGCTGATCACCTCTGTTGGTCCGGAGAACGTTCCGCTGATCTTCACCTGCATCACCAACAACCCGGTTTGCGGCCAGGCCGTTTCCATGGGCAACCTGAAGGAAATCAACCGCGTTGCGCATAAGTACAACATCCCGCTGGTATTTGATACCGCTCGCTGGGCTGAGAACGCTTACTTCATCAAGATGAATGAGGAAGGCTACGCTGACAAGTCCATCGCTGAGATCGCTACCGAGATGTTCTCTTACTGCGATGCATTCACCATGTCCGCTAAGAAGGACGGCCACGCTAACATGGGCGGCATGCTGGCATTCCGCGATAAGGGCCTGTTCTGGAAGAACTTCTCCGACTTCAACGAAGACGGCACCGTTAAGACCGACGTTGGCGTTCTGCTGAAGGTTAAGCAGATCTCCTGCTACGGCAACGATTCCTACGGCGGCATGTCCGGCCGTGACATCATGGCTCTGGCAGTTGGCCTGTACGAGTCCTGCGACTTTAACTACATGAACGAGCGTGTTGCTCAGTGTAACTACCTGGCAGAAGGCTTCTACGACGCTGGCGTTAAGGGCGTTGTACTGCCGGCAGGCGGCCACGCTGTATACATCAACATGGATGAGTTCTTCGACGGCAAGCGCGGCCACGACACCTTCGCTGGTGAGGGCTTCAGCCTTGAGCTGATCCGCCGCTACGGCATCCGTGTATCCGAGCTGGGCGACTACTCCATGGAGTATGACCTGAAGACCCCGGAGCAGCAGGCTGAAGTATGTAACGTAGTTCGCTTCGCAATCGACCGCAGCCGTCTGACCAAGGAGCATCTGGACTATGTAATCGCAGCTGTTAAGGCTCTGTACGAGGATCGTGAGAACATTCCGAACATGCGTATTGTTTGGGGTCACAATCTGCCGATGCGTCACTTCCACGCATTCCTGGAGCCGTACCCGAACGAAGAGAAGTAATTCCCTGTTCTATCCTTTCGTGAAAGGCGATACCGCATAATTGCATAAATTGTGCGGTATTTCCGCCAATGCCGCAGCAATGGCGCCGCGGCATTGCATAACAGGAATTTCTCCTGACCTTTTTATAACTTGATAATCAGGGCGTAACCTGTGCCGCGTGGAAAGTGCACAGGAAAGCAAAGAACAAAGGCGTTCTTTTTGCCAGAAAACTAAACAGTTTCTGCGGCAAAGAGAACGCCTTTTTTCTATCCATTTACACATTAAAGGGGTGTAAGATAATGAGTAAAGAGCCTAAAAACTTAGAACAGAGAGATGGTTTCCAGAGTAAGTGGGGATTCATTCTGGCATGTATCGGTTCTGCGGTTGGTATGGGCAACATCTGGCGTTTCCCGATCATGGTGCAGAAGTACGGCGGCATGACCTTCCTGCTTCCCTATTTTATCTTTGTAATTTTGATCGGCAGTACCGGCGTTATCGAGGAGTTCGCTCTCGGCCGCCGTGCAGCTGCAGGTCCGGTTGGTGCGTTCGGTATGTGTACCAAGGAGCGCACCGGCAGTGATAAATCCGGTAAGGCGATCGGCGCAATCCCGATCATCGGTGCATTGATGCTGGCAATCGGCTACACGGTCGTTCTCGGCTGGATCTTCAAGTACACCTTCATGTCCCTCTCCGGCAGCCTGTTCAGTCTCGGCACGGACATGGGCGCTATCGGCGGTACGTTCGGTATGACCGCACCGGAGGCTGAGACCCTTCCCGAAGCCCTCAAGGCAATGGCGTCGGCCGGCTTCTTCGGCATCGGCAACGGCGTATGGCAGATCGTTGCACTGGTAGTTTCCCTTGCCATCATGGTAATGGGCGTTGCAGGCGGCATTGAGAAGGCCAACAAGGTCATGATGCCGGTTCTGTTCGGTCTGTTCCTCGTACTGGCAATCTACATCGGCACGCTGCCCGGCGCATCCGAAGGCTATAAGTACATTCTGACCCTGAATCCGGCTGGTCTGCTCAAGCCCGACCTGTGGGTATTTGCATTCGGTCAGGCGTTCTTCTCCCTGTCTGTTGCAGGCAACGGTTCTGTAATCTACGGTTCCTACCTGTCCAAGAGCGAGGATATCCCGTCCTCCGCACGCAACGTAGCAGTATTTGATACCCTTGCAGCTCTGCTGGCAGCAGTCGTTATCATTCCGGCAATGGCAGTTGTTCTGGGCGAAGGCATCCGCGACGTATCCGGCGGCCCCGGCCTGATGTTCGTTTACCTCGTAAACGTATTCAACGCAATGCCTGCCGGCCGTATCATCGGCGCGATCTTCTACATCTGCGTACTGTTCGCAGGCGTATCCTCCATCGTAAACCTGTACGAAGCACCGATCGCTTTCCTGCAGGAGCAGTTCAAGTTCAAGCGCGCAGCAGCCGTTGGCACCATCGGTGTAATCGGTCTGGTCGTTTCCATCGCAATCCAGCCGTGGACCTCTCAGTGGATGGACGTTGTTTCCATTTACATCTGCCCGCTCGGCGCTGCTCTGGCCGGCGTTATGTTCTTCTGGGTACTGGGCAAGGAAAAGGCAATTGCTGCTGTTAACGAAGGCGCTAAGAAGCCGATCGGCGGCTGGTTCTTCCCGCTCGGCAAGTGGGTATACGTTATCTGTGCAGTTCTTGCACTGATCCTCGGCGTTATGTACGGTGGCATCGGCTAATCCCTCAAGCCGTCACCGATCTTTCAAAAGACGTTCATGGAGTTTATGAATCGTCTGTATCCCCCCTTTTGTCTCTGTCCCCCGTCACTGCTGTGTGACGGGGGACACACTTTTCTAATTAGAAATCAGCAGGCAGTAATCGGTGCATGCAAAGCAAAACCCCGGCTTTGCCGCACTTGACAAAACCGGGGCTGCTCGGGTATAATATACCCAAGTGATGCTGTTCAGGCAGTCAGACCCTATAACAAGTTAGTGAACTAAGTCACTGACCGTTCGAGGCCTAATCGAGCGGTCAGTGCGCTTTTATACAGAAAAAGAGACGAACCAAGCAGGCTCGTCTCTTTTTACGTTGTATGGAGAAGATTCAGTTAAAGTAAACGATATCTTCCTTCGCCTTTTCGGCGGGTTCTACCGTGATGGCATGCAGCACCGGACCGGGACCGCGGTACTGCGGCAGCTCCTCGACGGTGATGGACGCCGTTACCTTGACCCAGTCGCGGTTATGCAGCTGATCGCGGTCGGGATAGCGGCAGAGGAAGCCGAGGAAGGTGACGTCATCCGCGCAGCAGACCATGCCGAAGCGGCCGGGCACGAAGCTGTCGGCGGGCACATCCTTGCCGACGTAGGCCTGGGCAAGAAAGCGGACGGTCTTGCCGTCATACTTCATCGGGTCGCCGGTGGCGTCGATGTACCAGAGACCGTAGTCCTCCGGCTGGATGTCGATGATATCCGCATCCACGTCAAACGGCAGCGGCATATTGCGGGCGTAGTCCTCGGAATTACCGTTCACGTCATCCAGATAGATTGCCGCACGCGGGTTCATCGCCTTGATGTTCTTCTTGTACAGCATGTCCTTCAGCTCATCCGTGCAGCGGTTGAACACAACAAGGTCAGCGGTGGTGATATGCTCGAACATCATCGGGCCGATGTTGTTGGAATACAGCTCAAACGTGGTCGCATCGACCGTGGTGACGATCTGGTACAGCTCCCAGCGGGCAGGGAATGCCTGCATCAGCTTTTCCAGCTTCCACATGCCGTTGTACTCAACAAGAATGCGGTCCGGCTGGTATTTCTGCTCCACGCGCTTGAGGATATTCGGCGTCAGACGGTCCTCGGACTCGATCGGCACAAGCGCGGTGCCGTAGTGCAGCAGCCACTTCTCGTCGTATTCCTCGATGCCTTCTTCGCACAGCAGCAGCACCGTGCGCTCGTTCTCGGTAAAGTTCGGGTCCGCGAGAATGTCCTGAATGAACTTGGTCTTGCCGCTCTCCAGAAAGCCGGTAAAGACGTATACTGGAATGGGTTCGTTAGCCATATCTGGTTACCTCACTTTTCGTTTACGCCGAACAGAGCAGCGATGCGCTCCTCATCCAGCTCGGAGCCGATGACGCACAGACGGCCGGTGTAATCGGCAGCGCCGCGGCGGATTTCGGGTGCACCCGGAACGTAGTCAAAGTGCAGCCACTCGCCGCCGTCTGCACACGGAACGATGCCCTTTGCACGCAGTACGGTGCCGAGCGTAACATCGCCGAGCGCGGTAAGAGCCGCGTTAAGCTCTGCCTCGGTGTACTTGTGAGTCGTTTCCTTACCCCAGGAGGTGAATACCTCGTCAGCATCGTGATCGTGGTCGTGACCGCAGCAGCAGTGACCGTCGTGGTCGTGATGATGGTGCTCGTGGTCATGATCGTGGTGATGCTCATGCTCATGGTCGTGATCGTGGCAGCCGCAGGTGCAGTGCTCATCGTGCTCGTGATGATGCTCGTGCTCCTCATGGTCATGCTCGTGGTCGTGCTCATGCTCATGCTCGTGCTCATCATGCTCGTGGTCATGGTGGTGATGATGATGCTCGTGGTGCGGCTCGTGCGCGATCTCCTCGAGAACCTCCGCAACGAGGTCGCGGCTGCCTTCCATGGTGGAGAGCAGCTGCTCGCCGGTCAGGTCCTTCCACGGGGTGGTGACGATGCGGGCGTGCTCATTCAGGCCGCGCAGCATGGCAACGGTCTCGTCGAGGCGCTTCTCCGGGCACTCAGCTGTGCGGGACAGCAGGATGGCACCGGCATGCGCCACCTGATTCTCGAAAAACTCACCGAAGTTCTTGAGGTACATCTTGGCCTTGAGCGCGTCAACAACGGTTACAAAGCTGTTCAGCTGGACCTCGAGGTGCGCGTTCTGTACCGCAGCGATAACATCCGACAGCTTGCCGACGCCGGACGGCTCGATCAGGATGCGGTCCGGATGGTACTGGTCCACAACATCATGCAGTGCCTTGCCGAAGTCGCCAACCAGCGAGCAGCAGATGCAGCCTGCGTTCATCTCGTTTACAACAATGCCGGCATCCTTGAGGAAGCCGCCGTCAATGCCGATCTCACCGAACTCGTTCTCGATCAGAACAACCTGCTCACCCTTGAGCGCATCGGCCAGCAGACGCTTGATGAGGGTCGTCTTGCCGGCACCCAGAAAACCGGAAATAATATCAATTTTAGTCATGCTTTGTCGCTCCATTTCTATGCACGGCACAGGGATTCCCGAACCGTACTCAAATTTTTCGAACGCTTATATTATACCACATTTATAGAAAAAAGAAAAGCTATTTGGTTAGCGGGCGCTAATCTTTCTGACTGCGCGGAAAGAAGTTGAGGGGCAACCTCCCTTTTTCGCTTTTATAACACAAAAACCGCCCAAAAGGACGGTTTATTGACAGCATATATTACTATATGCTATAATCAAGGCGGTATTGCCCTAAAGAAATAACCGCCCTCCGGTAGTTAAAAGAGAGCGGCTTCTTCTCGACTAAAAATCGAACTGAGGAACGACTGCTCTCCCTACAAAAGCCGCCGTTTATCAGCGATATTATAGCGCGAAGCCCCGGTTTTGTCAAGCGACGAAACCGGGGCTTTGTTTTACAATTCCTAAGCAGAAAGGAATTATTCTCCCATCACCTGAAAGACAATATCCCGCACGCGGTTGCGGGTATCGCACTCCACAAGGGTCAGATTCTGCCACGGGCCGATGGTGATCTCGCCATTCACGAACGGGATAACGATAAACGGGCTGAGCAGCGCCGCCTTGATATGCGACGAGCCGTTATCATCGTGCCATGTGTCATGGTGGTGATAGTAAATGACGTTTCCCTGCTCATCGCGGTAGGGCGAAAAGACATCCATCGCCGCCTTGAGGTCATGGTAGACCATGCCCGGCTCAAACTCGAGCGTGGTCAGACCGGCAACGCCGCCGGTGGTAAAGCCGGTAATCGTGCCGGACTTCATGCCGGTCTTGCGGCAGGCGTTCTGCACCGCTGCGCGGAAGTCGTCGGTAACGTCGATCATGCCCATGTGGGCCTTGGTGTGGTAGGTTTTGGTTTCGGTATAAACAGGCATTTGCGATTCTCCTTTACAGGCACTCGAGATAGCGGCCATACAGGGTCTTATTCAGCTCTTCCGCATGACGGAGCAGCGTCTGACGGCTGATATAGCCGCGCGCGTACGCAATCTCCTCCGGACATGCAATGTAGCGGCCGGTCTCATCCTGCACGCGACGGACAACCTGTGCGGATTCGAGCAGATTCTCAGCGGTACCGGCATCCAGCCAGACGAAATCCCGGTCGAGCTTTTCAACGTGCAGCTGACCGCGTTTCATGTACTCGATATTGACATCCGTAATCTCCAGTTCGCCTCTTGCCGAGGGCTTGAGTCCGCGGGCAATCTCCATAACCGAGTTATCGTAGAAATACAGACCCGGAATGATATAGTTAGACTTCGGATAGCGCGGCTTCTCCTCGATGGAAATCGCACGGCCCTGACCATCAAACTCCACAACGCCGAACGCACGCGGGTCATCGACATAGTAGCCGAACACGCAGGCGCCGGATTGCATCTGCACGGCACGATCCAGATAGTTCTGGAAATTGGGGGAATAGAAGATATTATCGCCCAGAACAAGGCAAACCGAGTCATCCCCGATGAACTGCGAGCCGATGAGCAGCGCGTCCGCGATGCCGCGTGCAACCTCCTGCACCTCGTAGGTGATGTTGACGCCGAAGCGGCCGCCGGAACCGAGCAGACGGTAGAACGGGCCTTCCTCTCCGGGCGGGATGATGATGAGAATATCGCGGATACCGGCCTGCAGGAGCGCAGCCAGCGGATAGTAGATCATCGGTTTATCGTATACCGGCAGCAGCGGTTTGCAGACCGGACGTGTCATCGGGTACAGGCGCGAGCCCTTACCGGCGGCAAGAATGATTCCTTTCATTGGCTATTCCTCTATCTATATGGTTTTGTGAGATTAGTATAGCACACTTTGGGCAAATAAGAAAGCCTTTTGTAAAGGCAGGAGTCAGGAGGCAGGAGTAATGGAAAATTGAAAATTGAGAATGGAGAATAGCGCTATCCTTGCGCAGGCTCCGGTCGCGCTGCGCCCGTGGCGGCTTACCTCCTGTGTAATATTCGATTTCACGGATTTAATTGATAAATGTCCGCAGGGCGGGACACCCTCACCCCGCCCTGCGATAACTCATTCACTCTTTCTCAATCGTCAGCACCGAATGATACGGCTGCGGCTTTCCGTCCACGGCGTTATCGAGCGATGCGCCGCTGAATTCATACTCGTACCGGAAATCCAGCCCGTCGAGATGCGCCTCCTTGACGTTTTTCGTATCCGGTGCATCGTAATCCCAGCCGTCGTCAATGATGTCATCCCTCATGTGGTCGGCATACAGCCAGCTCCATTTGGCATACGCGGCCGCAAAGGCGTAATACACCGTCATGCGCTCCTGATAGCCGCACGAGCCGTTCTGCGAATCCGAAACCACCGTCACCGACTGCACATAGCCGTCCGCATCGGTTTCGACCGTCACATCGGATACAGAATCGCCCAGCGAGAAGAAATACCTGCCGCCCATTCCCACGTCGCTATTCCAGCTGCCGTCCGGCCGGACATACGGCGCCAAGCCCTGATTATATTTCAGGCAGTCGTTGCAGTTCTCCACATACTCCGCAAGAGTCAGCTCGCCGCGATTGGGCGGCAGCTTGGCGTACAGGTCAATGCCGTAACCTGCGGCTGTTCGCAGCCCGATCACCAGCAGGTACAGCGCCACGCGATACCAGCGCACCTCCTGCTCGCGGACGATGATGCTGCATCCGTTCTCCAAATCCCACGGCAGCTCCTCTTCTTTGCACGCGCGGTAGCACTTGTACTTGTAGTACCAGTCGAAGACCGGCAGCGCATAGCAGTTGCCGTAGCCGAACACGCCCCACAAACGGGCATATGCGGTGCGGATGGACAGCTTTTCTCCGTCCTCATCGCGGACGGACAGCCCGAAGATCCACTTGCCGGGCGTTGTGCCCCAGTAATGCAGCAGCACCGGCTCGAACACGAACGTCAGCAGCCAGCTGACATACCCGCACGCGAGCATCCACGCCAGATTCGACATAACCTGGATAAAATTCTCCGGATTGATGCGGAACACCCACTGCGACAGCATCGACCACAGCAGCCCATACAGTCCGGCATCCACATTGCGGGCAAAGAAGCGCCGCCACGGACAGCCGGCCGGCGGAATGCGGTCTTTCTCGCGCGGGTCGTCTGCGGGCAGCACGATGGACTGGTACCGGTCTACATCCAGCCCGTTCCACTCCGCTCTGTCCTCGCAGATGGCGCGGCACATCGCATACGCCAGTTCGCTCTCGCGGATGTCCCCCTGCAATACGTCGAGCTGGCCTGCCGCCGCCTCGGGCAGCGCTTTCTCGCCGCTCTCGATGGCGCGGATGTCGGGCACGCTCAGGCGCAGCCTGCGCAGCAGCATGATCTTCCGCAGGGTCTGCACATCGTCCTCGGTGTAATCGCGGTAGCCGTTCTCGCCGCGTGTCGGCGTGAGCAGCCCCTCCTTTTCGTAAAACCGGATGTTCGCCCGGGTCAGTCCCGTCCTGCGCTCTGCTTCCGCTATGTTCATACGATCACCTTCCCTTCTATTGATTACATTATAAGGGATAAAGTAGGTTTACAGTCAAGTGTTTTCGGGGAAAATGTTAAGAAAAAAGAGTGGAGAAACTCCACTCTTTTTAAGGCAACACCGCACAATTAAAGCGGCGGTGTTGCCTTATGTTTAATTCAGCGCTGCAATCGACTCTTCCAGCTTTGCGAGGTGCTCGCGCAGCTTTTCGGCCTTTTCGCGCTCAGCTGCAACAACCTTCTCGGGTGCCTTATCGACAAACTTCGGGTTGTTCAGCTTCTTCATAACGAAGTCGATGTCGGCCTCGACCTTGCTCTTCTCCTTGCCGAGACGGGCCCGCTCGGCCTCGAAGTCGATGAGGTCACCCATCGGCATATAGATCTGTGCGTCGCCGGTGACAACCGATGCCATCTTGGCAGCGTCCGCCGGAACGGCGTCGATGAGTTCAATCTCGGAAGCGTATGCCAGCTTGGGGAAGAAGCCTGCGCCTGCGGAGAACGTATCCTTCTTCTCGGTCAGGATGAGCACCTTGGCCTTCTTGGAGGGCGGTACGTTCATCTCGGCACGGCGGTTGCGGATGGCGCGGACAGCGTCCATCAGGCTCTCCATCTGTGCCTCCTCAGCGGCAAAGTGCAGCTCCTCCTTGTATTCCGGCCATGCGGATACCATAACGGACGGGCCCTCATGCGGCAGCGCCTGCCAGATGGTCTCGGTGATGAACGGCATGAACGGGTGCAGCAGCTGCATCGCGCCGCTCAGCACATAGCACAGCACCTTCTGTACGTTCTCATCGCCGGTCTGCAGACGGGTCTTTGCAATTTCGATATACCAGTCGCAGAAGTTCTCCCAGATGAAGTCGTTCAGCTTGGCAGCCGCCAGACCCAGCTCGTACTGGTCGATGTTGCGGGTAACGTCGGCAACCAGCGTGTTGAACTTGCTGATGATCCACTTGTCCTCGATGGCAAGGTCGCTCGGCAGCTCGACTGCCTTGTCCTTGTCGATGGTCAGGTTCATCTGGATGAAGCGGGATGCGTTCCAGATCTTGTTGCAGAAGTTGCGGGACGCCTGTACGCGCTCATCCGAGAAACGCATATCGTTTCCGGGGCTGTTGCCGGTTGCGAGGGTGAAGCGCAGCGCGTCCGCGCCGTACTGGTCGATAACCTCGAGCGGGTCGATGCCGTTGCCGAGCGACTTGGACATCTTGCGGCCCTGCGCGTCGCGCACCAGACCGTGGATATAAACCGTCTCGAACGGGGTTTCGCCCATGTGCTCCACACCGGAGAAAATCATGCGGGCAACCCAGAAGAAGATGATATCGTAGCCGGTAACAAGCGTAGAGGTCGGGTAGAAATACTCGAGCTCCTTGGTCTTGTCCGGCCAGCCGAGCGTGGAGAACGGCCACAGAGCGGACGAGAACCAGGTATCCAGTACGTCCTCTTCCTGACGGATGTTCTTGCTGCCGCACTTCGGGCAGGTGCATACATCGGTCTTGGAGACGGTCATCTCGCCGCAGTCCTCACAGTAGAACGCCGGGATGCGGTGACCCCACCACAGCTGACGGGAAATGCACCAGTCGTGTACGTTTTCCATCCAGCGCAGGTAGGTCTTGGAGAAACGGTCGGGCACGAACTTGGTCTTGCCCTCGTTGACTACGTCCATAGCGGGCTTGGCGAGCGGCGCCATCTTGACGAACCACTGTGCCGAGGTCATCGGCTCAACGGTCGTACCGCAGCGGTAGCAGGTGCCGACATTGTGCTCGTGGTCCTCGATCTTGACCAGCCAGCCGCCCTCCTCGAGGTCCTTAACAACCGCCTTGCGGCACTCGTAGCGGTCCATACCCTCGTACTTGCCGCCGTTTGCGTTGACGGTCGCGTCCTCGTTGAACACGAGAATCTGCTCGAGGTTGTGGCGCTGACCCATCTCGAAGTCGTTCGGGTCGTGGCACGGCGTAACCTTAACGCAGCCGGTGCCGAACTCCATATCAACGTACTCGTCACCGAAGATCGGGATCTCGCGGTTCATGATCGGGAGGATGCAGGTCTTGCCAATCAGGTGCTTGTAGCGCTCGTCGTTCGGGTTGACGGCAACGCCGGTATCGCCCATGAAGGTCTCCGGACGGGTGGTCGCAACCACCAGATCGCCCGAGCCGTCCGCGAGCGGATAGCGGATGTGCCACAGCTTGCCCGGCTGGGTTTCGTACTCAACCTCAGCGTCGGACAGGGCGGTCGCGCAGTGCGGGCACCAGTTGATGATGCGGTGGCCCTTGTAGATCAGGCCCTTGTTGTACAGGTTTACGAATACCTCGCGGACAGCCTTGGAGCAGCCCTCGTCCATGGTGAAGCGCTCGCGGTCCCAGTCGCAGGAGGTGCCGAGCTTCTTGAGCTGGCTGATGATGCGGTTGCCGAACTTGTCCTTCCACGCCCATACGCGCTTCAGGAACTCCTCACGGCCGAGGTCGTAACGGGTCAGGCCCTCCTCCTTGCGGAGGTTCTCCTCTACCTTGATCTGGGTTGCAATACCGGCGTGATCGGTGCCCGGCATCCACAGCGCCTCGTAGCCCTGCATACGCTTGGTGCGGATGAGGATATCCTGCAGGGTCTCGTCGAATGCGTGGCCCATGTGCAGCTGGCCGGTAACATTCGGAGGCGGAATAACGATGGTGTACGGTTTCTTGTCCGGATTGACCTCGGCGTGGAAGAAGCCGGAATCGACCCAGAACTTGTACAGCTTGTCCTCGACCGATTTCGGGTCGTAGGTCTTAGGCAGTTCGCTCATTGATCTATCTCCTTCAATTTGATTTACGATATACATGCGGGATACTTCTGTGCAAACAAAAAAGAGCATACTCATCCCGACAACAGGACGAAGTATGCTCCGTGGTACCACCTGAATTCGCGTAAAGACGCGCACTCGTTGCCCCGTAACGCGGGTTAGACGGAACAGCTTAACGAAAATTCGGCTGTTCTGCTCCAAAGCGACCTTCTTCTTCCCCGCCGAGGTGCTTGCACCGACCGCACCCTCTCTAAACGCGCAAAGGAAAAATACTCCTCTTTTTCACTGCATTTGTGCTATTAACTTTAATAGTATAGCTGTTAAATTCGGGTTTGTCAAGGGATATGACGCAGTTGACAGCAACTTGCCTATACGATACATGCCAGCGAATATACTAACAGATAAATACAAGCTCACGCTATCCCGTAGGGTGCGCCGACTCGGCGCACCGTTTGTAAACCGCAGGGCAAATTTCACAGCAACGGAATACATTAACGACAGCGTATGCCACGGACTATAATCCGGTGATATTCGCTGGAATGCGGTGCGCCGAGGTCGGCGCACCCTACGGTCAGGCGATTTACAACTTATTACCTGTTGCTGTAATATTCGTCCTCTGCCCATCTGCGCGGATTATCCAAAATATAATTGTATTTCACGGCGTAATCCGCATCATCCCGAATAATATGGTCGTAAAACGACCGCTGCCACAAATTGCGTCCGGCATCCTGATTGGAAAACCGTTTCAATGCCGCAATTATGCGTGGCACCAATTCCGTAGGGCGCATTGTCGTTGATAGGTGCAGAGCGTCACAAAATAGACGCCCTGCTTTCCGTAATCATACTTTGGCAGCCGAGTCGATCTCCTCGTCTCCATCAGGAAAGTCTCCGCTTAAACTCCTCATACCCAAACATACGCACGACCTCATCCGTGCCGTCGGCGCGCCGGATGGCGATCAGCGGCAGCGGCATGCCGTTAAACGTATTGGTCTTGACCATGGTGTAGAGCGCCATGTCCTCGAACACGACCTGCTCACCGGCGCCGAGCGCCACATCGAACGAATACTCGCCGATGACATCGCCTGCGAGGCAGGAGCGGCCGGTCAGCAGATAGGTGAACGCCTTTTTCCCCGGCTCGCCGCCGCGGTACACCGGCGGACGGTACGGCACCTCGAGCACGTCCGGCATATGGCACGCCGCCGAGGTATCCAGAATCGCAATGTCCTTATGGTTGTGCATCACCTCAAGCACGGTGGCGACCAGATAGCCCGCATTCAGCACAACGGCCTCGCCCGGCTCCAGATAAACCTGCACCTTGTACTTTTTCTGCAGATAATCAATGCAGTGCACCAGCGTTTCCACATCGTAATCCGCACGGGTGATATGGTGGCCGCCGCCGAGGTTGAGCCATTTCAGGCCATCCATATACTGACCGAAATTCTGCTCGAATGCAGCGACAGTCCGCACCAGATCGTCCGAATTCTGCTCGCAGAGCGTGTGGAAATGGAAACCCTCAATGCCGTCGAGCAGCTCCGGCTGAAAATTCTCTATCGTAATGCCGAGGCGCGAATCCGGACCGCACGGGTCATACATCGCGTGGTCGCTCGGCTGCGTGGAGCACTCCGGATTGAGCCGCAGGCCGCAGCTCTTCCCTGCTGCACGGGCAAGGCTGCCGTAGGCCTTCCACTGCGTGAACGAGTTGAACACAATGTGGTCGGCGTACTCCAGAATCTCGCGGAACTCGCCCTCCGCGTAGGCCGGCGCGTAGACATGGGTCTCGCCGCCGAATTCCTCATGACCGAGCCGTGCCTCGTACAGACCGGAGGCCGTTGTGCCCGCCAGATACTCCCGAATCAGCGGGTACACGGAAAACATCGAGAACGCCTTCTGCGCCAGCAGGATCTTCGCGCCGGTGCGTCTGGCAACGTCCCGCAGGACGGCCAGATTCTGCACCAGACGGTTTTCATCGAGCAGGTAGCAGGGCGTAGGAAGCTCAGTAAATTTCATATCAGTCCACCAGCACCGGCTTGTCGTTAATCTGCCACGGCAGACCCCACTTGTTCAGCGCCTCCATGTACGGATCGGGATCAAACTCCTCCACCGTGTACACGCCCGGCTTGTTCCACTTGCCGGTCAGCAGCATCGCCGCGCCGATCATCGCCGGAACGCCGGTGGTGTAGCTGATGGCCTGCGAGCCGACTTCGCGGTAGCACTCCTCGTGGTCGCAGACGTTGTAGATATAGGCGGTCTTTTCCTTGCCGTCCTTCTTGCCGGTGAAAATGCAGCCGATGTTGGTCTTGCCCTTGGTGCGCGGACCGAGCGTTGCCGGATCGGGCAGCAGCGCCTTGAGGAACTGAATCGGCACGATCTGATGGCCCTCAAACTCGATCGGGGTGGTGGACAGCATGCCGACGTTCTCCAGACACTTCATGTGGGTCAGATAGGACTGACCGAAGGTCATGAAGAAGCGGATGCGCTGCACGCCCGGAATATTCTTCGCCAGAGACTCGATCTCCTCGTGGTGGAGCAGGTACATGTCCTTGTGGCCGACCTGATCGAAGTCGTACTCGCGCTTGATGCTCATCGCCGGGATTTCAACCCAGTGACCGTTCTCCCAGTACGAACCCGGTGCGGATACCTCACGCAGATTGATCTCCGGGTTGAAGTTGGTCGCAAACGGATAGCCGTGGTCACCGCCGTTGCAGTCCAGGATGTCGATGGTGTCGATTTCATCGAACAGGTGCTTCTGTGCGTAAGCGCAGTACGCCTGCGTTACGCCCGGGTCAAAGCCGGAGCCGAGCAGAGCGGTCAGACCGGCGTCCTCAAACTTTTTCTTGTATGCCCACTGCCAGGAGTAGTCGAAGTACGCGGTAAAGCCCTCGTCCTTGCAGCGCTTCTCGTAAATGGCGCGCCACTCCGGATCGTCGGTGTCCTCCGGCTCATAGTTTGCCGTATCCATGTAGTTTACGCCGCACTTGAGGCACGCATCCATGATGGTCAGGTCCTGATACGGCAGCGCAATGTTCATCACGATGTCCGGCTTGTACTCATCGATGAGCGCGCACAGCTCGTCCACGTTGTCCGCGTCCACCTTGGCGGTGCGGATTTTGGTTGCGGTCGTGCCGTCCAGCTTCTCCTTAATCGCGTCGCACTTGCTCTTGGTGCGGGACGCGATCATAATTTCCTCGAAAACGTCGCTGTTCTGGCAGCACTTGTGGATAACTACGCCGGCTACACCGCCGCAGCCGATGATCAATGCTCTTCCCATTGTTAATTCCTCCTCATTTTTAACTGCATATATAATTTAGATTTATTGAATGGTCTTTATTTGTTAAACTGCCGCTTGAGAAGCGAACGGAACTGCGCCGCACCCGCGGCGGGGGCAAAAAGGGTAGACACCTACGGTTTCTACCCTCTTTGAACACCCGTTTCCCTTGTTGGGATAGCTTGGGTGCAGACGGTAGACTGCGTAAGCAGGAAAAGGGGAACGGCAGTCGGATTACTCTTGCGTGATTTTCGCAAAATATTCGCAGTTCACAGATATCGTACTGCTACACATAAGATTAACTCTACGCAGAGTGCGGCATAACCGTGCCGCACAATTCGTGAGCGCGTTGTGATAGACAGCACCTACGCAGGATAAATTATACCAAACGCTTACTCCACAGGTGCCTTCCGGTATAACACGTTAAAGAATTGCGCGGCACGGGTATGCCGCGCCTGCTGGAAGTAGCCGACCTGTGTAGCAGAACACTATCTGACCCTGCGAACAGGTTGCTCAAGAGGACGGACTCCGAAGGTAGTTCGTCCGCAGCAGAGAAAAAATCCTCTGCCGTTCCCCTTTTCGAAGCGGTCACATGTCGGCAATCTGCGCCAGACTATCCAAGGGAAAGGGGTGATTCACAAGAGGGTGGAAACCGCAGGTGTCTACCCTCTTGTGCCCCCGCCGGGTAGGCGCACTCCCCGCTGAGGTTCAGCGAAAACCTCTCGCCCGTTAGGGGCGAACACGCTCACGCAGTTCGCGCGCCCCGCTCAGCCGGTGCAGAGAAACAGGCTGCCGCCCGTTAAGGGCGAACCCGCCTGCGGCAGTTCGTGTGCCCCAGTCAGCCGGTGCAGAGAAAGCGGTTGTCCAACGCTTACGTTACTCTACCTTTTCCAGCAGCTTCTGCACATAATTCGGCAGATAGAACGCGCCCTTATGCAGATTGGTATTGTAATATCTGGTTTCCAGTCCCAGACTGTTCCACCAGTCCGGATTCAGATCGCGCACCGGATGCACGCCGCGCGACGAAAAGCCGAACAGCCAGTGTCCGGACGGGTAGGTCGGGATATGTGCCTGAAACAGACGGCTCAGCTCAAACGAGTGCACGATATTGCGGTGCGCTCTCTGGCACGCCAGCGCATCGCCCTTGTAGAACGGGCTTTCGTGCTGATTGACGAGCACGCCGTGCTCCTTGAGCGCCTTGTAGCAGTTGCCGTAAAATTCCATCGTGAACAGGCCCTCGCCCGGGCCGAACGGGTCGGTCGAGTCGATGATGATAAGGTCGTACTCGTCCTCAATCCGGCGGATGTATTTCAGGCCGTCCTGATAGAGAATGTGCACGCGCGGGTCGTCGAGCGAACATGCCACACCGGGCAGGTACTCCTTGCAGACCGCGACAACGCGCTCATCGATCTCCACAAGGTCGATATGCTCGATGTGCTGATAGCGGCACAGCTCGCGGACACAGCCGCCGTCACCGCCACCGATGACAAGCACCTTTTTAATCTTCTCGCCGAGCACGGCCATCGGCACATGCACCATCATTTCATGATAGATGAACTCGTCCCGCTCGGTTAGCATCATGTAGCCGTCAAGCGTGAGAAACCGACCGAACTCCTCGCATTCAAACACGTCGATGCGCTGAAAATCGCTCTGTTCGGTGTAAAGCTGACGGTCTACCTGTATCTGCAGCCCAACCGTCGGCGTGTGCATTTCAGTAAAGGTAAGTTGCATGAGTGAAACGCTCCTTTTATTCCGGGCTGACAACGCCGCGGATGACCTGCAGGTTGTTCACCTCGGGGTCCTCGGTGCCGAGCAGCATGCAGTTCTTTTCCTTGGCGTAGCGAATATAATCAAGAATATCGCGGGTGATACGCTCACCGGGCGCGAGGATCGGGATGCCGGGCGGATAGCACATGACAAACTCCGCGCAGATGCGTCCGACCGACTCCTCAAGCGGCATGGCCTTCTTGTCCGCGTAGAATGCCTCCTGCGGGCCGGCAACCACCTGCGGCGAGATGTACTCCTGCCGCATGAGCGTCGCCTTGTCGCGCTTGTAGCGGCGGCGAATATCCGCGAGAGCGGCTACCAGACGTTCGAGGTCGCGCTCACGGTCGCCCACCGAAACATAGGCGAGCAGATTGCCGAGATCGCCGAACTCGGTCTGAATATCGTAAAAGTCGCGCAGAATGTCGTACACCTCGATGCCCGCCAGACCAACATCCAGCGTGTTTACCGCCAGCTTGGTCGTGTCGAAATCGTACACGGTGTCGCCGTTGATCAGCTCGCTGCCGTAGGCGTAGTAGTCACCGAGGGCGTTGATCTCCTCGCGGGCGTAGGTCGTCAGGTCAACGACCTTTCGGAAAATCTCCTTGCCGTGCAGGGCAAGGTTCTTGCGCGAAATATCCAGACTGACCATCAGCAGGTACGAACCGGAGGTCGTCTGCGTCAGGTTGATGATCTGGCGAACGTGCTCCGCGTTCATGGACGGGCCGCACAGCAGAAAGCTGGACTGCGTGAGCGAACCGCCCGACTTGTGCATGGAAACGGATGCTAAATCCGCGCCCGCCGCCATCGCGGAGACCGGCATATTTTCACCGAAGTAGAAATGCGTGCCGTGCGCCTCATCGGCCAGCACCTTCATGCCTGCCGCGTGCGCGAGCCTTACGATTTCCCGAATGTTCGAGCAGATGCCGTAGTAGGTCGGGTTGTTGACGAGCACCGCCTTTGCGGACGGGTGCTTTTCAATAGCGGCCTTCACGTCCGCGACCGACATGCCGAGCGAAATGCCCAGCCGGTCATTCATCTGCGGGTTGACGTAAACCGGAATCGCACCGGTCAGTACGAGTGCGTTGATGACACTGCGGTGCACGTTGCGCGGCAGGATGATCTCGTCGCCGCGTTTGACCACGGAGAGAATCATCGCCTGTACGCTGCTCGTCGTGCCGCCCACCATCAGGAAGGCGTGCGCCGCACCGAACGCATCCGCGGCAAGCTCCTCGGCCTCGCGGATAACGCTGGTCGGGTGGCACAGATTGTCGAGCGGCTTCATCGAGTTGACGTCCACCGTCATGCACTGCTGACCGAGGAATTTCGTTAATTCCGGTGAGCCGCGTCCGCGCTTGTGGCCGGGTACATCGAACGGCACAATGCGCATGTCTTTGAAGTTTTCGAGCGCCTCCATGATTGGCGCACGGAATTGATCCATAAAAATGCCTTCTTTCGGCAGAGAATGATATGCTGCGCTTTCGCGCGAAGCGCGCATAAAATACAATCTGCGCAGCAGATTGATAAAAACCGGGAGCATGTATCACGGTTTTTATACAAGGAATAAAATTTGTGTGCCGCGCAGCGACGCGCAAATTTTATTGTGAGACAAATCCGAACATCGTTCGGTTTGTCTTTCTCGATTGAAAATGTATTTTCAATCGATATCAGTAGATGTTCTTGCCCGAAAATATCTCAATCATCTCTCGTCTGAGGTCGGAGTGAATCTTGAGTCTGGTCTTGGGCGGCAGCTCATAGATGTCGGTGTTGAACAGGTAGTTCTGGAGATCGACCTCCTTGAGCAGCATACGGGTGTGGAACAGATTGGACTGGTACACGTTAATGTCGTATGCGTCGTACCGCTCGAGCGTTTTCGGGTCGATAAAGTCCTGAATGGACGTCATATGGTGATCCATGAACAGCTTTTTGCCCTCGATATCGCGGGTAAAGCCGCGCACGCGGTAGTCCATGGTGATGATATCCGAATCGAACGAGCCGATGAGGTAATCGAGCGTAGACAGCGGCGTGATCTCACCGCAGGTGGCAACGTCGATATCCACGCGGAAGGTGGCAAGGCAGGTATCCGGATGATACTCCGGATAGGTATGCACGGTAACGTGGCTCTTATCGAGGTGTGCGACAATGGTATCCGGCTCGAGCGCGGGCTTCATGTGCTCCTCCGCGATGAGAAAGGTTACGGAGGCGCCCTGCGGGTCGTAATCCTGCTTGGAAATGTGCAGCACATGTGCACCGATCATCTCGGTTACCCGCTCGAGAATGCCGGTCAGTCGTTCGGAGTTGTACTGCTGGTCGATATATTTGATGTAGTCACGCTGTTCGCGCTCGGTCTTTGCATAGCAGACATCATAAATGTTGAAGGACAGCGCCTTGGTCAGGTTGTTGAACCCGTAAAGTTTGAGCTTGTTCTGCATTTCATATCCTCACAATACCAAAAAATCCCCAGGCGAAAGGGGTACACACGGTACGCTTTCACTTGGGGATGATCATTCTCTTTTTGCAGATGCTTCTGCACATTCCGTAGGTTTTATGGAAGAGGAAAGAGTCTATATAGCAAGAATCGTTACTTTTAGGCAATACCGCATAATGAAGCAAGAGCGATTTGCGAGTAAATTTTGTGCTCTGATAAGGCGTGGTTTTGCGGCAATACTTGCTGTATTGCAAAAAATCACAACGAAATCAGGGGGCAAAATTTCCGCAAAGCGCCGCAGTCTTAATTGTACGGTGTTGCCTTTGTACTCTTATTGATCGTTTCACAAGTGTGATGCGCCCGCGGCACACGGCTTTTAGTCAGCCAACTTATAAAATTCAATAAGGCAACAAAGTTGCCAGTTTCGGCATTTGACCCGGCTGTCCGTATGGCCTTAGCACCGTTTTCGCGCAGAAACCGGGCGGTCAAAGAAATTCTGCTGAAAGGCTTCGCCTCTCCGAATAACTTTTATTATAAGGGAATCCGAGTACAAATGCAAGATTTTATTGCGGATTTTATAGATGTTGTGCCGAAATTTTCCCGGGCAGCATCATATAATTAGACAAGCGCGATTTACGAGCAAATTTTATGCACTGATAGCGCCACAGTCCTGATTGTATGATGTTGCCCTTGTACATAGAAAGTTTACAGTCTTTGTTTTGAAAAATCGCGTAAAACGTAGTACAATGGAAAAAGCAAGACGATGTAATTCTGAAAAGACAAGGTGAATCATGGCACGCAAAAAGAAAAGCAAGGGACTTCGGGTCAGCCTGATGCTGACGGTCGGACTGATGATCGTGTCGTTTGCGGCAGGCATGCTGACACAGAAGATCGTGTTCCGCGAGCCGCAGACCGACGCCGGTCTGACCTACATTGAGGATATTCCGGTGATGACCGACTTTCTTCCCGAGGGCACACGCGCCCGTCCGGGACAGAAGCGCGAGATCAAGTATCTTGTCATCCACGAGACCGACAACACCGGCACCGGCGCAAATGCGGCCGCGCACAACTCGTTCATCCACCAGAACGCCAACGCCGAGGAGGGCATTGTTTCGTGGCACTACACGGTGGACGATCACGAGATCTACCACCATCTGCCGGATGATGAGACTGCCTATCACGCAGGCGACGGCATGGAGAAGAACGGCGGCAACATGAACGGCATCGGCATTGAAATGTGCGTCAACTCGGACGGCAACTACGAACAGACGCTCATCAACACCGAAAAGCTGTGTGCGCGGCTGCTGATCGAGTACGACCTGAACCCGTCCAAGGCACTGAAAAAGCATCAGGACTTTTCGGGCAAAATCTGTCCGTCCACCCTCATCAACAGCGGCCGCTGGGACGAATTCTGCAACGCGGTAACCGCAAAATACAAGGAGCTGAAGGCCGACGAAGCGGCAAAAGCATCGTAAGTATCCGGTTAGCAACATGCAACCATGTGCAAAAACCGTGGAAAATCAAAGGGCGATTTGTCGTAAATCGCTCTTTCTTTTTATCCTCTGATATGGTATACTTCAAATCGTACGCTGTAAAAAAACTGAAAAAATTTAAGCGTACCGTAAATCCTACTTAAAATTTATCACATTGTGAAGGAGTGAACTGAAATGATCGTTGTACTCAAACAAAACAGCGACAAAGGACATGTCGAAAAACTGATGCAGCATTTCACGGATATGGGGCTGCGGATCAACTATTCCGAGGGCGCAGACACCACCATCCTGGGCCTGATGGGCGACACGACCCGGCTCGATGAAAGGGACATTATGGCGTATGACGTGGTCGAGCGTGTACAGCGCGTGACCGAGCCGTTTAAGGCCGTCAACCGCAAATTCCACCCCGAGGACACGATCATCGAGGTTGCGGGTCGCAAGATCGGTGCCGGCTACTTCAATGTTATGGCAGGTCCGTGCTCGGTCGAGAACGAGGCGCAGATCGTCGAGTGTGCCGAGCGCGTCAAGGCTGCCGGTGCATCCTTCCTGCGCGGCGGCGCATTCAAGCCGCGTACCTCCCCGTACTCGTTCCAGGGTCTGGAGGCCGAGGGCCTCAAGCTGCTGCTCGAGGCAAAGCGTCAGACCGGTCTGCCGATCGTCACCGAGATCATGAGCGAAAAGCACCTCGACCTGTTCGCAGATGTAGATATCATCCAGCTTGGCGCCCGCAACATGCAGAACTTCATGCTGCTCAAGGAGCTGGGCCGCTCGAAAAAGCCGATCCTCCTCAAGCGCGGTCTGTCCGCCACCATGGAGGAGTTCCTCATGGCTGCCGAGTACATTTTCGCAGGCGGCAATACTAATGTTATCCTGTGCGAGCGCGGCATCCGTACCTTTGAGAAGCTGATCCGCAATAATCTGGACATCTCCGCTGTTCCGCTGGTTAAGATGTTCAGCCACCTGCCCATCATCATCGACCCGTCCCACGCAGCAGGCCGCCGTGATATGGTGCAGCCGCTGTCCCGCGCAGCCATCGCTGCCGGTGCTGACGGCCTGATCATCGAGGCGCATAACGATCCCGCACACGCCCTCTGCGACGGTGCACAGTCGCTCGACCTCAACCAGTTCGATACCGTCATGAAGGACATCAAGCGCCGCGCCGAGTTTGAAGGCCGCGTGATGATGCCGTAAAAGCAAACAATGCACAAAACCCTCTCTGAAAATCCAGAGAGGGTTTTATTTCACCTTGTCACACCCTGCGGTTTAGCCGGATGTAAGGTCTGTCAACGAGCCAAAGGTATAACCCGCACTCTCCCACTTCGTCAGCAGTTCATCGAGAATCCTCGCATTGGTCTCGCTGGTGGAATGCAGCAGCACGATCGCCCCGTTATGAATCCTCGGCAGCAGCTTGGAGAATGCCTGCTCATCGGTCGGCTGGTTATCCGTGTACCAGTCCACATACGCGAGCGACCAGAAAACCGTAGTATACCCCAGCTCCTGCGCCTGCCGGAGATTCTCCTCGCTGAACTTGCCCTGCGGCGGACGATAAAATTTCTGCATCGGCTGACCGGTCAGCGCGGTGTATTTCTCCTCAAGACCGTTCAGCTCCGCCGCAAACGCGCTCTTATCCGCAATGCCGGACATATCCGGATGGTGCAGCGTGTGATTGCCCACAATATGCCCTTCTGCGGCCATGCGCTTTACGAGATCCGGTGCGGTATCAATAAAGTTTCCCACCACGAAAAAGCAGGCAGGCGCGTTATGCTTTTTGAGCGCATCCAGAATAGCAGGCGTGCAGCCGTTCTCGTAGCCCGCGTCGAACGTCAGGTAGATGGTCTTTCGGCTCGTGTCACCGACGTAAAACGCGTTGTACTGCCGCAGTTCCTCGGCGGAGACATTGCCGACCGGCGGCTGACCCTCGGTTTGGAACGACAATCCCCAGTCGCTGACAGCCGCGGGAACCGCCTGTTCGGCGGCTGTCGGCTCAGCATTTTCGCGCGGAAACAGGATGAAAACCGCGGTCAGAACCGCAAAAACGCTAAGTCCCACACCAATTCGGCACAGACCCGTGCGTGTGATCGTGATAAACATAGCAGTGCCCTCCCTTGCTCTACCCTATGCGGCTGCATGGGCAATATGCCGATTTTTCTCTGCCAATTTGCGTCAGGTTACAGGTAGACAACCCCTACCGATTTCCTGTACAATGGTAGTAACACCAACATGAGGGGGGCACGACATGAAAAAAATGAAACAATTTGCCTCTGCGGCACTGGCGGCACTGCTGCTAGCAGGCTCTGCACCGAGCGCGCTTGCGCTGGATTCCACACCGCCGATGTACAAGCAGTTCGGGTACGACAGCGCAGAGGAGTACATGGAACAGGAATCGTACTACGGCGTTTTCGATTATGATACGCTCAGTGACCATTATCGGCAGCATCTGGACGCCATCCATAAAGATCCCCAGATCACAGTCGATTACTGGGGTTATGACGATCTGGAGGGGCTGTCCTTCGGCTGGGACGGTGATTTAGAGGAATGCTATCGTGATACAGCGCGTGCCATGACAGAGGGCGATGAATACAAACTCCGCTGTCAGCTTTCCGTGCAGCTCAACGGCGCGTATGTCCACTTTGCAGACGCACAGCCGGAAAAGGTAAACGGGCGCGTGATGGTTCCCTTCCGCGCCATTGCCGAGGTGCTCGGCGCTGAGGTAGACTACAACGCAGGCGCAATCACCGCTAAGAAGAACGGCGAAACGCTGTCGTTCGCGCTCGGCGGCAAGCAGCTTACCGTCACGGACAGCGCGGGCAAAACCGTCAAAACCGTGCAGATTGATACCGCGCCGTACAAAAAAGGCGGACGCACCTATGTTCCGGTGCGCTTTTTCGCCGAAGCGTTCGGACTGACCGTGCAGTGGGATCAGGATATGCAGACCGCCGTGCTGTATGACCGCGCGGCGCTTGTAAACGACATTGACAGCAAGTTTACCGTGCTCAACAAGTGGATCAAGGCACAGCCGTCCACCGAAAACGCCAAGACGCTGCGCACGGTGGCGACGATCGGCGCGGCGTATACCGCCTTCGACACCATCGACGGCAACAAGGATTACAAGGTCGATGTCAAAGCCGAAATTCTGGCGAACGGACAAGCCACCCAGGCGACTGTGACGGTCGATCTGCGCGTGCTGGCATCTTATTTCCTCGGCGATTCGCAGGCGGATGACGTACTCACCGCCGCACAGGCAGCCCTCCTGCGCAGTGCGCTGAGCAACGTCAAGCTCGAGCTCCTATGCAGCGCGGACAGCGGCGACCTGTATTTGAAGTGCCCTGCCGTGGCAAAGATTCTGGCGATGGACGAAACGGATGACGCCGATCTCAAGGCGCTGTCGAACGGCGCGTGGCTGCACATCAACTGGGCGGACAGCACATTCGGCGCTCTGTTCAGCGAAAATCTGAAGATTCTGAAGAACAATACCTTTACCTCGGTGGGCGAAAGCATCGTCACATCAAACGAATCTGCGGTGACCGCATATGAGCTCGGCTGGGAGGATTTTTATCGCATAATAAAGAATGACGTAAACCGCCTGAACGACCTGCTGGGCGATGAACAATTCACCGCAAGCGGCTCGCGCTACACGGCAAAGCTCGACAAGCAGAATGACGACTATGGGCAAACCATGACCGGCAGCTATATGCTGAACACGGCGGACGGCTCGTTCTCGGGCACGCTCGAAAGCCGCTCCGATACCACCAAAACCGTGCTGACGTTCTCCGGCAGTGTGCAGAACTGCAAATTGAACGTGACCTACCACACCAAGAACACCAGCATTCTGTCGCTCGATATCACGCTGACCACGACCGAATCCAGTGTCGAGCCGAAGAACGCGCCGCCTGCAGGCGACAAAATCGTCGAATGGACGCAGAATGATTATTCCAATGACTGGGAGTACGACGACCGGGAATGACATGATCCGAATAAGCAAAAGAGCAGATACTTTCGTATCTGCTCTTTTTTGTACTTTTTCGGGAACTTAGCCGCGCAGCTGAGCGCCGAACTCGGTCTCAAGTGCCGAGATAGCGGCACGCATTGCCTTGTCGCACTCCTCATCGGTGAGGGTACGGTCGGGGGCGCGCAGGGACAGCGAATAAGCAACAGACTTCTTGCCCTCCGGGATGCCCTTGCCCTTGTAAACATCGAACAGCTTGACCGACTCGAGCAGCTTGCCTGCTGCCTTCTCAACAGCGGCCTGCATGGAGGCTGCCGGAACGGCATCGTCAACCAGAACCGCGATATCGCGGGTGGATGCCGGGAACTTGGGCAGCGGATGATACAGCTTCTCCGGGTCGATGGCAGCCAG
>OGXW01000655.1_pt1 | contig 26170 bp, 17 predicted proteins | sample 1576341 | NCBI WGS metagenome assembly OGXW01 (sample SAMEA3541592, study PRJEB24748) | human gut metagenome | biome: human gut; feature: human-associated habitat; material: faeces | place: China | collected 2012
ACCGGTCATGCCGGACAACTTGGTGTACAGGCGGAAGTAGTTCTGGAATGTGATGGTTGCCAGCGTCTTGGATTCCTGTGCGACCTCTACACCTTCCTTGGCTTCGATTGCCTGATGCAGACCGTCATTGAAACGACGGCCCAGCATCTTACGACCGGTGAATTCGTCGATGATGACAACTTCGCCGTCCTCTACGATATAGTCAATGTCTTTCCGCATGACACCGTTTGCCTTCAGTGCCTGATTGACATGGTGCAGCAGGGTCATGTTTTCCGGATCCATCAGGTTTTCGACTGCAAAATATTCCTCTGCCTTCTTGACACCGCGGCGGGTAATGGTTGCAGTCTTTGACTTTTCGTCTACAATGTAGTCGGCGTTTTCGTTGACTTCTTCCTGATCCTGCTTGTCGTCCATTTCTACGACAGTTGCAGCGGTCAGAGTCTTGGCGAACTTGTCCACCACGCCGTACAGAGCAGTAGACTTATCGCCCTTACCGGAAATAATCAGCGGGGTTCTGGCTTCATCAATGAGAATGGAGTCCACTTCGTCCACGATCGCGAAGTTGTGTTCCCGCTGTACCTTATCCTTTTTATAGATGACCATGTTGTCACGCAGGTAGTCAAATCCCAATTCGTTGTTGGTACCGTACGTAACATCACAGTTATATGCCGCACGACGCTGGTCGTTGGTCAGACCGTGGAGAATACAGCCGACAGTCAAGCCCAGATACCGCAGTACCTTACCCATTTCGTCCGACTGTGTCTTTGCCAGATAGTCGTTGACTGTAACAACGTGTACGCCCTTGCCTGTCAGTGCATTCAGATATGCAGCCACACAGGCTACCAGTGTTTTACCTTCACCGGTTTTCATCTCGGCGATACGTCCCTGATGCAGGACAATGGCACCGATGATCTGTACCGGAAACGGTTTTTTGCCCAGAACACGGTATGCAGCTTCCCGCACGGTTGCCAGTGCTTCTGCCTCCATGCTTTCCAGCGATTCGCCGTCCTCCAGACGTTCCCGAAATTCATTGGTCTTTTCTTTCAGATCTGCATCAGAAAGTGCCTGATACTCCTCGTCCAGCTCCAGAACCTTTTTTTTCAGCGGTTCAATACGTGCCAGTTCACGGGTACTGTACGAACCGAATACTTTACTAAAAATGCCCATTGACTTACCGCCTTTTCATCGAAATATACAATAACTAGTATAGCACGAACCACTCTGCTTGTCAATAGATTTTGAAATATTTTCACAAAGTGCAATTCATTTTCAAGCAGATTCTCTGTGCATTCCGCAACATTTCCCCTGCCGGCTGTCGCGGAACTCGCCCTTACTCGCTTCGGGAGGGACAGAATGCCGCCATGGGACAGCTCTTGCACCGGGGCTTTCGTGCACGGCAGGTATCTCTGCCGAACCACACCACCCGATGACAAAAGTCCGAGGAACGCTCCGGCGGGATCAGCGGGCGGAGATCTTTTTCCACCTGTACAGGGTCTTTGGATTTGGTCAGTCCCAGCCGTCCGGTGATCCGGATAAAGTGGGTGTCCGCCACGATTGCCGGCTTACCGTAGACATCGCCGAGAATCAGGTTTGCAGTTTTGCGTCCCACGCCGGACAGGGAAAGCAGATCTTTCATATTGTCCGGCACCACGCCGCCGAAGTGCAGCAGCAGCTGGGCAGACATTTCCTTGATGCTCCTGGCTTTCATGTGATAGAAGCCGCAGGGACGGACGATCTCTTCCAAATCGCCGATGTCTGCCGCCGCCAGTGATTCCAGTGTGGGATAAGCTGCGAACAGCTTTGGTGTGATCTGGTTTACCCTTGCATCGGTGCACTGTGCCGACAGCCGCACCGCGATCAGCAGTTCGTAGGGCTTTTCATATTGCAGTGCACAGGTTGCCTGCGGATAAACTTCTTCCAGCGTCTGCACCGCCAGCAGGGCACGTTCTTTTTTGGTCATATGTGTTTCTCCTTTTTATTCTGTGACACGCTCCATTTTCAGCAGCGGAACAACTTCATCTTCGATTCTTTTTTCTCCGGTCAGCCGAAACCCGTTTCTCTCATAAAATGCAATGCCGCGGGGCGAATCCGCTGAATCGGAATCCTGCAATGTTCCATACTGTTCCTCCATTCACAAAAACGTGTTTCAGGCAACAGGCTTTGCACGCAATCTGACAACGTATCTTGCTCACAAGCGTTATGCAGTGTTGCCTGAATCATAAAATGCAAACGCCTGCTGTAGCAATTTCCAAGCTCGTGTGTCGTTGCGGTCCCAGTATGTTTTCACGCGGCACAGCGTGGAAAACGGTTCTTTTGCCTTGACCGCTTCCGGCAAGTAATGCCATAGGCAAAAGCAGCCGATGCTGTATGTTTCAGGGTTAAATTGGCTTCCCTCATATTGCTTTTGCAATGCGGAAAACAGATATTTTCCCAAAGCAGCATAACTGGAAGAATCCGCACGTCCGATAGACACGCTCTCATAGTTCCAGTGGTGCAGAAACAAACGACAAGTGACTTTGCGGCTTTCAGAAAATTTTTTCAGCTTCAGCAGTAAGGTGTTTTCAGGGTACTCCGAAAGAAGCGTATCCAGCATGGACAAATAAGTTTCACTGGAATGAAACCCGCAGTTCCACAGCAAAAATTCCCCGTACAGTTCTTCGATTCGCGATTCCCGTTCCACTTTCGGCAGATCTTCTTCATACAGTTCCAGCCATGTTTCCACGGGAATCCCGCCGATCTGAAAAAATCTCACATTTTCCCAACGTTCTTTGACAGATCGCCCATGAAAAATTTTTGCATTCAACAGTGCCGAAGCTGTACGAAAACAGCCGCCCTCCGAAATATCGCAGTACCCTGCCCAATACGGTTCCTCGTATTCCCGAAGGCAACCCAAATAATATTCTTCGTCCGGAGCATAGTCCAGATAAAACACCGTTTCATCAATCAAAAACCAGTCGTCATGTTCAAAGATCCGCAGGAATTCCGCATAGGAAAAAGGATTCTGATGTTCCACGTTCTATGCCTCCATTATTTTCGCCGCATAAACTTTCCCCACTGCCGGTGCAGGAATTGTTCTTTGGTCGTGTAACGCGAATGCCAGCTTTCCTTAGGAAACACTGCATAAAGCCCGCCTGACGGCTTTGCACGCAATCTGCTTGCAGATTTTCCGGCATATTGCCCAGAAATCCCTTGCCAGACACACAGTCTGCCTGCGGAATTTCTATGCAATCTGCCAAAAAATCTGGCTACGCATCTTACGCACAAGCTTTATGCAGTGTTTCCTTTATTCTACCATATTACAGGGATAAAATCAAGAGAAACACAGAAAGATTGCACACAGGTCTATCGGGCGATTTTGCGGTACAAACATTCCCAGATATATGCTTTGCATGTGCTCCTGTAAATTATCTTTGAACGGACACAGGTATGTCCGGTTCCCCGTGTATAATAAAAAAGGAAACACTGCATAAAGCCCGCCGGACGGCTTTGCACGCAATCTGCCGAAAAATCTGACGACGCATCTTATGCACAAGCTTTATCCAGTGTTTCCTAAAAACAGCACCACAGAAAACGATCGAAAAATTTCGAAAGCAAGTTCATTTGTTAATGATAAGTTGAAAAACAACTTGACAATAGAAATTATGTGGTTTATAATAAAGATAACGCCACACAAACTTAGAGAAATGTTGCATAAAGGAAACATTGCATAAAGCCCGCCTGACGGCTTTGCACGTAATCTGCTCGACGCACTTTCTCTGGAACGGCGTTGTCTTAGGATTTTTTCAAGGAGGATGCATATGGAAAATACATTTTGTATTTTGGGGAAAGAACTCACTTTTTCTGATGAAAAAGTGAATTATGTCAAACTCAAACGGGAATACGACCGGAAAATTTCAGGAGCCCGAGAGATGCTGCAGGAGAAGCTTCCGGAAGCCACAGAGGGCGATATAGGGGCACTGATCGGCAACGCGTTGATAACCACCTACAAAAGCAACAAGGCTGATGGTACGCTGGGCAAGCTGAAAGAATATGGTGCTATTTTCAACGAAGTGAAAAATGAAATACTGGACTACGGCTTGTTCAAGCACTTCATCAACGTCAGAAACAACTACATCACAGAATATCTGAAGGTTATCACCACCGAGGCAGAAAGTATTCTCAGTGAGCTTCAGGAACAGGGCGTGGACACAGAAAACTATGATACGGAAACGATGGTGAAAATCGCCCTCTCTATGAGCTGTACAGGAGAATATCTGGAAGAAGCTGCACAGAAGATCTCGAATTCCAAAGGCGTTATGTTCAACGTGTCCGATGCAGTTTTGCCCTTTGTGCAGACAATGGAAAATTTCGCAGTACAGGAAAGAGATAATCTGATACACTCGGAAGAAGATGCGATCATCTACAATTGTCTGGTCGGTCCCCTTAATAAATGCTTTTTTACCTACGCGTACAGTTCGATGTTCAGTTCGCTAGTCCAAGTGGACGAAGACGGCGACATCAAAAACGTTTCTTCTTTGTCTAATGCAGCAGAAAAAATATCCAATCGGGTATTTTCCAACATTCATGTGCAGAATGCGTTGAAACGAGGTGCGGGAATCGATGTATTTCAAATGTTCCAGCAAAAAATGAGCCTGTTTCAGGAAAATAATCTGTGTACCTATGAATCAATTTCCGACGAAGATGCAGAGCGTGCAGAACAGCTGTATCAGAAGGCAAAAGCCGAGGACTGCGAACCGGATACGCGAATGGAAAACCTGACAGAAGCACTGGCTCTGGATCCCTATCCGAGCGACTTTTACACAGCGATTCTGGACTTTTTCAGCGATGAAAACGGCGAACTGCAAAAGCTTGCCAAAATCATGGATATTGATGTGACATCTCATATTGAAAGTATCCTGATGAAAATTTACAAGGACGGCGACATCGGGACACTGGAATCCACACTGGAACTGAAAGAGCAGATTTTCGCAAAGGAAAAAAGCTTCCACTACAGCGATTCCAAAGCCGCCAAAAGCATTCTCTTTCGGCAGCATTTTCTCGAACTGGGGCGGATCGCCGACGAAATGTCCCTTGAGGAAATCACAGAAAACTGGAAGTCCATCCAAAACGGAAACAACACGTTTGCGACCGGAGAGCGAAGCGACGTTGACGATGAAAACTGCATCTTGATTTTGAAAAGAAGATTCCTCAGACTGCATGCGGCAGAATATCACGACGTTATCCGGAACCTGCACTTAAAGGACGATGCCACCGACGGTGACAAAAACTATGCTTTCTATGAAGAAGGCGAAGATTACATCGACTTTGAGGAAGAATGCAAAAAGATCAACGGCGGCAAGCTGGAACGGGATGCGGACTTCACCGTTCAGAACTATGCAGAGGACAAGCTGGCATCCGGCGAAGTAATCCTCGGCTATTTCCATTACACCAGAGTTTTGGACATCGTTGGCGACGGCAAAACGCTGTTCATCACCAACAAAAGAATCTACACCACAAAGGAAAAGTTCACCGAGTTCAACGCCATTTCCCAGTGCGAGCCGGTGAAGAAACTGATGCTCACCTATATCGTCTTTCACAAAACTGACGGCACAGTCATTCAGCTTCCGGTCAGCAAGGAATTGATGATTCCGGCAGCGGACATGATCAACCGCCTGATTGCTGCGTTAAAGGGCACGGAATATGTTGCGGACTCGGTTACTGTAAGCAATTCCCAGAACATCGAAGCCGCAAAAACGATGATCTTCGACACTGCAAACTCTATGAAAAAGGGACTGGGAGCATTGTTTGGAAAGAAGCCTAAAAAGTAAGATCACACTTGTCTGTACATGTACGACAATTACAAAGGCAATACCGCACAAAAACTGCTCTTATCACAATCATTCTGTGATAAGAGCAGTTTTTCTGTTTTTTTGAGCTCTGGTTTTCCCTGTCATGATAGAATGCAGTGTTTCCCAAGAAAAACAGGCTGCACCTCCGTTTCCGGAAATGCAGCCTGTTTTGCAAAGGGTATATGAATAACTTGGAATTGTCAGAATAATAAGGAAGCACTGCATAAAGCTTGTGCGTAAATTGTACAGAAATTCCACAGGCAGACTGTATGCAGTGTTTCCATAACATCAATTCAAATTGGTGTAGCCCATGAGGTACTGGTCTACTTCCTTGGCAGCTTCTCTGCCCTCACGAATTGCCCAGACTACCAGCGACTGTCCACGGTGCATATCGCCTGCGGTGAACACCTTTTCCACGCTGGTGCTGTAGTGACCGATCTTGGTGGAAACATTGGTTCGCGGTGTGGTTTCCACGCCGAATGCATCTGTCACATACGCCTGTGCCCCCAGAAATCCTGCGGCGATCAGCACCAGATCTGCGTCCAGAATCTGTTCGCTGCCCTCGATTTCTTCCATTCGCATTCTGCCGGTCTTGGGATCGTGTACAGATTGCAGCTTAATGGTTTCCACTGCACGAACGTGATTCTTGTCGTCCTTGATGAACCGCTTTACCGTTGTCTGGTAGATTCGCGGATCGTGACCAAATACGGCAATGGCTTCTTCCTGACCGTAGTCTGTCTTGCAGACACGGGGCCACTCCGGCCACGGATTGCTTTCGGCACGGGTGTCCGGCAGCTTCGGCATCATTTCCAGCTGTACCACAGACTTGCAGCCGTGGCGAATGGCAGTACCGACGCAGTCGTTACCCGTGTCGCCGCCGCCGATGACGATGACATTCTTATACTTGGCACTGATATAGTAACCGTCAGACAGGTTGGAGTTGATCAGGCTCTTTGTGGTGGCTTTCAGGAAGTCCACCGCATAGTAAATGCCGTCTGCGTCCCGACCGTCTGCGTTGATGTTTCTCGGATTCGAAGAACCACATGCCAGAATGACTGCATCATACTCTTTCAGCAGCTGCTCCGCAGAAATGTCCTTGCCCACATCTACACCGGTGCGGAACTCTACGCCCTCTTCCTGCATCATGTCCACACGCCGCTGTACTACAGTTTTTTCCAGCTTCATGTTCGGGATTCCGTACATCAGCAGACCGCCTACACGGTCTTCCCGTTCGAATACTGTCACATGATGTCCACGCTTGTTCAGCTGCAATGCTGCCGCCAGACCGGACGGACCGGAACCGACCACTGCCACACGCTTGCCGGTGCGGACTTTCGGCGGATTTGCCTTGATGTGTCCGCTGGCAAATGCCTTTTCGATAATGGCGTATTCATTTTCCTTGACGGTGACCGGATCGCCGTTCAGACCGCAGGTACATGCCTTTTCACACAGTGCCGGACAAACACGGGAGGTGAATTCCGGAAAACAGTTGGTCAGCAGCAGCCGGTCCGCAGCTTCTTCCCAGAAGCCGTTGTAGACCATGTCGTTCCACTCCGGACAAAGGTTATTCAGCGGGCAGCCGGAAACCATGCCAAAGATCGGCTTGCCTGCCTGACAGAACGGGACACCGCAGTCCATACAGCGGGCACCCTGTTTCCGGCGTTCTTCGTCGGAAAGCGGGGTATGAAATTCCCGATAGGTCTTGATTCGTTCCAGCGGTTCCTGTCCAGCATTTTCGACTCTCTCATATTCGAGAAATCCAGTTGATTTTCCCATGATAGCTCCTCCTGTTAATTTCTCGTGTTGGCATAAAATGCCTCGATCTGTGCTTCTTCACGGCTCATGCCCTCTGCCTCAAATTCTGCAATGCTGTCCAGCATCTTTGCATAATCATGGGGTACGATCTTCTTGAAGTGCGGCAGGCAGGTGTCGAAATTCTTCAGAATCTTCTTGCCCAGCTTGGAATCTGTCCATGCCACGTGTTCTTCGATCAGACCTTTCAGCTGTGCCACATCTTCCGGCTTGGTAACTGCACCAAAGCCTACCAGCGACTTGTTCAGCTTGGTGTACAAGTCATTTTCCCGATCCAGTACATAGGCAATACCGCCGCTCATACCTGCGGCAAAGTTCTTGCCCACTTCGCCCAGAATGACTGCACAGCCGCCGGTCATGTACTCACAGCCGTGTTCACCGACACCTTCTACTACGACAGAAGCACCAGAGTTGCGGACGCAGAAACGTTCGCCTGCCACGCCGTTGATGAATGCCTTACCGCTGGTCGCACCGAACAGTGCCACGTTGCCGATGATGATGTTTTCGTCTTCCTTGAACTTGGAACCCTTGGGCGGGAACACTGCCAGCTTGCCGCCGGACAAGCCCTTGCCGAAATAGTCGTTGCTATCCCCTTCCAGAGCCAGTGTCAGACCCTTCGGAATGAACGCACCGAAACTCTGTCCGCCTGCACCGGTACAGTGTACCACAAAGGTGTCGTCTTCCAGTGTATTATAATATTTCCGTGTGATCTCCGCACCGAACAGCGTGCCCAGTGCACGGTTCAGGTTGCTGACATTGATACGGATTTCTTTCTTCTGCTTCTTTGCCAGTGCTTCTTTCATTTCCGGAATGATCACAGTTTCATCGATGGTCTTATCCAGCTTGAAATCGAAAACGTCTTCCGGCACGAAGTGCATCTTGACATCGCTTTCTTCCTTGGCATAGGGATTGGTGAGGATATTAGACATATCGATCTTGCTCTCGTGCGTGCCTGCCGGATACTGCTTCTGTACCAGAAGATCAGAACGTCCCACCAGTTCATCTACGGTGTGGATTCCCAGCTTTGCCATGTATTCCCGCATTTCCTGTGCCATAAACCGCATGAAGTTGATGACATATTCCGGCTTGCCGCGGAAACGTTTCCGCAGTTCCGGATTCTGTGTGGCAACGCCTACCGGACAGGTATCCAGATTGCAGACACGCATCATCACACAGCCCATTGTTACCAGCGGAGCCGTTGCGAAGCCATATTCTTCTGCACCCAGCATTGCGGCAATGACCACGTCACGTCCGCTCATCATTTTTCCGTCTGCCTCAATGACGACCTTAGAACGCAGATTGTTCTGGATCAGCGTCTGGTGTGTTTCTGCCAGTCCCAGTTCCCACGGCAGACCTGCATTGTGAATGGAGCTGCCCGGAGCCGCACCGGTACCGCCGTCATAACCGGAAATCAGGATGACTCCCGCACCAGCCTTGGCAACGCCGGCTGCAATGGTGCCGACACCGGCTTCGGAAACCAGCTTCACGGAGATGCGAGCCTTTTTATTGGCATTTTTCAGATCGTAGATCAGCTGTGCCAGATCTTCGATAGAGTAAATATCGTGGTGCGGCGGCGGTGAGATCAGAGCCACACCCGGTGTGGAATGTCTGGTCTTGGCGATCCACGGGTACACCTTCTTTGCCGGCAGATGTCCGCCCTCACCGGGCTTTGCACCCTGTGCCATTTTGATCTGGATCTCCTTGGCGGAGGTCAGATACTTCGAGGTAACGCCGAAACGTCCGGAAGCTACCTGCTTGATTGCCGAGCACTTATCGACAGCACTGCCTGCGGTGACAATACGTTCCAGATCTTCGCCGCCTTCACCGCTGTTGGACTTGCCGCCGATACGGTTCATGGCAATTGCCATGCACTCGTGGGCTTCCTGCGAAATGGAACCATAAGACATTGCACCCGTCTTAAAGCGACGCATAATGGATTCTACGCTTTCCACTTCCTCCATAGGAATACCGCCGTCCTCTGCGAACTTGAAGTCCAGCGTGCTGCGGAGAGTGATGTGCCGGTCTTCGGCATTGACACAGGCGGTATACTGCTTGAACAGATTGTAATCGTCTCGCCATGTTGCCTGCTGGAGCAGGTGAATGGTTTCCGGATTGTACAGGTGTTCTTCCTGATTGCTCCGTTCCTTGTGCCAACCCACACTGCGAAGTCCCTCGTCCATGCCCAGATCGTTGGGGTCAAAGGCACTCTCGTGCATGGTCATGCTGCGTTTTGCAATATCGTCCAGATCGATACCGCCTACACGGCTGACCGTATCCGGAAAATACTCGTTCATAACGCTCTCGCTGATACCCAGTGCCTCGAAAATTTTGGAGCCCTGATAGGACTGAATGGTGGAGATACCCATTTTCGAAGCGATCTTGACGATACCGGAAACCAGTGCGTCGATATATGCCTTGCTTGCCTGCGAATAGTCCTTATCCACCAGACCACGGTTGATCATGTCATACAGGGAATCCAGTGCCAGATACGGATTGACTGCACTTGCACCGAAGCCCAGCAGAGTTGCGAAGTGATGTACTTCACAGGGCTCTGCGGTTTCGATGATCAGGGAAATTGCAGTATTCTTTCTGGTACGTACCAGATAGGTTTCCAGTGCAGCCACTGCCAGCAGCGACGGGATCGCCAAGTGGTCGTGATCGACACCGCGGTCGGTCAGGATCAGGATCGTTGCACCCTTGGCGTGTGCTTCCTCTGCCTGCTGATACAGGTTTTCAATGGCATCATGGAGAGAAACGTCCTTGGTATACAGCATGGAAATGTCTGCGGTTTTCAGTCCGTCAATGTCCATGCCGCGGATCTTCATCATATCCAGATTGGTAAGGATCGGGTTGTTGACTTTCAGTACACGGCAGTTCCGTTCGTCTTCTTCCAGAATGTTGCCGGATACGCCCAGATAAACGGTGGTATCGGTGATGACAGATTCCCGAATGGAGTCGATCGGCGGGTTGGTGACCTGTGCGAACATCTGCTTGAAGTAATCAAACAGCGGTGGATTCTTCTTGGACATTGCAGGAATCGGGGTATCTGCACCCATTGCCGAAGTCGGTTCTCCGCCGTTCAGTGCCATAGGCACCATAACATGATACAGGGACTCGTAAGTATAGCCGAATGCCCGCTGTAACCGGAGCAGTTCCTTTCCGCCGTGACGGAACGGACGCTTGTTGGGAACTTTCAGTTCGCTCAGGCTGAACAGGTTGTGATCCAGCCATTCGCCGTAAGGCTGACGCTTTGCATAGAAATTCTTAATGGTTTCGTCGTCGATCAGCTTGCCTTTGACGGTATCCACCAGCAGCATCTTTCCGGGATGCAGTCTTTCTTTCTTGACGATCTTTTCTGCCGGAATATCGTCCAGTGCACCGACCTCCGAGGACAAGATCAGACATCCGTCATCGGTCACATAATAACGGGACGGACGCAGACCGTTTCTGTCCAGTACTGCACCCATGATGTCGCCGTCGGAGAAAATGATCGAAGCCGGACCGTCCCACGGTTCCATCATGGTTGCGTAGTACTGATAGAACGCACGCTTTTCACGGCTCATGGTGGGGATATGCTGCCACGGTTCCGGAATGGTCATCATCACTGCCAGAGGCAGATCCATGCCGGACATGGTCATGAATTCCAAGGTATTGTCCAGACGGGCAGAGTCGGAACCCCGAACGTCCAGCATCGGGAAAATATCCTTCATGCGGTCGTCCAGTGCCTTGCAGTGGAGAATATTTTCACGGCTCAGCATCTTATCCACGTTACCGGTAATGGTGTTGATCTCACCGTTGTGCACCATCATGCGGTTCGGGTGTGAACGCTGCCAGCTGGGGTTGGTGTTGGTGCTGAAACGGGAGTGTACGATACCAATCGCCGAATGATAATCCGGACTATTCAGGTCGTGGTAGAACAGACGCAGCTGCTTGACCAAAAACATACCTTTATATACAATGGTACGGCTGGAGCAGGATACCACATAGGTTTCGCTGTCCCGCTTTTCGAATACCATGCGGGCAATGTACAGCTTCCGGTCGAATTCCAGACCCTTTTCACAGTCGTCCGGCTTCTTGATGAATGCCTGCATGATGTGCGGCATGCTGTCCAGAGCCTTGGTGCCCAGAACGTCCGGATCTACCGGTACTTCACGCCAGCCCAGAAATTCCAGATGTTCCTCTTTCAGCACTTCCTCAAAAGTCTGCATTGCCTTTTCGTATTTTTCCTTGGTCTGCGGGAAGAAGAACATAGCGATACCATATTCCCGCTTGCCGCCGATCTGGATTCCAGCTTCTTTTGCCACTTTCGAAAAATAAGTGTGAGAGATCTGCAGCAGAATGCCTACGCCGTCACCCGTCTTGCCCTCGGCATCTTTACCGGCTCTGTGCTCCAGTGTTTCTACGATTCGGAGTGCACTGTCTACCACTTTTCGGTCTGATGTGCCGTCCATGTTGACAACCGCACCGATACCGCAGTTCTCGTGTTCAAAACGAGGGTCATACAAGCCGTTCTTTGCAAATGGCTCTTGGTTTCTGTAGTTATCCATAGTCACTTCTCCTTTGCAAGATGTGCAAAATAACAAAAAAACGCCTTATGAAAAGAAACGTCCTGTTTCTTTTCATAAAGCGTCATTGCTTTCCTTCATTTTGCGATCCTCTGATTGCTTTTGCTAATATTCATTATAGACCATTCCACCGGCTTTGTCAATAGGTTTTTTTCGATTTTCCCGAAAAAAGCAAGAAAAACGCCGATTTTTTTCTTTTATAAAAAAGAAAATGCCGCAGATTTTTTCAGAAATTCCACTGCACTTGATTTTTGAAAGTTCCGTTTCTTTTTGCTGTGAGAAGAAAAGTGCAAGTCAGCCAGAAACAGCTGTTCCCTTGACGAAAACAGGCTCTGACTAAAAGCAAAGCCGCAAAGACAATGGCTATTGTCCCTGCGGCATCACTCTGAACCATACAGCTTCTCCCACTTGAGAGCCGTTCTCCATTCCCTCTTATTTTCGAGAAAGCATTCTTACATTCGCTTCTTTTTCCCTATTATGATCATAACTATATTTTATCACATATCTGAAAAAAAACAATCAGATATGATGCTATTTCCTAAGAAATTGTGCTATTATTCTTTTCACAGGAGAATGATTTCTTATAGAGATGTTCTGCAAATCTCTGATTTTACAATTTCCATGTAGAATTTTTACAAATAACATGGTAAAATAAAGATATATCTAAGAGAACACAGAACAGGAGGACTTTTATGGAGTACTGGATCATTCAAATCAAACCTTTCTCACCGAAGAAGCGAAACGAAAACATTGTTCTGAATTTTCAGAAGGACTGTATCCGGAACAACCTTTTCGGCATGGGGTGGAATATCGATGATAACACCTACCCCGCCGGTGAACCCATGCCCGACTACGAAGAATATCAGCAGAAATGGCTGGAAACCGGCTCTGGTAACGTTTCCAAAACAGCATATCACGCCTATCAGAACATTCAGGCAGGAGATCTCGTGCTTTTCCGAGATCGAAACGCCAGATACTACATTGCAAAAGTGAAAACAACTGCACAGTGGCTGACCGAAGATACTGTTGATTTTGAAACATACCATAACGCCAAAGAAGCGGAAATGCCGTCTAATCCGTTGTCATGGGCATGCCGTGTGGAAAAGTGGTACCCGATTTCAGATGTGCCGTCGGCAGTAGTCGGGCGGTTTTCCCAGCGGCGGCAGCAGACCATCAGACGAATTGCAGATGAAAACTTACAAAAACTAGCAGACATTTTGTATGGCATTGCATCACAAACCGCATACGAAAAAATCCCGATTCACGCCGAAAATTTCTGCAAGGCCATGAATCCCGATGAACTGGAAGACCTCATAGCTATGTGGATTCTCAACGAAAACCCGAATTTTTTCCTGCTGCCCTCCAGCTGCAAACGAAACATGCCGAAGTATGAATTCGAGCTGCTGGGCATGGTGAATGGAGAACCTCAAAAAATAACCTGTCAGGTCAAAAATCAAGCGAAAATCAACGCCGACGATTACTATTCCGATGCCGATACTTACTGGAAGATCTATCTTTTTTCCGGCATTGCAGTTACTGATTCGGGCAAGAACAGCCCGCATATCCATGTGATCACAAAAGAGAACCTTTATCGGTTTCTCCTTGACAACCCGAATCAAAACCCGATCGTCAATGCCTATCGGGAAAAGCTACAAAAATGGTATACGTTTCCTCGAAGCACTGTATAAATCTTAAAAACCCTAGCCACATTTTCTGTGACTAGGGTTTTTGCACTTTTGATGTTCACACATGTAAAAGATGAAACAGATTTTTATGCGGCACAGCCTTCCAGCATGTCGAGGTCGTCCTCATCATCTTCCATGGCAATTCTGTGTGCCTCGATCTCGCTTCCGTATTCTTCGATGCCGTCCGGACTTGCGTGGTTCAGTTCGAAGTATTCTTCGTCGTCATCATCTTCTTGTGCATGCATTGTGGAGTGAACGATTTCTTTCTGCTCAATGCAGTTTCCGATCTCAAAATCCAGTATGTTGTGATACAGATCGGAAAAATCGTCTTTGTACAGATCATAGTCATCTTCAAAACATTCCAGAGTGATTTCATCTATATACGGATTCAGGAAGCCCTCCTGATATGCTTTGTTCTTCAAAGTATACGTCGAAAACGGGGCATCTTTCAGTTCCGGAATTGATTCTACAAAGGGCATGAAATTTTCTGTGATCTTGTCCAGAATCTTGTTGCTGAAGAATGCCAGATCGGTAATATAGACATAGCTGGTATCCACTGCACTGATCTTGTCGATATAGTCGGCAAGTTCTATGTTACAGCTTTCCAGATATTCCAGATATTCATTATATTCCCAGTAAAAGTAAATTCTGTCGTTCTTTTCGATGTTATCTTCCTGAATTCTTTTGCGGAGATGTTTAAAAAAGATCTCATCAAACTCTGCACAAATAAACTGTGAAGTAGTCTGTTCGTCTACTTTTTTTCTTTCTTTAAGCAGCTTTTGTGTAGTTTCCAGAGCCAGAAAGTTCTTCAGTAAGAATGGCTGTCTGTTTTCCAAGGCAGAATCGAAATAATCCTTGATCTGCTGATCTACCCTGCTCTTAAATGTGAATCTTCTGCGTATAAACCATATTGCAACCGGAAGCAAACAGAAAATTGCAGTCAAAAAGCCGCTGATGTCTGCAAACCAATTTGCAATAAGCCCCATATAGAACATGTATGCATAACAGAGTATGATGATCTTGACCGCTTTTTTAGCGACTTTGCCCACCTTTTTTACAACTACTTTTCCGCCAAAAATCAAGACCAGAGCGATAATAATTCCAATGATAAACGGCATCGATCATTCCCCCTTATGCACTCAGACCCAGCTGCGTGCATGCTTCTTCTTCTCTTTCTGCCGCAGTTTCTGTAATATCCACCATTTTGCCGTCTGCCAGCTTGAGTGCCTGCTCTCTGATGTCTGCCGGTATCTCATCTTCTGACACAAACGTCTGCTTTATCACGGTGTTTTTCAAAAACGTACCGTCATCTTGTCGGGTATAGTTATAGGACAACTGTTGATACTCGTTTCCGACCTTCTTCAAAAATGTCTGTACACCAGAAACGATTACACGGAATGTAGCTTCTACGTATTTAATGGCAGTATCCAGCCACTTTGCCAGAAGCGAGAAGAATTTGCCGATAATCATTGCAAACTTACGGATTCCGTCTTTTACACGTCTGAAAAAATCCGCAGCAAGCGTCGCAAATTTTTTCAGTTGCTGACCGATCCACGAGATTCCCTTATCGATTTTTTCTCCCAGTTTACTAAAAAAGCCCATAGCTTACTCCTCCTGTGCCGTGATCTGCGGTGTTTCCACATCTAGTTCTACGACTTCGGTCTTGATCTTTTCCAGTTGTTCCTGCGTTTCCGCATCTTCTGTAAATTCGCTGAACTTTACCTCGCGGTGCAGCGGATACAGCTGAAAATTCTTTTCCGTCTTGAATTGATCCTTGAAGTAGAGTGCAGCATCTACGTTGACAACAAATGTTTCCTTGTCTTTGTCTTCCTCACACTTTGTCGCCGTAAATTTGCACTTGCCGCCCACGTAGATCAAGCCCTCTTTTCGGGCGTGACGAATGATCTGTTCGTCCATGTCTTTCCCTGTCTGTTCCAGAAACTCATTCCACATCATTGGTTTTTTCGGTTCAGTTTTCGTTGCAGTTGTTGCACCTGCTTCTTCGCTTGCCTTGCTGATCTCCTCATCGATCATATTCGCAAGCCGCCCAAAAAATCCAGCCATTTTCTTCACCTCACTGATAGTTGCTCAAAAGTTGTGCTTCGATGTCTTCTGTCAGTTCCAGAGAATCGCTGTCTTCCATTTCGATTCTGTCATAGATCTCGTCCGGAATTTCACTGGCAGGAATTTCTCTGGAAACCTCTGTCACCTGCCATCTGTCACCGACCTTGGAATAGTTCTTGGAAATCTCCTTCCCGATATTCTTCCGCACGTCAGAAAGAAATGTTTTGCAGCCGATCAGTACACCCTTGACCACCCGCTGTGCGACCTCACCGATCTTGGACAGCCATTTGATGATGCTGTCGTAAAATGCGTCCAGCAGTGTCAGAACTACGCAGGCTCCGACTGCAGCAAGTACTGAAAACAATATCATTTTAGTTCACCTCCTGAAATTCTTTTGATTTATTTACAATATCTTTCGGTACTTCCGATTCCGGAACTATCTCGGATTTTGTAATCTTAACATCTCTGGGGCTTCCGCTTTTGTTCGCCTTTTTGCTCTTGACGATCTCCGCAACGGCATCTTCAAAATCCGCCTGCTTCACAAACGATTCCTGATTCTTCGCCGCTTTCAGGGCAGCTTTCAGCACCGCGTTGGAAATATCGCTGCCGCTTACGCCGTCATACTTTTCGGCAATCTCGGAAATACGAAGGTCTGTCGGCATTTCCTGCGGAATGTACAGCCGCCACAGCTTTTCCCGCAGGGACTTGTCCGGCAGGTCGAACCGGATATGGTACTGGATCCGCCGCATAAATGCGGGGTCGTAGTTGCTGATAAAGTTGGTAGCAAATATCACCATGCCCTCATAGTCATTCAGCAGTGTCAGCAGCACCGAACGGGTCTGGTTCACGCTGACATCTGTGGAACTGGACATATTGGTCACACGCTTGCTCAGCAGTGCATCTGCTTCGTCAAAGAAAATGATGATGTCTTTTTCTGAGGCAGTGTGGAAAAGATTTGTCAGGTTCTTGCTGGTTTCGCCCACATACTTGGATTCAATATCCGCATAATTGACGCAGATCATCTCCTTGTGCAGGGCGTTGGCAATTGCGTGGGCAGCCATGGTCTTTCCGGTTCCCGGCTCTCCGTAAAGGTTGATGAACAGGCTTTTCCGCTGTTTCATCACGGATTGCAGGTTCCAGTCCACAAATACCTTGTTCCAGTATTCTTTCGCTTTGATGACCGTCTGCAATTCGTCCAAGTTGCTCTCCGACAAGATCAGATCCGAAAGCCGGTACTTGGGCTTGGAAACCATGAAGCTTATGGACTGTTTCTCCGGCGGCTGCGGTTTCGGCTTCGGCATGGTTACGGGTGGACTGCTTTTGGTTGGCACTAATGGCATCAGAATAACTCCCTTTCTCAAAATGGATTGATTATCTGGGGCAGCACGACACAAAGCCTGTGCTGCCTTAAAATCTGTTGGGATCCTGTCCGTTTTCTATACTGCCTGACAATTGGATTTTTTGCCACAAAACATGCATATTCTTATTATATACCATATTTTTTCTTATGTCAAGTTGTTTTTCAGCTTTTACACTGTTTACAATCCAAAAATGCCTGTATACTCTTAATATAAGGAGGTACAGCAGTATGATTCTCGACTACCAACAAATCGGTAAAAATCTTGCAAGGCGACGAAAAGAGCTGCGGTTAAAGCAATATGAAGTTTGCGAACGTGCCAAAATCAATGACAAATACCTTTCCTGCATTGAAACCGCACGTTCCATTCCCAGCTTGGAGGTCTTTTTGAAATTATGTACTGCCTTGGAAACCACACCGGATCACATTCTTCTCGGTACTGTCCGTCAAACAGATTATTCGAAAGATGATGCGATCCTGCTGGAAAAATTTCAAAATCTTTCTCCTGACAACAAACGTCTTTGCCTTGCATTCATGGACCTGCTCTCTGATCGCTTTCAGGAGCATTAGGGAGATACCAAACGGACTTGATTCAGCGTTCCCCTTCCGTCCATGCTTTTATTATACACAGGAAGTCAGACAGACGCTTGTCCGTTCAAAAACAGTTTACAGGTACTCGCCAAAAAATCCGCTGCAAAATGATCCCGCAGCGGATTTTTTCGTTTTTTCCCTTTGTGTTTATGACAAATTTCCTATTTTTTCTTGCAAAAGTGCAGGAAACTATGGTATAATAATTATATCAACGGACAGCCAACGCTGTCAGACAGGAGCATGACTATGAGTATACACAAACGCATTCCGGCTCTGCTGCTGGGTGTGATCCTGCTGTTTGCAGGAATCCCCGCAGGCAGCATTTCTGCACAGGCAGCAGACACAACGCAACAGCTAAACAACATCGTTCTGTTTGCCCAGTTCCCAGATGCCGACACAGACAACTTTATGGCAGACAAGACAGACACAGCGATCGCCATTTGCAACGACACCAGCACACCGCGTTCTCTCACCAGCTATATCGACGCCATTTCCTATGGCAAGCTGCACGTGACCTCTTATTTCCCGCAGCTTGCCGACGGCGTGATCCAGCCCTACATTCTCCAGAATTCCAAAGCGGAGTACACCAACTATGAACAGTACGCTATTGAAATGGTGCAGAATATCCAGATTCCTGACAGCATACCGCTGGACGGCAATCAGGACGGCATGACAGACAACATCACGCTGGTGATCGACGGACGGGCAGAGTCTATGGGTGACCCGCTTTGGGCAAAAGCTTTCCAGGTGGGCGGACTGTATCTTGGAGATACCCCTGTAGGCAGCATCAACCTGATGAGCAGCTACACACTGCTCAGTTCCACCGTTTTCAGCGGTGTGGGAACACTCTGCCATGAGTTCCTGCACAGTATCGGTTATCCCGACCTCTACCGCAAAGACAGTTCTTCCGGCAACCCTGTGGGACAGTGGGATCTTATGGCAACCAACTCCATCTTTCTGCAATACCCTCTCGCCTATCAGCGTTACGCGGTTTCCGGCTGGCTGGACGCGAAAACGATTACCACTGCCGGCACCTACACATTACAGCCGGCATCTTCCAGCACAGGCGATCGGCTCTATCTGCTGAAAACGCCGTTTTCAGACACGGAATTTTTTGCGGTGGAATACCGTATTCCCGGAAAGCAGTACTCCGAAGAACTGGACTGCAAGATCTACGGTGAGGGCATGGTAGTCTATCGTGTCAACACTGCCGTACAGGGCAACTATCGAAGTGATACTGACGGCATCTACGTATTCCGACCCGATGAAACCACGCTGAATGCCGGCGGCGGTGACCTGACACGTTCCTGCTACGGCGGCAAAAACGCACCGGATTCGATCGGTTCCACAGATCTGGAAAGCACCTTTGCAGACGGTGCCCTGGTCTATTCCGACGGCACCAACAGCGGCATCGCTCTCCATGACATTCAGCTGAACGGTGACGGCACATTAAGCTTTTCCGCCGACTTTGCCGATGTATCCGAACGGTTGTTGTGGCAGACCGTGGACAGCGTGAACTTTCCCGCAGACCAGACCGGCTACGACATGGTGACAGGCGATGACGGCAAGCTGTATCTGCTGTCCGCCAACACCGACGGTGCCACACTGTACTGTGTGGAAAACGACACCTTACAGCCAGTCAGCACTGTGCTTTCCGGTACTATGTACAACCCGAAGCTGGCATTCTCCAACGGTACGCCCTACCTACTCTGGCAGGACAGCCAGTATTTCCTGCACCTGAACCGCTGGAACAGCACTTCCGGTGTGTGGCAAGATTGCTGCACCGGCACAGAACTGGCTCAATATGCCGATATTGCCGCAGACAGCAACGGCGTGTACGTGACCTACACCACCGGCTCGTTCCCCTATGTTCTTCACGCATTCCGGTTTGACAATGCCGCCGGCACCGTTTCCCTGCTGGGAGATGTCATTGCTGACAACGCCTGCAACATGGAGATCGCCGCTGCAAACGGCAGCATTGGCATCGGATACCGCGACCTGAACGACAACAATGTACCAAAGCTTGCCGTCTGGGACGGAACAGCCTGGAATACCACAACGCTTTCAGAACAGGACTGCGGCACGGTTTCAGTTCTGGCAGACGGAAACAGCATCTGGGTCGTTCCCTCCGGCGGCAAGACAGACGTTTTCCGCTGGGAATCCGGCACGGTTACAAACATTCCCCTGCCGGAAGCTGTCCAAGGACGGGCATTCCAGATGACACCGGCAGTGGCACAGGGGAACTTCTATATGACGGTAAACGCCCAGAATCCGGAAGAATTTGTCCTTTACGGATTAAACAAAGACGGCACATGGTCACTGACCGGCAACCCCATTGCACAGAGCATGGTAAACCAACCGGTGCTGGCGGCACAGAAACAGGCTCTCTACTGCCTTTACGCCACCTCTGACTTGCAGATGCAGCTGAAAAAGCTGGCACTGGAAACGGAAACACCGGCGGTTACCGGCGATGTCAACGGGGACGGTACAGCAAATCTGGCAGATGCAGTGCTGCTGCAAAAATACCTGCTGGGAGAAACTGCCCTGACAGCAGCACAGGCAAAGGCGGCAGATATACAGGCAGACGACAGCATCAACGGTTTCGATCTGGCTGTTCTGCGGCAGCTTCTGACAAAGGCGGCATAACATGGATCTGAAACTTCTGCTGCAATATCCGAAGGCAGTACAGGTACTTCTGGCAGCACTGCAAAAAAGCCCTGCTTCTCTGCCGAAACTGGAAAAACTGCTGCCGCCGGAAATCCCTGCTGCGGCACTGCTCTCCGCCATGGAACAGGCAGGGTTTCTCACCAAAACCGGCAGCCGTTATGTTTTGCAGCAGGAAGCACTGGAGCAGATGCAGCAGTTTTTGCAGCTATACGCCGCTGTGCAGAACCAACAGGCAGAACAGGACTTCACCCATTTTCTCGCCGCCCAACGGGAGGCAGAAACACAGCATGCAATGCTTGTCACAGAACTTGCCTTTTTTGAAAGCGTGGTTTCTGGAAACAGTGACACTGTGCATCTGCTGTACACACCCCTTGGCGGAAAAGGCTACGGCGAGCTGAGCCGTGACCCGCTGCGAAATCTGAAGTATCATCTGGTCATCACCATTTCCATGCTGACACGCTACTGCATTCAGGGCGGCATGCCGCAGGAAGAAGCGTTCAATCTCAGCGACCTGTACATTCAGCGAACGGACACTGCCGTCAGTGAAGCACAGATCCATGTGCTGCACTATCAGGCAATACAGGATTTCACCGGCAAAATGCGGCGGCTGCAAGACAATACCCGTTATTCGCCGCTGGTGCTGAAAGCTATGGACTACATCAGCATTCACCTGCACAGCCGTATCTTTTTACAGGACGTTGCCGATGCTGCCGCAGTGAGTGCACCGCACTTATCCCGTCTGTTTCAGGCCGAAGTACATCTTAGCATCAGCGAATACATTGCCATTAAAAAAGTAGAAGCTGCCAAGAACCTGCTCCAGTACACCGAGCACACTGCCGCCTCGATCAGCAGCCTGCTCAGTTTCAGCTCTCAAAGCTATTTCATCAAGGTATTCCAAAAATACGTGGGCATGACCCCGAAAGAGTACCGGAAGCAGTTCCATGACAGCACTCATTTCTGATAAGGCAACAGCATAAAACAACAGCCCCGCACTTCTCCGGAAAGAGAAATGCGGGGCTGTTTGCTTGAAATCAGCAGTTCAGAGAAGCCGAAACTGCGGGTTTGGAAATCCGCGTGGAACAGGTGCGAATTTCCTGTAAAAAGAAATGGAGATGAATAATGAAGCTAGCTTAGTTGGCTTTGGCTGTGCTCTGATAGGTCACCCATTCATAGCTTGCAGTCAGAGGTGTCTTGCCGTCGAAAGGCTTCAGCCAGTCGTTGACACCAATTCCGGGCCATACGTTCATCATGATCTTGCCGGCAGTGGACGGGATATTGCTGGTGGCTGTGTAGACCGCCTTGCCGTCCACATACCATGTAATGTAATCCTTCTGCCAGTCGAATCCATAAGTATGATATCCCTCTGATGCATCAAAGCCCAGATCGTACATGTACTCATGATTGCCGACACCATTGGTGTAATAGTTGAACTGTACCTTGGTGGTATCCTTACCCAGAACCTCTACATCGATCTCGTCCCACGGGTTATTCTCCGAGGGGCCGGTATAGGTAAAGAACGAGGAAACCACGCCGTCATTTTTGATTGCCTTCATGGAAGTTTCGTAATAACCATAGTGATAGTGCTCCAGAGAACGGTACTCTGCACCGGTATAGTTATACTGACCGGAACTGTCCTTGTCAATGGTCAGATTCAACACGCCGTTGTCGAAAGAAGTATTGTTCTTTGTCCAGCCGCAGTCAAAGGGATTGCCGTTTGTCCAGCCGTCCGAAGCTTCAAACAGACTGGTAGCACCCTTACGGAAATCTGCCAGTACTTCCGCATCGGCACTGGGTTCATTGCCCTTGGTGTCGTCCTTGCCAGAATTATTGTCGTCTTTCTGCACCAGCTTTTGCCGCAGCACTGCCAGATCGAAGCCGTTTACCGTATTGTTTGCCTGTACATCTGCCGCCTTTGCCTGTGTTTCTGTGAGAGAAACTTCTCCCAGCAGATACTTTTGCAGCAGCACAATATCCGCAGTGTTGACTGTCTGATCCTGATTTACATCGCCGGAAATGATGTCATCATGTTCCGGTGTTCTTGCGGTGCTGTTCATCGCCAGCAGGCAGGTCAGCGGAGAGTTCCAGTAGATCGTGATCTCATTGGTGGAATAGCTTTCCCAATGGTCTACATAGCACTTTGCCGACGGAGAATTTGCACAGTATGCCTTTGCAGCACTGTCCTCCAGACCGGAATTGACACCGCCGACCAGCATACCTTTCATTGCCTGATTCTTGGCCATAGACGGTCTGTGGTGCGGGTGTTCCGGTGAAACCGTGCCATAGCCAGTCACGAAGCACTCTCCCATTGCGTTATTGCCCAGCAGATAGTGAAGATTGCTGCGGGAAGTGTCCAGATAGGTGCTGTCCTCAGTCATCTGGTATGCCAGATTCAGGATCATGCCGGAAGTGGCAACGCCCATATTGCTGCCCCAGTTATATTTGGAAACCGACACCCCATAAGGGTTGCTCTGGGAAAGACCTTTCATTTGGTCGGCTTCTTTCAGAATGGAAGTCTTTGCACGGGTGTAGAGGTCAGAGTTCGTATCCACATCGTCCATAGTGAGAATGGCAATATTACCATAGTCTCCCACTTCCATCCAGTCCATGCCATTCTGCACACTCATGCTTTCCAACGCAGTACGATATGTATCCTCACCGGTAGCACGCCACATCTGTGCTGCTGCCCAGTAGCGTTCGTCAATATCGGAAGTGTCGCCATAATCACCAGTCGTAATGTCAGACGGATTAGAGAAGATGAAGTTGGGATTTTTTTGCAGGAATGCCCACGCGTTCTTTGCAGCATTCAGACACTTTTCCGCAAAGTCCTTGTCGAACTTCTGGTAGTATTCATATGCCATTGCCATCGACGCACAGAAATCGGCAGTCGCTGTGGTGGAAACCGGCGTTACGATCAGTTCGTCCGTTTCCGTTTCCGGCATCACATAACCGGGGAAATTTTCGCAGCTGACCTTGTGGTGCACACCGCCGGTCTGGCTGTCCTGCATTTTCAGCATCCATTCCAGTTCATAGCGTACCTCGTCCAGCACGTCCGGAACACCGTTGCCGCTTTCCGGAATGCCAATGCTGTCGCTGAACAATTTCGGATTGGCATCATAGGCAATCAGCAGGTCTGCCACAGACTTTGCACCGGGAACAACATATCTGCCGTAGTCGCCGGCATCATGCCAGCCGCCGCTGACATCGATTTTTTCGTTGGTGTGATAAACTGTTGCCAGCGTGTCATGGCAAGCCGCATGCCCGAATGTGCTGTCCTTCACCTCCGTGCCGCACCGCTGGAGGTACAGCATTTTCACACTGTCGTCCAGCAGACTGTCGTAAACGTTATTACCAATGGTGAACGAATACGACTGATCCAAACCGCCGCAGGTGATATAGTATGTACCAGCTTCTGTTACGGCGGAGAAATCTCCCGTCCAGTTGTTTTCATCGGCGGAAGAATAAAACGTCGGAGCCGACAGTTCCCCGGTATAGACCACCTGTCCGCTGTCTGCGTTGACGACGGAAAAACTGGTTTCACTGGTCACGTTGCGGAACACAGCTGTCTTGGTTTCGTCCGGCTGATAACCTACCTGATCGGTCATGATCGACGGAGCATAAGGCAGAACAGAAGTATAATCCACCTTGGAATCATCTACCAGTTCTACCTTTACATTGTCCAGATAAATAGTATGTGCCGGCAGATCTTCCTCGTTTTCCAGTCCGCAGTTGAACACCAGCTTGGACATGACATCTGAATCCTGCTTCATGGTGAATTCATAATCCACGGTCTGCGGTTCTGCGGTCAGATCAAGTCCTTTCCAGGTGTACGCCTGATAGGTGCCGCCATTCTGCTGGATCATGGCTTCCACATAACGGTCTGTGGTGGAAGAGATCTCATAGCTAACACGGTACACCCCGTTTTTGTACAAGGGGATAATATCATAGTTGCACTGTACAGAATAGTTCAGCTTTCCCACAGAATCGATTTGCAGGGCAAGCTTACCGTTTTCCGTAGTCAGGGTCGCCTTGCCGCCGCTTGCCTGATAGGTGTCCCAGCCGCTAGTGCCGCTGTCAAATGTGGAGTTGCTGACCAGATTTTTCACTTCCGCAGAAGCCGGCATCGCTGCCAGACTGCCCATGCTCAGCACTGCCGCACAGAGCACTGCCAGACATCGCTGAAGTCCTTTGATTCGCATCATACTCATTTCCTCTCTTTCTGAAAACAGCATGTCGCTGTTTCTGTGTAATTTGTCTGCACAGAATGTATGAAAAACAATATCACATCTTCTGTGCAAACGGCTTTATGCGAACAATTCATTGTCTTTAGTATACCACATCTTTCACAAGGATAATACTATTTTTCATGACAAAAGTAGTAATTTCATGATATGTTATCAAAAAAGACCTGACGAGAAAATTTCCCGTCAGGTCTAGTATTGCCCTAACTCCACGTGTTCCTATGCCTTTTCATATAATGCCAGCATTTGATGCAGTTCTTCCTGCATTTCGTCCACCAGACTCTGCGGCGACAGCACCTTTACCCATGCCCCCTGCGACAGCAGGTACATGATAATGCCGCGTCCGTGGTTGACTTCCGCTTCGATGATGCTGGTTCTGCCGTTTTGCTCCACTACCTTTGCTGTGGGCAGTCTGTCCAGAATTGCCTGTACGGACAGACCGGAAAAGGCAAACCGGATTCGCTCCGTCTTCCCGGGGAACAAAAACTGGTTCTTCTCCCGCAGGTCGCCTTCGTCAAAGTCGTACTTCCGTTCCAGCGTAAAGTGTTCCTGATGCTCTGTCATCGACACAATGCGGTCTGCCCGAAAGAACTTCGGCAGATACTGGTCATCGTCAAATGCATACGCGATCAGGTAAAAATAATACTCACTGAACATCAGCGAAACCGGTTTAATTTTCCGCTTGACGGCTTCCCGATTCATTTTGTAGTAAGTAATGGTGATCGGTCGCTTTTCATCAATGACCTGTATCAGTTTCCACAGCGTATCGATCAGCGAATTGCAGTCCGTCTTGACTTCGTGATAATGGTAAATTTCCTTGCGTACCAGCTTGTCAAATTTTTCCCGATCCTGTGTTGTGGTAAACCGTTTCAGCTTGGAAATCAGCCGCAGCACGTCTTCCTTGGGCAGACAACGGCTGCCCAGCATTACCTTTACCAATGCAAACAATTCCTTATTTTTGAGGAACTCCTCACAGTTCAGGTGATACGCTTTATCTTTATAGGAATACACCAGTTCCGCCTGCTGCATCAGGTCGCGGTGTTCCGCCAGAAATTCCTGTATTTTTCCAATGTCCCGTCCGATGCTCTTGGTAGACACGCCGTATTCCGCTGCCACTGCTTTTACAGAGATGGTTTCTCCCCGCAGCACCCGAAAGAAAAGTTCCAGCATACGGCTGTTTTTTTCAGTTTCCATGATGATGCCTTCTTTTCTTTCATTATAGCACAGCAACGGGACAGCTGTCTGTCTGTTCAAAAAGAATTCAGAACGTATTTACACAAAAATGAGATGCACGTTTTTGCGGCAAAATTTTAGGCAATACCGCACAAAGATTGTGCGACAGATGCGTCGTCAAATTTTTCGT
>OGXW01000656.1_pt1 | contig 26163 bp, 23 predicted proteins | sample 1576341 | NCBI WGS metagenome assembly OGXW01 (sample SAMEA3541592, study PRJEB24748) | human gut metagenome | biome: human gut; feature: human-associated habitat; material: faeces | place: China | collected 2012
AGCTGCTTCGGAGAGAAGGGTTTTATTATTGATGGTGCATTATTTTAGGAGGACATGACTGGTATGAGATTTTCGGCATTGACATGAACAAGGGTGAATATGATTCGGATTTGTTTAAGGAATTAATAAATGCCGCATTAGCTGATGCAAAGAGCAGAGCTGGCAGAGTCATGACCTTCTTTTGTGATGAAGATGGTGAGGCGGACGCAAAAGAATGTGGATTTGAATGTGTGGGAAAGTATCTCTGCTTTGAAAGTCATCTAGGCTAATCAAACCACAAAGAAATTACAGGAGTAAACCATGGCACAGGAAAATATAGGTTCATTTATACAAAAGATGCGCAGAGCAAATGAAATGACGCAAAAAGAGCTGGCAGATATCCTGCACATCAGCGACAAAACAATCTCAAAATGGGAAACTGGTAAGGGAATGCCGGATGTTTCCTATATGGAGGATTTGTGTGCAGCTTTACATATCAGTATCAACGAACTGCTTTCCGGCGAGAAACTTCCGCCAGAGGAATATCCGAAAAGGGCAGAGGATAATATGCTCTATCTCCTGCAGGAAAATCATGAGACTAAAAAGCAAAACCGCTGGTCTTTAATCCTGGGTGGTATTTTACTGGTTTTGGGGATGGCAGGATTATTTTCGTTATCCGGGTTAAATATGGCATGGTATCTGGATGTGCCGTCGTTTTTGGTCTTGGCCTGTATCTGTGTGGCGCTGACCCTATTTTCAGGGAAAAGGGCCAAAAAGGAAGTGATTCCGTTCTTGCGCAGGATTGTGATTCCTGTGGCTATATGTGAAAGTCTGGTAGCGGTGATTTGCGTCATTGGAAATGTGAAAAGTACGATTGTCCTTGGAGCAAATCTGGCAGTCTGTATTTTATCCATATTGTATGCGTTGATTGCATATCTCGTCCTTTTTCTACTGGAACAACGTATGTAGTAGAGGCGAAAAAACAAAGAGTAGAGTCATTCTACGATTCGTAGGTTTTCTTTACGCCCCACATCCTCTATGCTTTTATCATAACAAATGAGACAAGGAGTGATAAAAGATGAAACTAAACAAGGCTGGGATGATGGGATTTTTCCTTTGCTTTATGGCAATTATATTTGGAGTGGCAACGAATGGAGGTCTGTCGTCGGTTGTTGATTATCTGCATCTGCCATCCTTTATTTTGACAGCAGGCGGAGCCCTTTGCGCGGTGCTTACCACCGCCGATTCTTTTGGGGATTTTGCTTATGGCGCAAAAGGTCTGTTGGTCGCTTTTAAAAATAATGAGGTAGATGCCGGACAATTGACTCAGACAATTCTGCAAATGTCAGACAGGGCAAGAAAAGAAGGCTTGTTGTCACTGGAGGATATAACGCAGGATTTGGGCAACCCTTATCTGGAAAAGGGCATTCAGCTGGTTGTGGACGGAGCAGATCCGGAACTGGTCAGAGACATTCTGGAAGCAGAATTGACGCATACCTACGATTGTAATAAAAAACGAGTAAAATTCTGGGAGGATTTTGGCGCCTATGCTCCTGCCTGGGGCATGGTTGGAACCCTGATTGGACTGATTAATATGATGAAAACCATGGGCTCGGATCCTTCGGCAATCGGTTCCGGCATGTCACTGGCACTGATTACGACCCTCTATGGCTCTATCATTGCCAACTGGATATGTATTCCTATTGCACGCAAGCTGGAAAAGAGCGGAGCGGCAGAGGCGCTATCCATGGAGCTTGTGATAGAGGGCGTTCTATCTATCCAGGCAGGCGAAAACTCACGCATTATAAAAGAGAAGCTCTCAGCTATTGTGGAGAACGAGGTCATGGATAAGACCGAGGAGACCGAGGCTGTGGGGTGAGGTGTAGACAGTGTTTGATGTTGCTATGCATCCAGAGTGGCTGCAGACGGTAGGTTCGGTTGGTGAGGATGTAGTTATGATTAGAAAATTAGAAAAAACAGACATAAACAGAGTCGCTGATATATGGTTAAATACCAATTTAAAGGCACATGATTTTATTCCTGACAAATATTGGAAGAGTAATTACGAGGCTGTGAAGGAAATGCTGCCACAGGCTGAAGTCTATGTATATGAGGATGGGAAAAAAATACAGGGCTTTATAGGCATGAATGGAGAATACATAGAGGGCATTTTCGTATCAGAAGAGGCGCAGTCGCAGGGCATAGGCAGGCTTCTGCTAGAATATGCAAAAGGGAAAAAGAGTAAGCTGCTTTTAAATGTCTATCAGAAGAATACAAGGGCGATAGACTTTTATCAAAGAGAAGGCTTTAAAATACAAAGAGAGGGGTTAGATGAAGCAAATAACGAGAAAGAATATGAAATGGAGTGGAAACAGATAATGGATAAGGCATGGCTGTAATTATATTTAGAAACTCTTCATAAACTTTTAATGAATTCTGCATTGAATATAATCTCAGATTGTATCACTATAAATACAAAACATGTTATTATTCGGAATGTGCGAAAGCACATGATAGAAAAAACACATATAATGAGTACAGCAGGGAGAAGTCATGGAGCATATAGGTTTAACGGATGCAGAAGTAGAGCAAAGAATAGAGCAGGGGCTCACAAATCACACTGATATATCAACGGACAAAACTACAAAGGAAATAATAGTTTCCAATGTATGTACATATTTTAACCTGATTTTTCTGATTATCACCATACTGCTTGTAGCGGTGGGGTCTTTTCGTAATCTCACATTTTTACCAATAATTATAGGAAATACAGTAATCGGTATCGTGCAGGAGCTGCGCGCCAAGAAGACTCTTGAGAAAATGAGCCTATTAAACGCACCCCATGCGGATGTCATCAGAAATGGTGAAATGACGCAGATTGCCACGGAAAAGCTGGTGAAGGATGATGTAATCCTGCTGACAGCCGGAAAGCAGATTTGCGCAGATGCGGTGGTGATTGACGGAAGTATTCAGGTAAACGAATCCCTGCTCACAGGTGAAGCTGACGAGGTGGAAAAGCCTGTGGGAAGCACTCTTATGTCAGGCAGCTTTGTGGTGTCAGGAGAGTGCTATGCACGGCTTGAAAAGGTGGGAAATGAATCATACATTTCAAGGCTCAGCATGGAGGCAAAATCCATGGGAAGCAAAGAGCAGTCGGAAATGATACGTTCCATTAACCAGATTGTCAAGTGGATTGGAATTGTGATTATTCCTATCGGAATTATCCTGTTCTGGCAGAGTCATTTTGTGAATGATGTGTCTATCAGCAAGAGCGTGACATCCACAGTTGCCGCAATTATCGGAATGATTCCGGAGGGACTTTACCTGCTGACCACAATTGCGCTGGCTTTAAGCACCATGAAGCTTGCCAATAAAAGGGTGCTGCTTCACGACATGAAGAGTATTGAGACCCTTGCCCGTGTAGATGTGCTCTGCGTTGACAAGACCGGTACCATAACAGAGCCGGATATGAAGGTCAGCGATATATTTTTATGTGGGAGCGGTTCAAAGCCGGCATATAATGACCAGTCCAGCAAGAATGAGAGCCAGTTAAAGCCGGAAGACAATGTACAGTCTTGCATGAAGGAGAATAGCTTACTGCAGAAGCAGGAACAAACAGCATGTCATCCAGAGCTGTCACTGGATGAATTGAAAAAGTTGATTGTACGCTATGCCTATGCCTCAAAAGATAACAATGCCACAATGCTTGCCCTTAAGGAATATGCTGAAGGCTTTGTAAAAACCGGTGATTCTGGTTTGAAAATACACAATTCACATAATGATATTACAGGCAGAATAATAGACCAGCAGGCTTTTTCATCCAGCCGCAAGTACGGAAGCATAACATTTGCAGATGGCACATATCTGCTGGGAGCACCGGAGTTTATCCTGGGTGATGATTTTCATATGGTAGAGGATGAGACACAGTCCTACACTGAAAAAGGAGACAGAGTCCTGCTTTTTGCAAGGCGTGACCCTGATAAGACTATCCCGCTTGGCTTTGTGGCACTGGCAAATCCGATTCGTCAGAATGCGGTTAAGACCTTTGAATATTTCAAGAAGCAGAGGGTTGCCATAAAGGTTATCTCTGGTGACAATCCAAAGACTGTTTCTCAGATTGCCATGCAGGCAGGAATAGAAAATGCAGACAGGTATATTGATGCTGCCAGCCTTGACAGCAAGGAGAAAATTGCAAAGGCTGTTTCCCAGTACACTGTTTTCGGACGAGTTACGCCTAAGCAGAAACAGCAGCTTGTTAAAGCATTGCAACGGAAGGGACACACTGTAGCCATGACAGGAGATGGTGTAAACGATATTCTTGCCATGAAGGACGCAGACTGTAGTGTTGCCATGGCGTCGGGAAGTGAGGCAGCAGCCCAGGCGGCACAGGTTGTACTCCTGGATTCGGATTTTGTGCACATGCCGGATGTGGTGTATGAGGGACGCCGGGTGGTAAATAATATCGAGCGTTCAGCCAGCCTCTTTCTGGTAAAAAATATATTTTCCTTATTGCTTGCCCTGTTTTCGGTTATCTCTATGTTTACCTACCCACTGGAGCCATCGCAGATATCGCTTATCAGCATGTTTACCATAGGACTGCCGGGATTCCTTCTGGCAATGGAGCCTAATAAGGAGAGAATCAAGGGACATTTCCTGACAAATGTTATGCTAAAGGCTCTGCCCGGCGGACTAACGGATGTAATCGCCATTAGTGCTCTGGTTGTGTGCGGAGCAGTCTTTTCCATACCGGAGGAAAGCATAGGTACAATAGCAACCATGGTACTGGCAGTTGTAGGATTTATGATTTTATTCAAAATCAGCGAGCCATTAAATACCATGAAATATGTGGTAATCAGTATAAACGTTGCGGGATTTGTGCTGTGCGTATATTTTCTGAAGGATTTGTTTGCGCTGAGCAATCTGTCAAGTATATGTATTCTTCTCATGATTGTGTTTGGATTTGCAGCAGAATCGCTGTTCAGGAATCTCACGGTTTTGGAGGAGAAGCTGAGAGAGGGCTATAAGAGAAGGATTAAGAAAAAGAGATAAATAAATGAGGCAGGAAGCTTTATCGGGTGTTACGATAGCGTCCTGCCTTTTACTAAAGTATGCAAGAGACGCTGCCAGTGGCAGCTTTTATGTATAACCTATGGAGTTATTCAAACTCTCTTGTAATATTCTTGGTCCAGTTCCCCTTCTTGTAGTGCCAGAACACAAAGGGCATTTTCTCAAACTCATCCAGCGTCATGACAAAGTACACTCCAAGCGGTGGCAGCTTAAACACATAAGCCGCAATCGCCATAAGCGGAACCGCAATAAGCCACATGCACAGGGTATCAGTAATCATGCCGAACTTGGCATCACCGCCACCACGGAAGCAGCCACATATGAGGCAGGTGTTGATACCCTCACCAATAAGACGCCAGGTGGTCATAATCATGAGACTGCCCAGATATGATATGGCAGTTTCGGAAAGCTTGTCGCGATAAAAATCAATCATTATTGGTCGGATTGCAATTATAATAGCGCATCCAATCAGAGCTACTGCGATTGTGATGTAGAGCATACGCCTGCCATATTCCTTTGCAGCTTCAATATGGTTCTGCCCCAGCTCTTGACTGACAATGATTGTAGTGGCATTGGCAAAGCCACGACAGGCGATAGCTCCAATATTTACAACCATGATAGCCACGGCATTTGCGGCGACCATATCGTCACCAATATGCCCAAGAATAGCGGCAAAAACCGAGCTTGCCAGACTCCAGACAACATCATTCACAACGGAAGGCGCTGCTATTTTGATAAAGTCAGACATTAAAACACCAGTTTTGGCAAATAAGTATTTAACACGGAATTTGATTCCCTTGCTGACAAGAGAATATATAAGACAAATTAAAACTTCCACGATACGTGCAATTACAGTTCCAAGGGCAACACCGGTTACCCCAAGCTTTGGAAGCCCAAATAATCCAAATATAAATGAGGCATTGCAAACTACATTTACGCAAAGTGAGATAATGTATATAGTAGAAGGCAGAAGGACCTTTCCTACACTCCTAAGTGCGCTCATAAATATCTGCGAAAATCCCATAAAAATAAATGAGAAGGAAACAACCTTAAGATACTGGCTTCCTGCCGCTATAGTATCAGGACTGCTGGTAAATATTCTCATAATAGAAGCTGGGAAAGAGAAGGATATAACAAAGAAAACCAGCGATACAATTATGGATAGACGCTCTGCCAGACCAATTATTTTTTCTACTGTTTTTTTATCACCCTTTCCAAAATACTGGGCGCACAAAACAGAAGTACCGGCAGAAAGCCCATAATATAGGCAAAACAGTACAAATGTGAACTGATTAGCCAGCGAGGAAGCTGACATGGCGGTCTGGCTCACATAGCCCAGCATGATGGTGTCAGCCATATTGACCAGGGTGCTGATCAGGTTTTGTATCATAATAGGAAATGCCAGTTTAGAGGCATATTTTAGAAAATCTCTCTTGCTTAACATATATTTTTCTCCTGTGCATTAAAATATATATGTATTATAACAAGCAGCTAGTGAAAAAGTAAATTGATAGGTGAAAATTGTGAAAAACAAAATCATTATAATAAATCCCTGTAATCCTCAGGCAGAAATCTGTGATAGATGACATGACAGCCCTCGTCCTTGAAGCAGTAAAAATAAGGGTCGTCATAGTTGTTGAATTTAATCATCATATCAAACTCGCCATTGTCGATTTTTTCAACTGCACAGCCATCATCCCACTTCCTAAAAAGTGCGATTATGGTGTCAAGATTTGTGCTTTTGTCCTGCACGATATCAACTAATTCATATATAAAGCCATTGTCGGATTTATTATTGTGAACATACTCGGTTGCCTGTGGAGACAGGCAGAAGCAGAATCTCTTTCCCTTGTGGGAAATCTCCACAGCTCCAAGTCTTTCTGATACATAATCGGAAAATCCCTGTAAACTATCTACCATATCATCAACAGAACCCTGACAATCAAAAAAGTGGTTCAGGGAATCTAATGGATAGTATAATCTGATAGACTCTTTTCTATATCCAAGCTTAGCCTGTTCCTCGGCGATGGAATCGGTGAGGTTGGTTTCTAATTTCATATAAGCATCTGTAAAATCACGCATAATATTTAATTCTCCTTATCTACTGCGGATGATAGCACCATGAGAAGAGGTGTGTCAATGATTGGGTTGGTTATAATTTACTTAATGTGCCTAAAAAAGCGAGATTAAGTAAATTATAAATTAATATTGACAAATACCTGTTCATACTGTATATATAAAGTATAAACAGTATATATACAGTATAAACAGCTATAACAGGAGGAGCAAATGAAATTATCACAGACATCAGGTGTTCCAATTTACCAGCAGATAGCCGATGCCTTCCGGGCTGACATCTTATCCGGAAAGATGCAGCAGGGTGAGTATCTCCCATCCATCAGGGGTCTGGCGAAGGAGTTAAAAATCAGCGTCATAACCACTATGAAGGCCTATGAGCTATTGGAGGAGGAAGGTCTGGTAACTGCCATGCAGGGCAGGGGCTTTCAGGTAAATGCACAGAATAAGGAAATGCTCAAAGAGCAGCAGATGCGCAGGGTTGAGGAATGTATCGGTGACGGCATAAAGGCTGCCAGAAATGCAGGAATCACAGACGCAGAAGTAAGAGAAGTTTTTGAAATGATGTTATCCATGAAAGATTAGGAGGCTTGTTATGGAAAGGGTAAGCGCAGCAATTCAGATTAAGGATTTAAAGAAAAAGTTTAAGGGAGGATTCGCACTGGATATCCCGGAGCTTGAGATACCAAAGGGCTTTGCCACAGCTCTGATTGGAGAAAATGGTGCAGGCAAGACTACACTGCTCAATATACTCGCAGGAATCCGCCTGGATTACAAGGGCAGTATAAGATTTTTTGATAAGTGGTCAGACAAGGACAGGGAAAAGGATGGTAATCCTGTAAAGGAAATGATAGGCTACACAGGACCGGGCAGCTATTATCTGCCAGGCTGGACTGTGACTCAGGTGGAGGAGATAAACAGTCTTTTGTTTCAAAATTTCAGCAAGGAAAAATATGAGAAGTATGTGGATATGCTCCAAATCGCAAAGCTTGGAAAGGTTGGATGGGGTAAAAAGGTCAGCAGCCTCTCGGATGGAAACCGCATGAAGCTCATGCTGGCAGGAGTGCTTGCCAGAGAGACAGAGCTGCTTCTGCTGGATGAGCCGGCTTCGCCCCTTGATCCACTGATGAGGGATGTGCTCTGCGACATGATACATGATTATATCGGGCAGGGAGAGGGAGAAAAGACTGTATTTTTCTCCACCCACAATATTGCAGATATGGAAAATGTCACAGACTACGCAATTATCATGGAGCAGGGACATGTGGCAGAACAGGGCTTTGTGGAGGATTTGAAGGAGAAATACATCCTGGTAAAGGGTGAAGCAGAGGACACTGAAAAGGCAGAGAAAATCCTCTATTCCATCAACAAAAACGCATATGGCTACGAGGGCATCTGTCTTGCAGAGGACTTAAACAGGCTGGCTGGTCTTGACATCCAGGTATCTGCACCGAGCCTTTCACAAATCAGTGTGGCAGTTATGAAAAAGGGCACTAAGATTCATTTGCTGTAGGGGGGATATTATGAGAGCAATAAAATGTTATTTAAGCTATACACCCAGACTCTACAGGTGGCTGGTGCTGGTGATTTTTCCAATAGCACTGCTGGCACTGGGGATTATGATGTCGGTAAATAATATGACCACACTGGCACTGCTTGGGCTTTTGTGTACAGAGACAGCCTATGAGATTTTTGCAGATAGCTGGATGCTGGGCGGCATACAGGCAAAGGACTACACGGGACTGGGGCTGGTGCAGGCATCCAGGGCAGGGGGTAAGTACATGAAAAATGTGGTGCTCATTGACTGTATCAGAAGATACGTCTACATGGCACTTATCAGCCTGTCATATATAGCAGTATCAGTGGGCAGGAGTGGCAGCTTGTCAGGCATAAACGACATAATATTTGCCTGGAACATATACTGGCTGGCAGGTGCCGTAATGTCGCTTGTAATCTGGTTAAGCAGATTTTTTTCAAGTATAATGGCAGGGTTTTTGTTTTGTTATCTGGCAGGCTTTGCCTATTCCTTTATAGCAGCAGCAATCAACTGCGCAAAATGGGGCACTGTCCTGTGTCCTCTGCTTGCAGTGGTGATTTCGGCAATAAGCGTTAGGACTGGATGTAAAAAGATGGAGGGATGTTACTATGATAAATGATTTTAAAAAGGCTTTACAGCTATCCTTATATGGCTTTAAGGCAAAGGTTCAGATGATTTTCATGATTGTTTTCGTAATCGTTGGATTTGTGTGGGAGTATTTTTTTCATGGAATGCATTGGATAGGAGCCTACTTTATTGTTCTTGCACCAGTTTATGTTTCGCAGCTTTTGTATGGTATGGGAATGAGCAATATGGTTGCCTCCTCACCATATAAAAAGAAATTACAGGTTTTGTATCCGGCTTTATTAAACTTTTTCTTTGGATTGATTGCAATGACCATCATAGTGCTGCTAAAGATTTTTGAGATAAGGTCTTGTCCTGAAAATAAAGGGGGACTGATGTATGTACTGCTTTCAGTATGTATGTTTTGTATAGTCCTGAATTTCTACAGTGCTATAGTTTATAAGTATTTTGCTCTGTCGATAGTATTAATGCTTGTACCGGTGATGGGGCTGTCATATATATTTACCAGAGAATCATTTAATAATTATGAAGGCGGACTATTATCTACTCTGATTGACCATATGAGTCTGGGTGTGCTTGTGCTAATCTGCTATCTGACAGTTGTAATTGGAGCGGTATTGCAGTATGCCCTGTCCACAGCCCTGTATAAAAAGCCATTATCAGAGTATGCCATGGGCATGGCAATGAGAAAGGCATTAAAGGGATGAGAAGCCCTTTCCAAAAACCTCGCTTGTACTCATGACGGACATAAATGCGTGGAGCCTGTTAGCGTGGATAAAACGGCGGAGCTCCACAGCCTGTTTCTTGGTGAGCGTACTGAAAACTATATAGTTGCGCTCGCCGGTATAGGCACCCTTGGCATCCACATAGGTGGCACTCCTGCCCAGCTCGTTGATGATAAAATCGCAAATCACATCCTTGTCATTGCAGATGAGCATAATGGATTTTCTGAGCATGATGTTTTCAATAATCGCATCTATCATGAAGGATTTCACCACAAGACCTACAAATGAATACAGGGCAGTCTTTATGTCGAATACGAAGCAGGCGATGATAATCATTACCAAGTCTGTGAGGAAAAGCGCCATGCCTATGTCCTCGACGTTTGTATATTTTTTAACAATCATTGCGATTACGTCTGTTCCACCGCTTGAGGCTCCTTCATAGAAGAGGAGGGCAGATGAAATCGCAGGAAGTGCGATGGCAAATATAAGCTCCAGCATTGGCTCATTTGAAAGTGGATGAGTCAGCGGGGTTATTTTTTCAAAGGCAAGCAGCTCCACAGACAGAAGCACTGTGGCGTAAGTGGTCTTAATGGCAAAGTTTTTTCCAAGGAAAATAAAGCCAATGACCAGCAGAATCATGTTTGCAATGGTTGAAAACATACTGGCTGACACAGGCAGCAGGTTTGCGAATACGACAGCAGCACCGGTTACGCCGCCGAAGGTGAAGTTGTTTGGAAATTTGAAGAAATATACACCGATTGCCATGATGGTGATGCTGATTGTTATAATGAAAAAACTCTTTATGTGCTTCATATTTTATCCCTCTTGAATACAATTATTGGTTGGGCTTTCCACATTTTAGGTTGTGTTAATCTACTGATATACAGTGTATTTTGCCGAAAAAATATGAAGTTAGCTGCGGGAGTGAATCGTGGATAGGGTGCTTAAATTTGCATATGCTTTTACGTTTCGTAGTTTATTGGAAACCCGCAGCAGTTCATATTTTGTTCGTCAAAACAACTGTATACCAGCAGATTTGCGTAGGTTTTGTGTGGAAAGCTATTTAAGCTTAGTTAATGTATGGTTAGTTTAAAACCAGTTAATAAGGATTGTCAACGAAAATTTACTACCATAATATCAGTAATACGTGTTAGAATATGACTAAGGTGAAAATTTAATTCAAACAAGCAAATGTGACGGCAAAGGTCAGCCTGTTGATGGGGGCTTTGTGCTGCACAATATAAAAAAACGCAGCTATTCAGTACAGAAATATGCGGCTGGTAATCGTGAAGGTGCTGAACAGTTACGAAAAATATAAAGGAGGATGATGATGAACAAAGAAAAATGGTGGAAAAACGCGGTAGTATATCAGATTTACCCGAAGAGCTTTCAGGACAGCAACGGGGACGGAGTAGGGGATATAAAAGGAATCATAAGCAGGATGGACTATCTGGGAAAGCTGGGCATAGATGCAATCTGGCTGTCTCCGGTCTGCAAGTCGCCACAGGCTGACAATGGTTATGACATCTCGGATTATCAGGACATAGACCCCATGTTTGGAAATGTGGAGGACATGGAAGCCCTGATAAGAGAGGCAGGAAAATATAATATAAAGATTATAATGGATTTGGTTTTAAACCATACCTCTAATAAGCACAGATGGTTTGAGGAAGCAAAAAAGAGCAAGGACAACCCATACCACGACTATTATGTCTGGAGAGATGGCGAGGAAGGCACCGCGCCAAACGACATGAGAGGTGTATTTGGAGGCAGTGCATGGGAATGGGTACCAGAGCTGAAGCAGTACTATTTCCATCAGTTTTTACCAGAACAGCCAGACCTAAACTGGGAAAATCCAAAGCTGCGCAGGGAAATCTACGATATGATTCTCTGGTGGATGGATAAGGGAGTTGGCGGTTTCAGGCTTGATGTAATCGACCAGATTGCCAAGGAGCCGGATAAGAAAATTACAATAAATGGACCAAGACTGCACGAGTATTTCCGTGAACTGAGCAGAGAGACCTTCCAGAAGGGAGATTTGATTACTGTAGGGGAGGCCTGGGGAGCAGACATTGACAGGGCAAAGCTCTACAGCAATCCGGATGGTAGTGAGTTTTCTATGGTATTCCAGTTTGAGCATATTGGACTAGACCAGCAGGAAGGCAAGGAAAAATGGGATTTGGCACCTCTTCCGTTTAAGAAGCTTAAGCAGGTATTTACTCGCTGGCAGAAGGGCTTGTACAATTGTGGATGGAACAGCCTGTTTTGGAACAACCATGATTTGCCTCGTATAGTTTCCAGATGGGGAAATGACAAGGAATACAGGGTAGAGTCGGCAAAAATGCTTGCCATTCTGCTTCATGGCATGCAGGGAACCCCTTATATATATCAGGGTGAAGAGCTGGGCATGACAAATGTAAGGTATGACATAGCTGATTACCAGGATGTGGAAATCCTTAATGCCTACAAAGAGCGTCTGGCAGCAGGCTATCCGGAAGAGGATGTGATGAAATCCATCTACGCCAAGGGACGTGACAATGCCCGCACACCTATGCAGTGGGATGATTCTGCTAATGCAGGCTTTACAACAGGAAGGCCTTGGATAAAGGTAAACGACAACTATAAGGATATAAATGCAAAGAGTCAGGTGGATGACCCGGATTCTATATTCAATTGCTACAGAAAGCTCATAGAGCTCCGCAAGGAATACTCGGTATTTGTAAATGGTGAGTACAGCCTGCTTCTGGAGGATGATGAGAGCATATTTGCCTATGAGAGGAAGACTGCCGACCAGACCCTGCTTGTAGTCTGCAATTTTTTCGGGGAGACTGTGGATATGCCGCTGGCTGATAAATGTCAGGGCATGGAGATTCTTATAAGTAATTATAGGGATGCGGGTGATGCAGCGGTTTTGAGACCTTATGAGGCTCGGATGTATTTGAGATGAATATTTGACATTTGCTAATTATATCAAGACCCAAAAACGAGAATATCATTATGAAGATTAGCGATTATAAAAAACTTCTTGACATCATGCAACAGTCATGATAATATGCACGCATAAAACCCATATGGGAGCACGGCACTTTTCAAGAGAAATCTTTTTTCGGCCACACAGTTAATTCTGTGTGGCTTTTTTTAACGCATAAAATAAGTACGATGAAAATTTCAGACTGCAAGAATGCTTGCAGTTAGGTTTATGCGATAACACAGCAATAATTCAGGAGGAATCACCATGAACCAGGAGTTTATGAAGGAAAAGAAAATTTTACCACTCGTAATATCAATGTCATTGCCAATGGTAATATCCATGGCAGTGAACTCGCTCTACAACATCGTAGACAGCTATTTTGTCGCAAGCATCAGCGAGGACGCAATGACAGCCCTTTCCCTTGTATATCCAATTCAGAGCCTGATGACTGCGATTGCAGTCGGATTTGGTGTGGGAATAAATGCAAAAATAGCATTCTGTCTGGGGGCAAATGACAAAAAGACAGCAAATCAGGCTGCTTCAACAGGACTGCTCCTCAGTATAATACATGGAATCATACTTATGGTGGTCTGCCTTGCTGCAATGCCATGGTTTTTGTCCCTGTATACAGAAAATCAGGTTATCCTTGACATGGCACTTGCCTATGCCAACAGAGCCTTCCTGTTCTCAGTCATCATAATGGCAGGAATCTGTATAGAAAAAGTTTTCCAGGCCGTGGGCAGGATGAAGGAAACCATGGTATGCATGCTGGTTGGATTTGTTGCAAATATTGTTCTGGACCCACTGCTTATCTTTGGAATCGGTCCTTTCCCTGAATGGGGAATCGCAGGAGCTGCCTACGCAACGGGAATCGGACAGACTCTGACCCTGCTTGCCTATATCATCTTTATGATTGTAAAACCTATTCCGGTCAGCTTCAGCAGAAAAAATCTGGCTTTCCCAAAGGAGCTTATGTGCAGCCTCTATCTGGTTGGAGTTCCTGCCACGTTAAATATGGCACTGCCATCTGTTTTGATTTCGGCGCTTAATGGTATAGTTGCAGTATTTTCTGATAAATATATCCTTGTGCTGGGAGCATATTTCAAGCTCCAGACCTTTATCTATCTCAGTGCCAGCGGCGTCATTCAGGGAATCAGACCAATCGTCAGCTACAATTATGGTGCAGGTGAGGAAAAGAGAGTGCAGAGTGTTTTCAGGACCTCCCTTGGCATAAATGCAATAGTTATGGCTGTTGGCATGGCGTTGTCAATGTTTATACCGGGCCAGCTTATTGGAATTTTCACATCCAGTCAGGAGACAATAGCCATTGGTGTTCAGGCACTTCGAATAATAAGCATAGGATTTATTTTTTCAGCAGTATCAGTTACCTGCTGCGGTGTGCTTGAGGCACTGGGCAGGGGAATGCCATCGCTGGTTGTCTCGCTGCTTAGATATGTTGTGATTATTATTCCGGCTGCCTTTGCCTTGAGCCGCATATCAGGAGTTGGAGCAACAGGAGTGTTTGTGGCTTTTCCGGTAACAGAAATTGTGACCTGTGTGGCATCTTACTTCATTTATAGAAAATATTATAAATTGTGCTTTAAATAGGATTATAGTCACAAAAAAATATCGACATTCAGACTACTTCAAGTTATAATAGAAGTAGTCTATTTTATTGTATGCATGGCAACAAAAATCGAGAATCTTAGTTGCGAAGCTGTGGATTCGAGAGTGGAGTTAGGGTTTATACAATAAAATGAAACATGAAATTTGCGAAAGATATCCACGGAGGGAGATTCAATATGCAAGACAAAAAGCAAACATCAGCTAAAATTCATCTTATTTTCTCAACACTGTTATTGGCGCTTGCCCTTGTTGCGGAGTTTTACACAATGGTCAATTACCCGGCACAGTATCTGCCAATAGCACTATTTGCTGTATTGATGCTTATCTTTTTAAATATAGCGGTAAATAGTGCTTTCACAATCAAACTTGCCGGAGAAAAAAGAAGAGATGAGCAGTATGAGAGCATACTAAAATCAGAAAAGGCATCATATCTGCTGTTAAAGAAATATTTTGAAGAGATTGATGATAAAATAGATATTCTTCAGGCCAGCGCAAAGGTTCCGACAGAGGAAATAGTTACTGCGCAAAAGGGTGTTGCCAAGGCAGTCATAAGCAAGAATCGGGAGAATGCCGAGGCAATCATCGCATCAAATGATCAGGTGATGGACAAAATTACAGAGTTCGAGGACAGGCTGTCAAACAACAACGGAGAGCTTATCAGCGAGCAGAAGGATATCAGTTCAGATGCAGTGACCCAGCTTATCATGAAGCAGCAGGAGCTGGTTGAGGATATAAAGGATATGGAAATCAGACTGAATCAGGCAATCATGCAGACTCAGCAGATTATATCTTCACAGCCGGTACAGCTTACAGCAGATGTTAATGTACCTACACAGCCAGTCACAGTCCAGATGACAGGTATGCCGGTTATGACAGCACCAGCACCAGCGCCAATGCAGGAGCCAGCTGTGCAGGCAGCAGTTCAGACACCAGTCCAGATGGAAAGTGCAGAGGTTAGTGATGATGACCTGATAATAGATTCCTTTGCAGAGGAGGAGCTTGTGGATCCGGTTGTCGAGGAAATTGAAGAGCCGGAGGTTATTGAGGAACCGGTTATAGACAGCGAACCAGTGATGGACAGCGAACAGGAGGTAGTAGCAGAGGAGCTGGTTATAGACAGTGAACCAGAGGTAGTAGTAGACGAACCAGTGGTGGACAGCGAGCCAGAGGTAGTAGTAGACGAACCGGTGATGGACAGTGAGCCAGAGGTAGTAGTAGACGAACCGGTGATGGACAGTGAGCCAGAGGTAGTAGTAGACGAACCAGTGGTGGACAGTGAGCCAGAGGTAGTAGTAGACGAACCAGTGATGGACAGTGAGCCAGAGGTAGTAGTAGACGAACCAGTGATGGACAGTGAGCCAGAGGTAGTAGTAGACGAAACGGTGATGGACAGTGAACCAGAGATTGTTGCAGAGTCAGCAGCAGAAGAAGTGCCACCAATGCCAGACTTATCCGACCCAAACAAGAAGCTGAGCCCGGAAGAGATAGCCGCAATGTTTGCCAATGCAGACAGCGTGTCAGCCCCAGAGGCAGTAGAGGAGCCAGTAGTAGAGGAAGTGTCACCAATGCCAGACCTGCCCGACCCAAACAAGAAGCTGAGCCAAGAGGAGATAGCTGCAATATTTGCCAATGCCGATAGTATGTCAGAACCAGCTGATGAGCCTGTGGCAGCCAGCGAGCCAGAAATACCACCAATGCCAGATTTATCAGATCCAAACAAAAAGTTAAGCGATGATGAAATAGCGGCATTAATTGCAAATCTATAAATGAAGTGAGAAAATCCCGGAGTAGTTGCTCCGGGATTAATTTATCCTTTATTTCTCCACAGAATGACTTGCAATATATTTAATAATCTTAACAGCAGTCTCCATGCCCTCCACACTTATGTGCTCAAATGGACCATGGAAGCCATATCCGCCAGTACCAAGGTTTGGACATGGCAGTCCCATAAATGACAGTCTGGCGCCGTCGGTACCGCCTCGTACAGGGCGGGATAGTGGCTCAAGACTTACAGATGAGATAGCCTCGCGGGCAAGGTCTATGGTATACATATTTTTCTCAATTACAGAGAGCATATTTTCATATGAATGGGAGATATTCAGGGAAACAGTGCCTGCTCCATACTTCTGGTTCATTTCAACCTCAATAGTCCTTAAGCGGTTGAGGCGGCTCTCAAATACGTTTTTGTCATGGTCTCTTACTATATAAGATAGGGTTGCGGATGCCACGTCTCCTGACATATCGCACAGATGATAAAAGCCCTCGCGTCCCTCTGTATGGGCAGGAGTCTCATTTTCAGGAAGCATGCTTGCGATTTCACAGCCCACAAGAGCTGCGTTTATCATGATGTCCTTTGCCTCGCCCGGATGTACATTTACGCCTGTTATATTAAATGTTGCGCTGGCTGCGTTAAAATTCTCATAAGCGACCTCGCCCTCGTAGTCTCCGTCCACAGTGTAGGCATATTCAGCCTTAAAATAGTTCAAATCGAATAAATCTGCACCGGCGCCCACTTCCTCGTCAGGAGTGAATCCAATCCAGATGTCGCCGTGAGGAAGCTTTTCGTTTATTATTTCCTCCACAGCAGTCATTATCTCTGCAACACCAGCCTTGTCGTCTGCGCCCAGCAGGGTGGTTCCGTCTGTTGTGATAAGTGTTCTGCCCTTCAAAGTGCTAAGCGATGGAAAATCGCTGACCTTGAGATAAGCACCGGACCCCTTTAACAGCACATCATTTCCGTCGTAGTCAGGGATAATCTGAGGTTTGACGTTTTCGCCTGAATAATCAGGAGCTGTGTCCATGTGGGCTATAAATCCAACAGCCTTTTTGCTTTCCATGCCAGGTGTGGCAGGCAGGAGACCATAGACATAGCAGTGGTCAGTCAAAGTAACCTTTTCCAGACCTAAGTCCTTTAACTCTTTTTCAAGTACCCTTGCAAGTGTAAATTCGCGCTCACTGCTGGGAATGTTCTGGTTGGTTTCATCGGAGCTTGTCCAGTAAGAAACATAGTTTAATAATCTTTTTTCGACGTTCATAAACATTTCCTTTCAAATTCATTAAATTTTTTTTAAAAAAGTCTTGCATTTATATTACCTATACTATATAATAAATTTTGCGTTTAGGAAAGACGTAAATTTAATACAAGCGCCTCTAGCTCATTTGGTAGAGCACCTGACTCTTAATCAGGGTGTGCAGGGTTCGAGCCCCTGGAGGCGCACTAATAAAGTATCGGTTTTATGGACGAAGGAGCCATGGGGTCGGTGCTTTTTTTTATCGCATAAAAGAAGTACGATTCTGTGAGTCTGGATGCAAGCTCGCTTGCAAGACAGACTCGCAAAATCGGACATCATAACGAAAAGCGAGAATCGTAGTTGCGAAGCAACGGAAAAGCAGCGAAGCTGCGGATTCGAGCTGTTCGTTATGTTTATGCGATAAAAAAATGCGCAATCTCATTTATCCATCTTCCAATTTCCCATACATTCATGGAACACAAACTTTCCATAAGTCAAGACTATTAATATAAAAAATAACCTATATACTAAAAATAGTAAAAAAGTAACAGATTGACTGGAGGAACCTATGTCAAGCAAGTTAAACAAAAGAGAACTTGAAATCATGGCTGACAAAGAAATAAGAGCTGGTCAGGATGCCCTGGTGGAGCATAATATTGCAGATGCAATTGAACATATACAAAAATCATTAAAATTACTCAAGCAGGTAGGAGATTTGGAGAAATACGTTGAAAATCTTAATATTTTGGGCATGGCTTATGCGATGGAAAGCGATGAGACCAATGCTTTCGACTGCTATCTGGAGAGCCTTGCAACTGCTTCCGTTATGAACTCAAAGAACCTCAAGGCACTATCCTACAGTAATATTGCGTCCTGCTATCAGAAGATGGGCAGAAATAAGGAGGCAATGCAGTATTTCAGGGATGCCAGAAGAGAATACCGCAATCCGTCCCAGCGGAAAGAGGGTAATTATGAGATGTGGAATTCTATCAGCTATCTCAATAGGATAGGGATGGATAAAGATTTGATTGATAATGACGATATGGTTGTGATTATGTAAGATTTGCATTTAAGTGAAATCAACATAATGCAATTATGATATTTAGATAATATGAATAGAAATTAAATTATGTAGAGCGTGAATTTTGATTGAGATATATCGAAGTTCATGCTTTTTTTGTTTCTATAAAAAAGATATACACTATTCTGTTAAAACCAGTCAGAATTATACACTAGGCATATAAAACTGACAAAATGTGCAAAAAGTATAGAAAATTATTCATAATAAAGGCATGAATGTATATGAATTGTTAGAAAAATTCTATACACTGAGCACTTTGACAATAAAAATAGGCAGTGGTAGATTTTCTATTGTATAAAGTGTATAGTTTTTCTTAGGTATACAGAAACAAGGCAAACATAGGAGAAGAGCTATGAAATCAAACAAAGAAAAGATATATGACTTTATTCAAATGCATCAGACGACAGAAAATGGGGGAGGTGTTTCAACAGCTTATATAGCGCAGGCAATGTCGCTGCAACGAACAAATGTCAGCAGCTTGCTAAATGTGCTGGTGGAAGAAGGCAGGGTACAAAAATCAAATGGCAGACCAGTTTTATATTCAATAATATGTACAACTGCAAATGATGAGGAAGAATGCTTTTGTAAGATGACAGGATGGAATGGAAGCTTGCAGCATGCGATTCAATTGGCAAAGGCAGCGGTTTTATATCCGGGCAAAAGTCTTAACATTTTAATTGTAGGAGAAAAGGGAACAGGAAAGAAAGAGTTTGCACATATAATATATGAATATTGTCTGAGCAAACAGATATTTTCAGATAGGACTTCATTTTTGCAGATGAATTGCAGAGATTATCAGGGAAGTGCCAAAGAGGCTAGAGAAAAGCTGCTGGGAGAACGCCAAAGCGGCATGCTAAAGGATGCGGAGAGCGGAATTTTGTATATGGATAATGTGCAGTACTTGGATGGTGGTTTACTGAGAGAAATTGCGGAATGCAGCACAAAGCCCGGCAGAAAGGGGCTTTTGATTGCCAGTTGTACACCGGATGCACAGCCTGCTCAGGAAGAATTTCAGAGTGAATTTCCAATAATTGTAACTATGCCACGCATCACTGAACGACCTATTGAGGAGCGTATGGAAATGATTCAGACACTCTTTTCAACAGAAGCCTCAAGGGTAGGCAGAGAACTGGTTGTCAAAGAAGAATTGATGAGATGTTTGCTCTTATATGAGTGCCCTGAGAATTTTCAGCAGCTAAAACGAGATATCAAGATTGGCTGCGCCAACGCCTATGTGAGGGAATTGGCAAATGAAAATAAGATTACACTATATGTCAGCGATTTTGATTCGAAGATAAGACAAGGCATGTCCCGTTTCGGACAGGTGAGGGGTGAAATCGAAAGTCTTATACCGGAAAACAGTATTTTTACCTTTGATGGCAGCCAGATGCGTGTAAGTGAGACAGAAACAAAGAATATTTATAAGGAACTGCGCCAGAAAGCAAAACTGCTAGAAGCGGAAGGCATTGAAGATGATGATATCAAAATGCTGTTAAGTACAGAAGTAGAAAGAGCTTTTGGCAAATATCAGAAAAAACTGATACACGAAGTACGCAGTCGTAAAGAGCTGGAACTGATTGTGGATGAAAAGCTGATTGATATGGTGGAACGCTTCCTTGCAAAAATAGAGAGTGAAAGAAACAGGAAAATAGAAGATTCTGTATTTTTTGGATTATGCCTTCATATGAAAAATGTAGTGAATGGAATAAAGACTACAGAAGTGATGGACCGTTTGGAAATATCGGAAGTTGTAACCAAATACAAACAGGAATATATGCTGAGCCTTGCATTTGCAGAAGAAATACAAGAAGCTTATGGCAGGCAGCTTTCGGTGGACGAGGTAATCCTGATTACAATGTTTCTGTGTTATGAACCACCAAAGCAGATGGATAAGGGACAAATAGTTATCCTATATGCTTTTTATGGAAAGGACATAGCAACATCTATTGTGAGGACAATCACAGAGATTACGGGAATGGATAATATCTTTTCTTTTGAGGTATCGCATCGCCAAAGCGAGGCACAGATTTATGATGAACTGAAAAAGTGTATTTTGGAAATTGAGCAGAAGCAGGGAGTCTTCATTGTATATGATAGTGATTTAATTTCAAAAATTGCAGGTGACATTTCAGATGAAACTGGTATTATGATTCGACTTTTTCCTGCTCCGGTTACGACGATGGGGGTTGAACTGGCAAGAAAGGCTATGATTTCACCGAATCTGGATGCTGTGTATAGGGACACAATGAAAAGTGTAGGAGATTTTGCTACCAGCCAGAAAAAGTATCTTATTACCTTATGTACTACAGGAAAAGGCGGAGCAGAAGAATTAAAGACATACATAGAAAGATATGGTCATATGGAGGATGTACAGATTATACCATTATCTATGAGTGATTCAAGGGCTTTACAAGAGACCTTTCGGGATTTGATGCGTCAAGGAACCATACTTTGTGTTGTGGGCACCTTTGACCCGAAAATATACTCTATACCATTTTGTTCTATTACAGAAGTGTTTATGACGCCAAAGGAACGATTACCAGAACTGTTGCGCAGAACAGTGTCCAGAGACTATACGATTAATTATCAGGAAGTCTTTGCTTATCTGGCAGGGCAGTTTACTCATGTAGATGTAGAAAAGGTCCAATCCTATGTTGAAGAATTTTTGCAAGGGATAGATCAGAAGCTAAAACATATGACACAGGATGAACAGATGGGCTTGTTAATCCATACAGCCTGCTGTATTGAACGCCTGGCATCTGGAGAAAGCTCTCCGGAAAACCCAAAGAGAAAGGCAATCCTGCATCAATATAAGAAAGAATTTCAGGAACTACTCAGGATGTTAAGACCTATGGAAAAAGCTTTTCACATCATATTTAGTGATGATGAGGCTGCAAACATACTGATGATTATATATCAAATATAAAAAAAGGAGGGTTACTATGAGCGAAGAATTACAGGAAGCATTGGAGGAAATTTCCATGTTGATTATTGCAAATTCCGGAGCTGCCAGATCCGCAGCATTTGAAGCCTTACAGGCTGCCAAAAAGAAGGATTTTGCTCAGGCTGATCAACTAATGGAAAGTGCAGAAAAGAGTCTGCAGACAGCCCATGAGGCACACAGAAAACTTTTACAGATGGATGCAAAGGGCAAGGTGGAAAGTGTCAGTATTCTGCTTTGTCATGCACAGGATCATTTGATGGGAAGCGCGCTTGCGGGAGATCTTATCAAGGAAATGATTCTATTATATAAGGAAAAATAAGGAGGGGGCATATGGAAAGAAAAGTATTACTGATATGTGCTGGGGGCATGTCAACAGGAATTTTGATGAAGAAAATGGAAAAGTACGCACAGGAAAAGGGCATTGATTTGAAAATTGATGCAGTGGGAATGTCAGCATATGAGGATTCTTACAAAAATTATGACGTAATCCTGTTAGGACCACAGGTATCCTACAAAAAGGCTGAAATCGCACAAGTGACACAGATGCCGATTGCAGTAATTGCGGCATATGATTATGCCATCGGTAACGTAGAAAACATAATGAAGCAGGTGGATGAGATTTATCCACAGTAATATTGGGCAAGGGTTTTATAAAATGAAAAGGAGAAGGATATGAGTAATTTATATGAAAGCAAATTCATGCAAAAAGTTAAAACCGTAGGCGAAAAATGTGCGGGAAATAAGGCGATTGCCGCAGTGTCAGCTGGTATGATGATGGCAATGGGTATAATCCTGATTGGTGCAATATTCCAGTTAATTGCAATTATACCTACATTTTTTGGAGCGTGGACAACGGATGATGCAATTTATAAGACACTATTGGTACCATATGACTTGTCCATGGGATTGATTTCCGTATACATGGCATTTACTATTGCATATTCTTACGCGAAATCGCTTAAGATGCAGGCGCTGACTAATGCTCTGAATGCAATGCTGATTTTTCTGATTGTTGCAGGACCAATTAAAACAGTAGAGCTTGCAGATGGAAGCACTTTTACCGGAATAGACAATTCCTGTCTGGGTGCAGTCGGTATGTTTACCGCAATTATTATTTCGCTTTGTACAGTTAAAATGGCTCATTTTTGTGAGAAGCATCATCTGATGATTAAGATGCCGGATGTTGTACCAAAATTCCTGCAGGATACTTTTGCATCATTGATTCCGCTTGTTATCAATATTGCAATATGGCATACAATAGGAAGTGTTTGTTTGAACGTTATGACAATATCTCTTCCATATGCAATTTCTTATCTTTTATCAGCACCACTTGGAGCACTTACAAGTGTACCGGGAATCATCATTGTAGTATTGGTGGCAAATGTACTCTGGACATTTGGTATTCATGGAACCATGGTTGTCTATATTGCTATCATGGCACCGCTTATGGAATACATAGCAAACAACGCAGAGCATGTATCTAAGGGTGAAGCACTTGTATTCGTACCGGTAGCATTATTCGGTATCATGAACTGCTGTGGTGGTACAGGAAATACACTGGCACTTTGTGTTATGGGACTTTTCTCAAAGTCGGAGCAGATTAAAGCAGTGAGCAAGGCTGCGGTTGTACCGGGAGTATTTAATATCAATGAGCCGGCTACATTTGGTTATCCAATTATGTATAACCCTGTACTTGCTATTCCATTTATTATTAATCCATTAATTACTATGATTATCTGTTACTTTGGATATATGGTTGGTCTTTTTAAACCTGCATTTACCATGATTACAGCTACACTACCGGTTGGTGTATCACCATATCTGTGTACATTATCATGGACAAATGTATTGATTCCTGTAATTGCATTTATAGTGGCATGGGTTATATATCGTCCATTCTTTAAGGTATATGAGCGTGATTTAATTGCTAAGGAACAGGAAGCAAAAGAGGTGGCTTAATGGATACAGGCTTTTTATGGGGAGGAGCGATTGCTGCAAACCAGGTAGAAGGAGCATGGAACGAGGATAATAAAGGAGAGTCAATCTCTGATCACATTACCGCGGGGACTAAAACATCTCCGCGGATATTTACCAGAGAATTGAGGTCAGACGAGCATTATCCAAGTCATCATGCTATTGATTTTTATCATCATTATAAAGAAGATATTGCGCTATTTGGAGAGATGGGTTTTAAAGTGCTTCGCCTGTCGATTGCATGGTCAAGGATTTTTCCTATGGGTGATGAAGACAAGCCAAATCAAAAGGGGCTGGATTTTTACCATAGGGTGTTTGCTGAATGTGAAAAATGGAATATAAGACCACTTGTGACACTTTCACATTATGAAATGCCATACCACTTATGTGAAGCTTATGGAGGCTGGCAAAATAGAAAAATGGTTAGTTTTTTTCTACATTACTGCCAGACTGTTTTTGAGGAATATAAGGATGAAGTGGATTTGTGGCTGACATTCAATGAAATGAATACTTTAGTCAGCCGTTTTGGGACGCTTCTTGGTGCGGGAATTTTACCAGAGGACGGAGATGACCTCTTCGGTATGAGCAGGATGAAGAAACTCGAAACCAGGGAAGAGATGCAGACTCGTTTTCAGGCATTGCATCATCAATTTCTCGCAAGTGCAAAAGCTGTGGATTTAGCACATAGAATTAATCCTCAAAACAAGGTGGGCTGCATGCTATCAGCAGCAGGAGTGTATCCTTATACATGCTCACCAGATGATATGCTGGAAGCACAATGGCAGATGAAAAAGAGCAACTGGTTCTGTGGAGATGTCTGCATCCGCGGAGAATACCCATATTATATGAATCGTTTTTTTGAAGAAAATGGCATTGTTATAAACGAAGAAGCGGAAGATGCAGATACTTTAAAGAATGGTTGTGTGGACTTTTTTAGTTTTAGCTACTATACATCGCGCTGCGTCACAAGAGACGAGAAGGTACAAAAGGCTGCTGGAAATATGATGCTTGGCGTGCAGAATCCATATTTGCAGGCAAGTGAATGGGGCTGGATTATTGACCCTAAGGGTCTGCGCTATCTGCTCAATGCAATTTATGACAGGTACCAGATACCGGTTATGCTCGTAGAAAATGGGCTGGGTGCTGTTGATGAAGTAGAGGATGGCTGTATACATGACGATTATCGTATTGCTTATTTAAAGGAGCATATAGAGCAGATGAAGGAAGCCATAAAAGATGGGGTAGATTTAATTGCATATACACCATGGGGCTGTATAGATCTTATCAGTGCCAGTACAGGAGAAATGAAAAAACGCTATGGATTTATCTATGTAGATTTAGATAATGAAGGAAAAGGCAGCGGAAAACGTATAAGGAAAGACTCCTTTTATTGGTATCAGAAGTGTATTGCCAGCAATGGTGAGGAATTATAAAAGTAAGAAGGTGGATAGAATGGTTACAAAACAAGTAGAATTTATAAATAAAACAGGACTTCATGCAAGACCAGCATCTGATTTTGTTATGCTTGCAAAGAAGTTTGAATCTAAAATCACCATTTGTAAAGAGGGCGGAGAACCAGTCAATGCAAAATCAATGGTACGCCTTTTAGCTGAGGGAATAGGACAGGGCACAAAGGCTGAGCTGGCAGCGGAAGGTGCGGATGCTGCAGAGGCAGTAGAGGCACTCTCTGAATTGATTGCATCTGGCTTTGGTGAGTAAGGAGACGTTTTGTATGGGAGAAGAACACAGACTATTACAGGGAAATGCTGTATCCAGAGGAATTGCCATGGCAGAAGCATATGTGTATGAACCGCTGGATTTGACTATTATAAAAGGTATCTGCACAAAGGAAGAAGTAGAGACAGAGTGTAAACGTTTTTATGACGCAATGAATCGGGCAAAGGATGAATTAGAAAGACTCTATGACATATTGGAGAAAGAGCACCCTGAACAGGCAAAAATTTTTGCCGCCCATAAAGAGCTTCTTGATGATGAAGAAATGATTGAGGAGACGGAGAATGCCATAAAGGAAGATTGCCTTACAGCCGAAAGTGCAGTTGATATGATATTCAATGAATATGCCGAGCTTTTAAAACAGGTCGATGACCCATTGATTGCAGGCAGAGCAGCAGACCTTTTGGATGTAAAAAGAAGAGTGCTTCGTCTCTTATTAGGAAAAGAAGAAAAGAAACTGGATTATTTTGAACGAGATGTGATTGTAGTAGCACATGATTTATTGCCAAGTGATACAGCAAACATGGATAGGGGGCACGTCAAGGGATTGATTACTGAGACAGGTGGCTCCAACTCGCACTGTGCAATTCTGGCAAGAAGTTTTTCACTTCCGGCGGTGCTGGGGGCAGATGGTGCGATAGCACAGATAAAGGATGGACAAAGTCTGATACTTGATGGTTTCACTGGTCAAGTATTGCTTGCTTTTTCAAATGAGGAAAAGGAAGAATATAGACAAAAGCAGGAGATTTGGAAAAATCAGATACAAGAGGAACAGACTTTTTTACTGCGAAAGGGAGTCACCAGAGATGGGGTTAAAATTGATATTGGGATTAATGTTGGCTCGGATCAGTAT
>OGXW01000666.1_pt1 | contig 25992 bp, 23 predicted proteins | sample 1576341 | NCBI WGS metagenome assembly OGXW01 (sample SAMEA3541592, study PRJEB24748) | human gut metagenome | biome: human gut; feature: human-associated habitat; material: faeces | place: China | collected 2012
ATAATCTATTGAATGTAGCTGCCATGTGCGAAATTGCAGGAGTATCCCGTTCGGGATATTACCATTATCTCTCAACAGAAGACCAGCGAATGGAAAGGGAGGAACAGGACAGACAGGATTTTCTTCTGATTCTGAAAGCATACCAGTACCGAGGATATCATAAAGGTGCCCGTAGCATATATATGAGGCTGTTACACATGGAACCGCCGATAGTGATGAATATCAAAAAAATCCGGCGGTTGATGAAGAAGTACAACTTACAGTGCCCTATCCGCAAGGCAAATCCCTATCGGAGAATGGCAAAAGCAATGGCAACTGCATATACCGCACCCAATATAGTAAACCGTGAATTCGAGGAACACGGACCAAGAAAAATTCTGTTAACGGATATCACGTATATTATAAATGGAAAAGCACCCCGGTGCTATATGTCGACAATTATAGATGCCTGTACCAAGGAACTGCTGTCATGGGTTCTCAGCGAATCACTAGAAATTGATTTTGTATTAGAAACAGTAAAGCAGTTAATAGAAAAACATGGAACTGATTTAAGCACAGAAACATTAATACATAGCGATCAGGGTTCCCACTATACCAGCATTAAATTTATCCAATTGTTAAAGGATAACGAACTGAGACAGTCTATGTCACGTAGAGCAAACTGTTGGGACAATGCTCCTCAGGAATCATTCTTTGGTCATATGAAAGATGAATTAGATCTATCAGAGTGCCACGGCTATGAGGAGATATTAAACGCAGTTAGGGATTGGACAGAATATTATAATACAGAACGATATCAATGGGACTTAGCAAGGTTGTCACCTGTTGAATATTATCAATATCTGACAACAGGAATTTATCCACTGATACTCCCTAAAGCAAAAGGTAAAAACAATCAATCAGAGGCATCACTTTGATGCCTCTACACAACAAATATAAAATAGAAATCTGAAAAGGAAAAGTCATAGTGTCCTTGACAAAGGGTACACTTTATTAAATTTCTTAAAACAGGTGAAATCTCAATCGGAATTTGACAAGGAGGAAATTCTCATGAATGATATTGAAATCGGACTACAAATGTACCAAAAAGCCACAGAGTTTGTTAATAAAAGATTCCCAAGCGGCTGGGGTGGTTGCGCTGTTATTTTTACAGAAGACCAACAGTATCTAATATCTGTAGCTTTAGAATCTTTTAATGCTGGGGCAGGTTTGTGCATGGAAACTGGAGCCATGTGTGAAGCTCAAAAGTTCAATTTGCGTATTACACATTCATTATGTGTTTCTAGAGATAGCGAAAATGACGATTTCAAAATTTTGACGGCCTGTGGGATATGTCAAGAAAGGTTTCGATATTGGGGTGGTGATGTCAAAATAGCAATAACCAATCCCAAAAATGAAGTTATATTTAAAACACTCGATGAGTTATCGTATCATTATTGGGGCAATGCTTTTCCAAAATCCGAGCGAGAGGAATACGACAATCAATAATCATTTCGATAAATTCAAGTTTGGAGAATTGAGAAAATCGGAATTTTTATGTGTAAAGGAGAAACGAATGAAACTACTTGTGATAGATATACAAAAAGGAATAACAGATAGCAGACTTTTTAATTTTGATGAATTTATTGATAATACTTCAAGAATTATACAAGCAGCTAGAGATAATCAAATAGAGGTTATCTATTTTCAGCATGATGATGGACCAGGAACGGGATTTTCAATCGGCGATGAAGAATTCGAGATTGCAGAACAGGTGCATCCAAGGGAAGGTGAAAAGATATTTACAAAAAATATCAATAGTTGTTTCGGAAATAAAGATTTTACAGATTATGTTAAAGATGAAAATACATTAATGATAGTTGGGTTACAGACAAATTTCTGTATAGATGCAACTGTGAAATCTGCTTTTGAAAGAGGATATAAAGTAATTGTTCCACAAGGGGCAAATTCAACGTTTGATAACGACTATATGTCTGGAGAAGAAACCTATAAATATTACAATGATATGATGTGGCCAAAGAGATTTGCTACATGTGTATCTGTTGATGAGGCAATTAAGTTGATGCAAAGTTAAATTAGGAGTTATATGTGGAGGAGGATTATTATGAATACAGTTAGAATGATTTTATGTGGAAATGTTGAAGATAGCAGAATGAATCCAAGTGAAAAGGTAGGAGTAGTATCAGTGGTTTTTGTTTCTACAGAGGAGGAAAAAATTAAGAATAAACTTAAAAAATTGCAAGATAAAAATCCTGAAAAATTTTATATGGAATACGTTACTCCATTAGATGTTGACTTAACAAGTTTAGAGCACTATCCATCGATTGAAATATCAAAAAATGATTTACAATAACAACTTCCAGTTTGCCAAAATGACAACAGACAAAAGAAAAAGAGCTATCTGAGGCAGCCGGCTAGATTGTCCCAGAAATAACCCTTAGATAATGAAACATGAAATAGTATGATAATGTATAGGAAAGAAACTGAGGAGGTACATATTATGGATATATCTGATTTTGTTGCAGCAGTGGAAAAACTTAATGTTCTTGGCGTAAAGATTACAAAAGATGATGAACTTATAGCTGAATGGCATAGCGAAGAAGAGTGCCGTAGAAATATTTATTCAGCAACGAAGAGTTTTACATCATGTGCAGTCGGGTTTGCTGTTCAGGAAGGACTAATATCTCTTGATGAAAAATTGACAGACACTTTTTCGGGAGATTTACCAAATGTAATTGATGAAAATCTACGGATGGCAACAGTCCGGGATCTGCTTACAATGTGTCTGGGACAGGAGCAGGGTAATCTTATGGGAGCACAACGCCCATTGTACAAAGAAGATGATTGGGTAAAAATGGCTTTAGCCATTCCGTTTAAATATAAACCGGGTACCCATTTTGTATATAACAATGTAGGACCATATCTTGCAGGGATTCTTGTGCAAAGACGTTCAGGCTGTGACCTGGTTTCATATCTTACCCCAAGACTTTTTACACATCTTGGGATAAAGCGTCCTACATGGGAGACAGACCCTCTTGGAAACAGCTTTGGCGCAGGCGGGTTATTTCTTACACTTTCTGAGCTTCATAAATTTGGATTGTTTTACCTTAACAAGGGCAAATGGAATGGAAAGCAGATTTTGTCTGAGAAATGGATAGAAGAAAGCACAAGAGCAGCTGATACGGATGATTATGGCTATCTTTTCTGGAGAGGTGAACAAAATTCCTATAGGGCTGATGGAAAATACTCTCAGATTACAATGGTTCTTCCGGAGAAGAATGCCGTAGTATCAATTGTTGCAGAATGCCGTAAAGGGGATGAACTGATGAGAGCGTTATATGATCTTGTTTGTGCAAAATTATAAAGTGGTATGATTAACAGACTGGGTAGAGCAATTTACTCGGTCTTTTTTATACCAAAGTATGCAATAAAAGCTGTCCGGAAGAAATTTTATTACAGCCTGGAAACATTTTAATCCTGTTCCCTGAAATGATAGCAAAACAATTCAAAATGATGTAATATAATTAAGTGACGTTAAATCAGCCACAAGCTAAGATTATGCCCCAAGGGGTACCCAAAGCGCAGCGAGGGTATTTCTGCGATATACCTTCACCCCCCAAGTAACTTTTGGCAGCTTAGCTGAAGAATAGCAAAGTACATAGAAGAGGAAAATATGAATATAAACAAACCCCACGTAGAGCAGACCTTCGCTGCCTACACCGCAAATTACAACCCAGCCGACCCCAAAATCAAGCTCAAAATCGACCACACCTACAGAGTGGCCACATTCTGTGACAGCATCGCAAGGAGCCTAAACCTAAGTGATGAGGACAGAGACATAGCCTGGCTCTGCGGCATGCTCCACGACTTAGGCAGATTTGAGCAGATAAAGAGGTATGGCACCTTCAATGATTCCCAGTCCATAGACCATGCCAAGCTCAGCGCAGACCTTTTGTTTGGGGAGCATCTGGCAGATGACTATGCATATGGCTTTGAGCAGGATGCCATGCGTCCGGTTATCGAGCTTGCCATAAGAAGCCACAGTGCCTACAGACTGCCGGAGGGAATATCTGCCAGAGAGAAGATGTTCTGCGACATTTTAAGGGATGCAGATAAAATTGATATTTTCAGGGTAAACATTGATACTTCCCCGGAAGAGATATACAATGTGACCACAGAGGAGCTTAAAAACAGTGAGGTAAGCCCGGAGGTCATGCAGTGTTTTGAGGAAGAGCACGCCGTGCTCAGAAGCTTAAAAAAGACTGCAATAGACAATTATGTTGCCCACATGGCACTTACCTTTGAACTGGTATATCCAAAGAGCAGACAGCTTGTGTACGAGCAGGGATATCTGGAACAGATGCTGGAGTTTAAGAGTGACAACGGCGTGACAAATGAGCAGTTAAGCCAGATACGAGAGAAGCTGGAAGCCTTTTTGAATAAGTAATTGTGTTTGTTTATGCAGCACAGAAAGTATGTACGTTTGAACAGAAAATGTGTATGTTTGTACAAAATATAATAACGCTTATACAGCAAATGAAACATGTAAACGAATATAGTGTGTGGACAAATTAAGATTTAGATAACATAAATGGCATACGTTCGTACATAAATTATATACGTTTACGCAGACGAATAAGGACAAGAAAGAACTAACCGGTAGAAAAAATGTATAAAATAACAATTGATAATATGGATTTAAAGCAGATTGCCGAGAGCGGCCAGTGCTTTAGATGGAAGCAGATTGAGGAAAAAGATAATACATACAGGTATAATATAGCAGCCTTCGGCAAAAGCCTTGATATAAGCCAGAAGGGCAATGAGTTTGAACTGTCCTGTGATGAGGCTGAGTGGAATGCCATCTGGAGAGACTACTTTGACCTGGACACAGACTATGGTCAGATTGCAGACAAGATAAATACATCTGATGATGACCACCTGAAGCTTGCATATTCCAAGGGAAGCGGTATCAGAATATTAAAGCAGGACTTGTGGGAAATGGTTGTGACCTTTATGATTTCCCAGAACAACAACATTCCCCGGATTACAAAGAGTGTGGAGCTCTTGTGCGAGAGGTCTGGCATTAAGACTGATAATGGTAAGGGATATGCATTTCCAAAGCCGGGGCAGGTGCCAGAGGAAATCTTTGAGGACAGGTCAATGGGCTTTGGCTACAGGGCAGATTATCTCAGGGAGATTTATGCTTTTGCCGAGGCAAATCCGGACTGGCTTGATAATTTGAGAAAATTAAGCTATGATGATGCGATGAATACACTGCTGGAGAGAAAGGGAATAGGCAAAAAAGTGGCTAACTGCATATGTCTGTTCGGGCTTCACCATGTGGAGGCCTTTCCAATCGACACCCATGTTAAGCAGCTTCTTGCGGAGCACTACAGGGATGGTTTTGACTTTGACCGCTATGAGGGCGTGGCAGGAATTATACAGCAGTATTTGTTTTACTATGAGCTAATCAAAGGGAGATAGAGATGTTTGTAATTGTAGGACTTGGAAATCCTGAGAAAAAATATGAGGGTACAAGGCACAATATTGGTTTTGCGGTTATTGATGCCCTTGCAGATAAATACAATATAAGTATCAAAGACAAAAAACACAAGGCACTTTGCGGAACCGGAGTCATAGAGGGCGTTAAGGTTATGCTGGTTAAGCCTCTTACTTACATGAACCTAAGCGGCGACAGCGTGGCAGATGTGATGAATTTTTACAAGCTTGACCCGGAGGAAGACATGCTTGTGGTCTATGATGATATTTCCCTTGCGCCAGGCAATATCCGTGTCAGGAAAAAGGGCAGTGCCGGTGGCCACAATGGAATAAAGAGCATCATAGCCAGATGTGGCACCCAGAATTTTATGAGAGTAAAGGTCGGTGTCGGAGAGAAGCCGGAGGGCTGGGATTTGGCAGACCATGTGCTGGGACATTTTTCTGATGAGGACAGCAGGCTGGTCAGAGAGGCGGTTGATGATGCTATTGGTGCCATTGTCATGATGAGCCGGGGGGATGTGGACCAGGCTATGAACAACTATAATGCAAAGAAGAAGGTATAGTGAGCAGTAAATGAGAGCGTTTGTCGAACCATTACAGGAATTAAGTGAATACGGACAGATGGTGAAAACAGCAGATGGAAGTACAGGACTTATTTCCATCACAGGCTGTATTGATTCTCAAAAACCACATATGATGTACGCGTTTGGCAATGGGCAGAAAAACAAGCTCATTGTCACTTTTAATGAGCAGAAAGCTAAAGAGCTCTACGAGGAGTATAGGTTTTTCGACCCGGACACAGTTTATTATCCGGCAAAGGACGTGCTCTTTTACCAGTCGGATATCAGGGGAAATGTCCTGACTGCCGAGCGAATCAATGCGATAAAGGCAATCAGGGAGCAGGAGAGGGTGACACTTGTCACCACCTTTGATGCCCTGATGAACACCATGCCCCCTGTGGAAAAGACCTGGAGCGGCATTATAAGGCTTGCGCCGGGAGACATTATCGACATAGATGAGTTCAAGAAAAAGCTGGTTGAGCTGGGATATGAGAAGGACTATCAGGTTGAGACCAGAGGGCAGTTTGCCATCCGTGGTGGAATTATAGACATTTTTCCACTTACGGAGGAGAATCCTGCGCGAATTGAGCTGTGGGATGATGAAATCGACACAATCAGGAGCTTTGACACAGAGAGCCAGAAGTCCATTGAAAATCTGGATGAGCTGGTGATTTATCCGGCCTGTGAGCTGGTGCTGACAGAGGAGGAAAAGGCAGCCGGCATTAAGAAAATCACAGAGGAAGCGGAAAAACTGTCAGATAAGCTTAGAAAAGAGATGAAGACCGAGGAAGCCTACAGGATTAAGTCCACAGCAGACGAGCTGGCTGAAGAGTGGGGCGTGCTTCAGATTACGGCAGGCATGGATGCATTCCTGTCCTATTTTTGCAAGGAAAAGGTCGGTCTTCTGGACTATTTTCCACCGGACAATACCTATGTATTTTTTGATGAGATTAGCAGATGTGCAGAGCGGGGAAAGCAGACTGAGACGGAGTTTTCAGAATCCATGAAGCAGAGGCTTGCCATGGGCTATATCCTGCCGGGGCAGATGAAGGAGCTTTTTCTGGAAAAGGAAGTGATGGGAAAGCTGGCGAAATATTCCTGTGTCAGCCTGTCAGCCCTTGATACCAAGTCAGCAGGTCTTCACCAGACCGGGCAGTATGGCATCCATGTCCAGAGCGTCAGCTCTTATAACAATAGTTTTGAGCTCCTAATCAAGGACTTAAAGAAATACAAGAAAAACGGTTACAAGGTAATCCTCATGTCAGGCTCAAAGACCAGAGCCAGGCGTCTGGCGGAAGACCTGATGGATGAGGGCTTTGCCAGTTTCTATACAGAGGACTATGACCATGAGCTTGTGGCTGGTCAGATAATGGTCTGCCATGGGCAGATTAAGAGGGGCTTTGAGTACCCGATTCTGAGATTTGCAGTAATCACAGAGTCAGATATATTTGGTGCGGAGAAAAAGAAGAAAAAGCGTCACAGAACCTATGAGGGTGAGCAGATTCAGAGCTTTACAGACCTGTCTGTAGGAGATTATGTGGTACATGAAAATCATGGACTTGGTATCTACAGAGGAATCGAAAAGATTGAGGTAGACAAAAAGGTCAAGGACTACATCAAGATTGAGTATCAGGGAGGTTCCAACCTTTACATCCTTGCCACACAGCTTGAGCTTATCCAGAAGTACGCTGGCAAGGAGTCCAGAAAGCCTAAGCTCAACAAGCTGGGAGGTCAGGAGTGGTCAAAGACCAAGACCAAGGTGAGGGGGGCTGTGCAGCAGGTGGCTCAGGATCTGGTTAAGCTCTATGCCGCAAGAGAAGAGGAAAATGGTTATGTATACGGACCTGATACAGTCTGGCAGAAGGAATTTGAGGAGCTGTTTCCATTTGAGGAGACAGAGGACCAGGAGCTTGCCATAGAGGCTGCCAAGAAGGATATGGAGAGCCACAAGATAATGGACAGACTTATCTGCGGTGATGTGGGCTATGGCAAGACTGAAATTGCAATCAGGGCTGCATTTAAGGCGGTGCAGGAAAACAAACAGGTGGCTTATCTTGTTCCTACAACAATTTTAGCGCAGCAGATATACAATACTTTTTCACAGCGAATGAAGGACTTTCCTGTGAAGGTTGATTTATTATGCCGTTTCAGAAGCAGTGCTGAGCAGAAAAAGACTGTGGAGAACCTGAAAAAGGGTCAGGTGGACATCATAGTGGGTACCCACAGAGTCCTGTCCAAGGATGTGCAGTTCAAGGATTTGGGACTGCTTATCATAGATGAGGAGCAGAGATTTGGAGTTGCCCACAAGGAAAAAATAAAGCAGCTTAAGACCAATGTGGATGTGCTTACCTTGACCGCCACACCTATTCCGAGAACCCTCCACATGAGCCTTATTGGAATCAGGGACATGAGCGTGCTGGAAGAGCCGCCTATGGACAGGGTGCCAATCCAGACCTATGTCATGGAATACAACGACGAGCTGGTGAGGGAAGCCATAAACAGGGAGCTTGCCAGGGGTGGTCAGGTCTACTATGTATATAATAAGGTGAGGGATATAGACGAGGTGACAGGCCAAATCCAGCAGCTGGTGCCGGACGCCAACGTGGCATTTGCCCACGGACAGATGAGGGAGACAGAGCTTGAACGAATCATGTATGACTTCATAAATGGTGATATTGATGTGTTGGTGTCCACGACAATTATCGAGACTGGACTTGATATATCCAATGTCAACACTATGATTATCCAGGATGCTGACAATATGGGATTGTCACAGCTCTACCAGTTGAGAGGACGAGTGGGACGTTCCAACAGGACAGCCTACGCATTTTTGATGTACAGAAGAAATAAAATGCTTAAGGAGATTGCAGAGAAGAGGCTTGCAGCAATCAAGGAGTATTCGGAGCTTGGAAGTGGTTTTAAAATCGCCATGAGAGACCTGGAAATCCGAGGGGCAGGAAACCTTTTAGGTGCAGAGCAGAGCGGCCATATGGCAGCAGTAGGATATGATTTGTACTGCAAGATGCTCCACGAAGCCGTCAAGGATGTGAAGGGCGAGACCAAATCCCTTGAGAGGTTTGACACCTCAATCGACATAGGAATTGATGCTTTTATACCGCCGTCATATATTGCAAACGAGTTCCAGAAGCTTGATATCTACAAGAGAATTGCAGGCATTGACAATCCGGATGAAGCGGATGAGATGCTGGAGGAGCTTATAGACCGTTTCGGAGACCCGCCAAAATCAGTGCAGAATCTGCTGCTTATAGCAAGGCTTAAGTGCAGAGCCCATGGGCTTTTCATAAAGGAAATCACTCAAAAGGGCAGCGAATTAAAGCTTGTAATGTATGAAAAGGCGGAAATCGACCCACTTGCCATACCAAGGTTTGTGGACAGCTTTGCGCCATTTATGCAGTTTACAATGGACGCAGAAAATCCATATTTCGTATACAGGCTGGGTGGTAATTCCAGGGAAAAGAACAGGGATATTCTCGAAGTGCTGGGAGATCTGCTCACAGCAATGGAAACATTGTTGGCTCAGGAAGTAGAAAAAACTTGATACTTGCGGTAAAAAGTAATATAATTTATCGAGCGGTGTTTTGCGCAAGGAGGAAATATGAAGTTCAAAAGATTGACAGCTATTTTACTGGCTGGAGTTATGACAGCATCTGTATTGACTGGATGCGGAATAAATAAAAATGCAGCTGTTGCAACACTTGGGGAGCAGGAGATTTCCCTTGGAGTTGTAAATTTCATCTGTCGTTATCAGCAGGCTGTAACGGATGATTTATATACACAATATTTTGGAGAGGACGTATGGAACCAGGACTTATACGGCAGTGGCTCGACTATGCAGGAGACTGTTAAGACTCAGGTAGTAGAGGGCATACATGAGATGTATACCTTAAAGGCTCATATGTCAGATTACAATGTAGAGATTACAGACGAGGACAAATCAGCGATTGAGGAAGCAGCAAAGAGCTTTATGGAGGAAAATTCCAGCGAGGCTCTTGACGAGATGGGGGCGGATCAGGATATCGTTGAGGAGGTGCTCACTCTCTATACAATCAAAGCGAAGATGACTGAGGCCATAAAGGCTGATGCAGATACAGAGGTATCTGATGAAGAGGCTAATATGAGAGCCTACACTATGTTGGACATTAAGACTGACAGCCACACAGATTCAGAGACAAAATCGACTGTTGAGTACACAGACGAGGAGAAAGCGCAGCTTAAGGACATGGCAGATGCTGTGGAAGCAGCGGTTGAGGATGGTGATGCACTTGAGGATGTATGTGAGGCATACGGATACTCAGACGCTGTCACAACAGGTACATATGCAGCAGACAATGACACTTTGGATTCTAATGTCAAGGATGCCCTGGATTCTTTAAAGGAAGGTGAGACATCTGCTGTTATAGAGACAGATACAGACTTATATATTGTGAGAATTGACAAGGACACAGATGAGGATGCAACAGAATCAAATCGTGAGTCAATTATCAAGAAGCGTCAGGATGATTTATACGACTCAGTTCTTGAGGGCTGGCAGGAGTCTGATGGCTGGACTGTAAATGAGAAGAAGCTTACAAAGATTGATTTTAAGAATCGTTTTACACAGACAACTGAGTCAGATACAGAGTCAACAGAAGCAGTGGAAAGCACAGAAGCTAACTAATTATGAAGAATAATATTGTTTTGATTGGAATGCCGGGAGTAGGCAAAAGTACTGTCGGCGTAATACTTGCGAAGGTACTTGGTTATCAGTTTGTGGATGCTGATCTTCTGATTCAGAAGTCGGAGGGGAAGCTCCTAAAGGATATCATAGCAGAAAAAGGCACCGACGGATTTATAGAGGTTGAAAATCGTGTCAATGCTTCTATTCAGGCAGAAAACACAATAATCGCCACCGGCGGCAGCGTAATATATGGTAAAGAGGCAATGGCGCATTTAAAGGAAATAGGCACAGTGGTATATCTACATGTGCCATTTACGGCTTTAGAAAAACGACTTGCAGACATCAAGGGTAGAGGTGTAGTATTAAAAGAGGGTCAGACTCTTTATGACCTTTATTTGGAGCGGACACCACTCTATGAAAAATATGCAGATCTGGAAATCCCGGAAGAGGGTCTGAACGTTGAACAGACAGTAGATAAACTTATAGATAATTTGCAATTTCTGAATAACAAATAATAGATTTGCGAATAGTATATGTTAGAGGTGAAGAAGAGATATGGAACAGTACGTAATCAAAGGTGGAAATCCTTTATACGGAGAAGTCAAAATTGGTGGGGCCAAAAATGCAGCACTTGCTATTCTTGCTGCAGCAATAATGACTGACGAAACTGTTACAATAGATAATCTGCCAAATGTAAGGGATATAAATGTCTTACTGCAGGCGATTCAGGAGATAGGGGCAAAGGTTGAGCGCGTCAATGCACACAAGGTAAAAATTAACGGCTCCTTCATCCGTGAGGTAAGTGTAGATAACGAATTCATAAGAAAAATCCGTGCTTCTTATTATCTGATAGGAGCACTTCTCGGTAAATATAAGCATGCAGAGGTAGCGCTTCCAGGTGGCTGTGACATCGGAAGCAGACCAATTGATTTGCACATCAAGGGCTTCAGGTCTATGGGAGCTGCTGTGGATATCGAGCATGGTCTTGTAGTTGCAAAGGCTGACAGGTTAAGCGGTACACATATTTATCTTGATAAGGTATCGGTAGGTGCTACAATCAATATCATGATGGCTGCTGCAATGGCAGAGGGCAAGACCGTTATTGAGAATGCTGCAAAGGAGCCACATGTAGTAGATGTGGCAAACTTCTTAAACAGCATGGGAGCCAATATCAGAGGGGCAGGAACAGATGTCATCAGAATTGTGGGTGTTGAGAAGCTTCACAAGACTGAGTATTCAGTAATCCCTGATCAGATAGAGGCTGGTACATTTATGTTTGCAGTGGCAGCAGCAGGAGGAAATGTACTTGTAAAGGATGTTATTCCGAAGCATTTAGAGGCTACAACTGCAAAGCTGTTAGAGGTAGGCTGTAAGGTAGAAGAGTTTGATGATGCTGTAAGAGTTATCTCAGATGGCAGGTTGAATCATACTCAGGTTACTACTTTGCCATACCCAGGTTTCCCAACTGATATGCAGCCTCAGATGGCAGTACTTCTTGGAATTGCAGAGGGAACCAGTACAGTTACAGAGAGCATTTTTGAGAATAGATTCAAATATGTGGATGAACTCACCAGAATGGGAGCTACAATCAAGGTAGAGAGTAATATTGCAATCATAACAGGTGTGAAAAAATATTCCGGAGCCAGAGTTAACGCTCCTGATTTAAGAGCTGGAGCAGCACTTGTAATCGCAGGACTTGTGGCAGATGGAATCACAGTGGTTGATGACATATACTATATCGAGAGAGGCTACGAGGAGTTTGAAAAGAAGCTATCCGGTATAGGCGCCAAGATTGAAAAGGTTGCAGATGAGAAGGAACTGCAGAAGTTTATCCTCAAGGTATCATAGAAAAAAGAAAGCCTGTAAATATCAGGTTTTCATGAATAGCTAAGTACAAAAATATGCCGTCGTGGAAATCCACGGCGGCATTAATAATACCAAAGTATGCAAGAAAAGCTGCCAGTGACAGGTTCTCTGTATGTGTTGGTTTATAACTATATCACTGACTTTATGTACAAATCCCTGTTTGTATTCAAATCAATAATCGTTCCATCATCCATCTGAACCATAGGCTTTGATAAAGCTGTCTGGTTTAAGAGAATAATATTACAGCCACGTCCATCATTTAAGATAACACGGTTATTTTGGTAGGCAGCGGCTATCTGCTTTAAGAAGGTAAGGATGTACTTGGTATTGTACTTCTGATAACCATCATGCTCAAAGTTGGCTATTACCTGGAATGGGCAGAGCGGAGCCCTGTAAGAACGGGCTGCTGTCATGGCATCATATACATCTGCAATACCTACAATCATGGCAAAGGAATCAATAAATTCATCTGTGAGGTGGGATGGATAGCCTGTGCCGTCGGATCTTTCGTGGTGCATAAGGGCAGCCTTTTTAATTCGTGGATCAATGGACTGATTCTTAAGAATGTCATAGCCATACTTAGGGTGCATCTGAATCATGGCAAATTCTTCATCAGTCAGTTTGCCAGGCTTGTTGAGTACCTCTTCGGGTATCTTGATTTTGCCTATGTCGTGCAGTAATCCAGCAGCAGTCAGTATATTCAAATCATGCTTGTTCAGCTTTAACCATCTGCCAATCATTCTGGATATAAGTCCTACATTAAGGCAGTGAGAATATACACTATCTGAGATAATTCGCATATTAAAAAGCATATCAAAAAGCTCAACGATAGTATTTCTGGATCTGAACAAATCTGAGACACTGTTAACCAGAGCATCAACATCAATGGTATAGTGGGCAGTTGTTGCTGAGGTGAATACATTTCTCAAATAATCAATTGCATCAAAATACTGCATCTGGAAATCCCTAAACTCGTCAGATGCTGCAACTTTTTGTGAATGGGTCTTGCTTTTCTCGGCATGAGTCTTAACACGAGCTGCCGGCTTAGGCGCTGCCTCTACGTCCGTGTCCCGAGGACCTTCACCTAATACAATTGCAGACTCCACCTTGTATAGCTTCATGCGGTTGATAAGCTGTCTGGTAAATTCTGTGCCGGCAGGAGCCAGAAGCTGACCAAGGGGAGTAACCACAGGTTCAGCGGCAATCATGCCGGGTTCAAGGTTAGAAGTTGTTAGTGTTCGCATATATATTCCTCCGTGAATATATCTATAGTACTTAGTATAAAGTTTTGTGCGGATAAAGTCAATAAATGGTGCTTGACATTTACAACAAAAGGGAGTATTATCCCTATGTTGAAAAGATAATATTTGATTTTCTCTTATTCAGAGTGATGGAGATACAAAGGATCTGTGAAGTCACGGCAACCCCGTTAATGGAAGGTGCCAACCTGAGCGAGTGTACTCGAACAATAAGAGGATTTGAAGTACCTATTTAAATCCGCTTATTTAAGCGGTTTTTTTTATGCAAAAAATATTTTATTTTTAATTGATGAGAGGAGACAAAAGATGGAAAAATTATTATTTACATCAGAGTCAGTAACAGAGGGACATCCTGACAAAATGTGTGACGCAGTATCAGATGCTATACTTGATGCATGCATGGAGCAGGATCCAATGAGCCGTGTAGCCTGCGAGACAGCAAGCTGTACAGGATTTGTACTTGTAACAGGAGAGATAACAACAAAGGCACAGCTTGATATTCCTTCAATCGTGCGTAAGACAGTTCTTGAAATCGGATATGATGATGGAAAGAAGGGACTTGATGGAAACTCATGTGCAGTTATGGTAGCACTTGACCAGCAGTCTGCGGATATAGCCATGGGAGTTGACAAGGCACTTGAGGCTAAGGAAGGCTCACTTACAGATGACCTCGATACAGGAGCTGGAGACCAGGGTATGATGTTTGGTTATGCTTCAAACGAGACAGAGGAACTTATGCCATATCCTATCGCACTTGCCCACAAGCTTGCATTAAAGCTTACAGAGGTCCGTAAGAACGGCACTCTTAAGTACCTTCGTCCAGATGGAAAGACACAGGTATCTGTAGAGTATGATGAGAACGGCAGGCCAATGAGACTTGAGGCAGTTGTACTTTCAACACAGCATGATGAGGATGTGACACAGGAGCAGATTCATGCAGATATCAAAAAGTACGTATTTGACCCAGTTCTTCCGGCAGAGCTTGTTGATGCGGAGACAAAGTTCTTTATCAACCCAACAGGACGTTTCGTAATCGGTGGACCACACGGAGATGCAGGTCTTACAGGACGTAAGATTATCGTAGATACATATGGTGGAATGGCCCGTCACGGTGGCGGAGCTTTCTCAGGAAAGGACTGCACAAAGGTAGACCGTTCAGCAGCATATGCAGCTCGTTATGTAGCAAAGAATATCGTTGCGGCAGGACTTGCTGACAAGTGTGAGATTCAGTTATCATATGCTATTGGTGTTGCCCAGCCTACATCAATTATGGTTGATACATTTGGTACAGGAAAGCTTTCTGATGAGAAGCTGGTTGAAATCGTAAGAGAGAACTTTGACCTCCGTCCAGCAGGAATCATCAAGATGTTAGACCTTCGCAGACCTATCTACAGAGGAACAGCAGCATACGGACACTTTGGACGTACAGACATCGACCTTCCATGGGAGCACACAGACAAGGCTGACGTATTAAAGAAGTATTTATAAGCCTTTTTATAAAAAGTTTATAATAATTTCTCTGTTAATAAACAAAGGAATATACAAAACGTGATATAATAGCCATAGAATTGCTTCGGCGGTTCTATGGCTTTTTTACGTCAATGCATGCAAGAAAGGGAAGGCATTTTATGAAGATTAAGACCAAATTAGTCATATCGTTTTGTATAATATTGTTTGTGCCTATTGTGCTGTCCTGTGTGGTAGTTTTTGGATTTCAGACTATTCAGGTGAAGGCGATAGAGAAGGCTTATGGCATACATGATGCGGGAGCCTATTCCCTGACCAATTCAATCCAGCTCTTGAATAGGATGACTGAGAGTGACTTTGAAAGTGCCCAGAGAATTGCCCTTGTAACCCCTGCAAAGCTTCTGGATGAGAGCTATCTTGACAAGCTCAATGAGCAGCTGGAGGATAAATTTTCCTATATAATCGTCAGAAATGAGGAGGACGAAATCATATACAACGGCGGTACTGATACAGACAGGCTGATAGAATCCCTGCCAAGGTATGGTGAGACTGATGTAAATTCAAATATCAGCACCTATCTGGATGGAGACCAGGAGATACTGATTAAGCAGCTTGATTTTAAGTGCGATGGAAGATGTAATTCACTGTATATCATTACCTCTACGGTTAATCTGGTGCCGGAGCTTAAAAAGCTTGTAGTGGATGCCCTGGTTGCTATATTCCTTATTTTAATTCTGACAGCCTGTGTGCTTATAGTCTGGGTGTACAGAAGCATGATAACGCCTATCAAGAAGCTGAGGGAAGCTGCTGAAAGCATAAAGGAAGGAAATCTGGATTTTGCCATAGAATCTAATGGTGATGATGAGATTGGTGAGTTGTGTATATCCTTTGAGGAAATGAGGAAGAGGCTCAAGGACAGCGCGGAGGAGAAGCTCAACAACGAGACTGAAAGCAGGGCGCTCATAAGCAATATAGCCCATGACCTAAAGACTCCAATCACTGCGGTGAAGGGATATTCGGAAGGCTTGCTGGATGGTGTGGCAAATACTCCTGAAAAGCGTGACAAGTACATCAGAACCATATACAATAAGGCTAACGAGATGGACATGCTTATCAATGAGCTGACCCTGTATTCAAAGATTGATACCAACAAGATACCCTATAATTTTCAAAAGATTAATATCAATAATTATTTCCAGGATTGTGTCGAGGATATCGGACTTGATTTGGAAGAAAAAAATATCGGGCTGGCATATTACAACTATGTGGACGAGGACACCATTATCATTGCTGACACAGAGCAGCTCAGAAGGGTTATAAATAACATAGTTGGAAATTCTGTAAAGTATATGGATAAGTCCAATGGCTTTATAAATATAAGGCTCAAGGACGTGGGTGACTTTATACAGGTTGAGATAGAGGATAACGGAAGAGGCATAGCGCAGAAGGATTTACCATACATTTTCGACAGATTCTACAGGGCGGATGCATCCAGAAACTCAGCAACCGGAGGAAGCGGAATCGGATTATCAATCGTAAAGAAGATAATAGAAGACCATGGAGGTAAAATCTGGGCTACCAGCAAGGAAGGCACTGGCACAGTGATGTATTTTGTAATTCGAAAATATCAGGAGGTAAAAAATGAGTAGAATTTTAATAGTAGAGGATGAGGTGGCAATTGCAGACCTTGAAAAGGACTATCTGGAATTGAGCGGATTTGAGGTAGAGATAGAGAATGATGGAACCAATGGACTTGCAAGAGCTCTTGCAGAGGACTTTGACTTGTTTATTCTTGATCTTATGCTGCCGGGAATTGATGGATTTGAAATCTGTAAGGAAATCAGGGAGAAAAAGAACACACCTATTCTCATGGTATCAGCAAAAAAGGATGACATCGACAAAATCAGAGGACTGGGACTTGGGGCAGATGATTATATCACCAAGCCATTCTCACCAAGTGAGCTGGTTGCCAGAGTAAAGGCCCACCTTGCCAGATATGAGAGACTGATTGGTACAAATGTGCCAGAGGGCGACATCGTAGAGATACGTGGCATCAAGATTGACAAGACAGCCAGACGTGTCTGGGTAAACGGAGAAGAGAAGCAGTTTACTACCAAGGAATTTGATTTACTTACATTCCTGGCTGAGAACCCTAACCATGTATTCACCAAGGAAGAGCTCTTCCGTGAGATTTGGGATATGGAATCAATTGGTGATATTGCGACTGTTACAGTGCATATTAAGAAGATTCGTGAGAAGATTGAGATGAATACGGCGAAGCCTCAGTATATTGAAACTATATGGGGGGTAGGCTACCGCTTTAAGCTGTAAAAAGAAGAAACATAGCGTGCTATGTTGGGTGGATTGACACCTTAAAAATCTGAAATATGTGCAACGAATGTTGCGGTTGGCAGGCAACAGAAAAATCAATCATAAAAAGGAGAATGAACATTTGCTACGGCAATGTCGCTTCTCCTTTTTTATATGTAGTTTTTTACCTCATAGAATAGATAGTTAACCTCTTGGAGTAAAACCATTTACTTCAAGAGGTTTTTAGTTTAGACTGACTCTTGTGAGAAAAACAAACAAATGGAGGGAGAATATGTTAGAGGAAATATTTGCTGGTAAAAAGGAGCTATTTGAGGATGGAATGCAGTCTATCCTGCGCGGACAAGAGAATCGTTATCGTAGAATTATTATCCAAAATGGAAGTATTGTGGAAAACAGCCGTTCCCAGACTAAGGGAGTGTGCGCAAACGTATATAAGAATGGAGTAAGAGGCTTTGCCTCTATGGCAGAATACTCTGTTCAGGCGGCGGAGAAAGTCTTAAAGTCTGCCGTGGAAAACGCTAATTATCTGGATAAGTACACCACAAAAAAGAAGAATCCGCTTTCTGCCTGTCATGGTGGAATGATTCTTCCGCAAAGCTGTATTCTGGATTTGGAGCAGATACAGATTCTGGACATATGCAAGGAAGTAGATGCCTATATTGTGAAAACCTATCCAAATCTGAAATCCAGAAGCGTGATTTATAGCGAAGACACTATGGAAAAAGTCATTATGACATCGGATGCCTGTGATGGACATGTATGTTATCCGCGTTATGCATTATATACTGTTTTTGGAATGGAATCAGAGGAGGGGCAGCCTCTCATGCTTACAGAGTCCTTTGGTTCATATGGCAATATCCTTGATAATTTCTGTGGCATGGAAGTCCTGAAGCAGAAGCTTGATAAGCTTTATAATCACCTCTGCGATAAGACCAGGGGTGTCTATGCAGAGGCCGGAAACAAAACAGTTGTACTTGGCTCTGATGTGGCTGGCATGATAGCTCATGAAGCAATCGGACATACTGTGGAAGCAGACCTGGTGCTTGGAGGATCTGTAGCAGCCTCTAATCTGGAAAAGAAGGTTGCCTCAGATAAAATAACAATTATTGACTATGCAAGCCAGGTGGATGGACAGATGGCACCTCTTCCTGTATATCTGGATGACGAGGGTGTTGAAGCGAAGGATGCCGTTCTGGTGGAAAAGGGTATTTTAAAGGGCTATATGCACAACCGTGAGACTGCCGACCATTTCGGTGTGGCAGCAACTGGAAACGCAAGAGGAAGGGAGTTTTCAGACGAGCCATTGATTCGTATGAGAAATACTCTTGTCCTGGCTGGAAATGATAAGCTTGAGGATATGATTGCCTCTGTGGATGATGGCTACTATCTGCTTTCTACAGGAAACGGACAGGCAGATTTGACGGGTGAATTTACATTTGGAATTAATATGGGCTATGAAATCAAGAAGGGCAGGCTTGGCAGGGCAATCCTTGATACAACTGTCTCTGGAGTTGCCTTTGATATGTTAAAGACCTGTGACATGGTGGCGGATCAGGTGAAGTGGACAACTGTAGGAACTTGCGGAAAGAAACAGGCTATGGCGGTATCCATGGGTGGACCTGAAATCAAATGTCAAATTAATATCGGAGGAAGATAAGATGGGAAATATAAGGGAAGCATCAGACTGCTTAAAGGCATATATTGATACAAAGGAGGGCCTAAAGGCCCAATATACAGTAACAGAGACGGAGACAAGAGAGATTACCATGGAAAATGGAGAGTTTACCCTGTTTCGTACACTTTTTGATAATGATGTAAGGGTAAATGTAATTCATAATCATAAGATTGGAAAAACTTCTACCAATAAATTGGATAAGGCAGATTTGGAAAAGGTAGTAGACGATGCTCTGACAGCCGCAGACTCGGGAGTGGAGGATGAGAATTACGACATTGCACCTGGTATGGAGGCTGGCCAGTTTCATCAGGGTGTGCAGGAGCCGGATATTGACAAGCTGATGCTCAGGGCAAGGGAGCTGTCTGATGATATTGCAAAGAATTATCCACGTATCCTGCTTATGCAGATGATTTTCAAGTATGAGAAAAAGCATTACATTTATCGCAACACCAATGGGAGCGAGGATGAAGTTACATCAGGCTGCTATTTGATTATACTGGAGTACGCAGGAAATGATGGGGAGAAATCTTCTGGTATTTTCGGAACTGGTGTCATGATAGACAATTTGGATATTCCTTTCATGGAGCAGGGCAGCATCCGCAAAAACCTGGAGGAGGCAGAGGCATCCATATCTCCATGCGTGGTAGAAGGAAAATGGAAAGGGTCTGTCATTTTTACACCGGCAGCTTTTGAGCAGATGTTAATCTATAGCTTTGGTGCCTTTGCAGGAGATAATGTAATCTTAAGTGGAGAGTCAAAGTGGCTTGGCAAAATCGGGGAAAATGTAGCCTCTGACAAGCTGACGATTGGAATAAAGCCATGGGATGAGAGACTGGTTAAGACAGATGTCATCACAGAGGACGGCTTCAGGGCAGAGGACTATAATATCATAGAGAACGGAGTGCTGAAAAGCTACATGGCAAGCCTATATGTATCAAACAAATGTGGGGTTGAAAGAGCTAAAAATTCAAGCATGAGTATTGTAATCGAGGGAGGAGAGACTCCTCTGGAAGATATGATTTCAGGTATAGACAGAGGTCTTATAATTGGCGCTGTCTCATGCGGCTTCCCTTCTGCCAATGGTGAGATTTCAGGAGCTGTCAAAAACAGCTTTTACGTTGAGAATGGCAAAATCGTAAATGCTGTATCGGAGACTATGGTAAGCTTTAACTTAAGTGACATGCTGCTAAACGTTGAGGAGCTTTCAAAAGAGACCGTAATGGATGGAACCGGTGTGATACCATATGCTAAGGTTGGAAAGGTTACAATTTCGGGAAGATAAATATCCAATAAACCATCAAAATGATTGTAAAATCTATTTACAAACCATCAATTTGATGGTTTAATAACCTTGAGGTGATAAAATGAAAGTATACAACATACGAGATTATATTACTGTAGAGGAATTAAAAAAATTTAGAAAAGAACTCGATATGACTCAAAAGGAATTTGCCGGTTTCATAGGAGTTTCCCGACCTACCATTGAGAGGTGGGAGAGAGAAGATAAAGAGATTAGAGGACCAGTTGTTACATTAATTGATTTGTTATCCGATAATATGGAGCTGCTTGAAGAAAGAGAAATACCAGAGAAAAAGTATACATTAAGATTATGGTATATGTACAAAAATAAAAAATGTACCTTAATTGATGTGGATGAAATGAATCAGAAGGTCAGAATAAGAAATTATGTAAGAAATATTATGTTTTGTGCATTTGGTGCCAACAGCAATCCTACTTATAGTGATTATGAAGATTTTTTGAAATCCAGATGTTTTCCGGAAACCAGAGACAAGATGAAAATACAACTGGAAGCACTTGGAATACCTTTTTATGACCCTATGATGATTATTCAAAAAACTCAGGGGAGAATGGCGGAAGATGATTTTTGGATTTTGATAGAAAGGTAATTTATGATTGAATTATTCGAAAATGATGTTAAATTATTTGATAGACATTCCTCAAAGGGAAATCAATTAAAGTGGGAGAAAGATGGCATCTGGTATAAAGCAGATTATACTGGTTATGAAGGTCTTGCAGAATATGTAATTTCTCATTTATTGATGAAATCCACGCTGAAAACGGATGAGTTTGTTGTGTATGATTTGGAAGAGATAAAGTATAAAAGACAGATTTTTCATGGGGCTAAGAGTGGAAATTTTTTGCAAGAAGGCTGGCAGATAGTGACGCTTCAGAGGTTATATAAAATCAGATACAACAGGAGTTTTATGGAGGATGTCTGGAGAATTCCGGATATAAAGAATCGAATACTTTTTTTAGTTGAGCAGGTTGAGCAACTGACCGGCATAAAAGATTTTGGGATTTATATTAGTAAGCTGCTGACTATTGATGCATTTTTTCTAAATGAGGATAGACATATGCATAATATTGCGGTTCTTATGAATGGAGATGGGAAGGCAATGCTTTGTCCATTTTTTGACCAGGGAGCAGGACTTATGTCAGATACAACAATGGACTATCCATTGGGGAATGAGCCTGTTGACATGATGGGAGATGTGAAGGCTAAGACAATCTGCCAGAACTTTGATGATGCATTGGATGCAGTAGAAATGTTATATGGAAGTCAGATGCATTTTCTCTTTGACAGGCATGATGTAGAAAATATTATTGCACCAATTACGATTTATACGGAAGAGGAAAAAGCAAGAGTGGAAACTATAATCCTGCAGCAAATAAGAAAATATCAGTATTTGTTTTTGATTTAGACTAACTTTTAATATAATTATTGATAAAATGAAGGAGAAGCAGAAAAAACAACAAGGGCTTTTAACCGACACATATGGCAGTCCCTATTCTGGCCTGCGCGTTAATTTTTGTGGCACTTGCATACCAGTTAGTAATGTTTCTCACGGAGCTTATGACTTCCTACAGCTTTGAGAATAATCGCATTGTAAAGGGCAAAATTCAAAACAAGATTCCACCAAGCGCAGCCAGCCTGATAAATGATGCGGATAAAGTGGACGATTTTATAAATCAGGCAGTGGAGAATGTAAATAGCGAGCATCCAGACTACACTATACTGCGTTCTGAAAACGAAAAGTACAGTCTGCGTCTGGGTTCCAGTGAAGGCTATGTAGATATTCACTAAATTAGTACCAAAACCCTATTGCACAAATCACAAAAGTCATTTACTATGTACGTGTTATATAACTGACGGATAAGTGGATAACCACATGAAATATAACAAAAGAGAGCCGACCGTCTGGGCAGATTACCCAGATAGTGGGCTCTTTTTATATCAAAGTATGCAATACAAGCTGCCGGTTGCCATGCATCCAGAGAATCTGCCAGTGGTAGATTCGGTTGGTGGCAGATTCGGCTGGTGTTCCCAGCAATTTACAGTAGCTTTAGCGTATGCCATCTGTTAGATTGTAAATTAAGCAGTGAGTATAATTTTTTGTATTGTAAAAGGTACATTAAAAAGTATTGACAAAAAAATAGCGGTAAGTATATACTAACTACGGTTATACAAAACTAATCAGCGGCGAATTTCGCAGAATTAGTCAGATATGATTTGCGGTAACAATTCAATTTATATAAATCAGTTCTAACTGAGTATTTTTTAGGAGGATATCACAATGTTAGAAAAGACACAGTGGGAAGGCTTTGAAGGAAGACTCTGGAAAGAGGAGCTTAATGTTCGGGACTTCATCCAGAACAATTACAAGCCATATGATGGAGATGAGAAGTTCCTGGCAGGATCAACAGAGGCAACAGATAAGCTCTGGGATGCTTTGCAGAAGCTTCAGAAGGAAGAGCGTGCCAAGGGTGGAGTGTTAGACATGGATACAGACATCGTATCATCACTTACATCACACGGACCAGGATATATTGATGAGTCATTAAAAGACCTTGAGCAGGTAGTTGGTATTCAGACTGACAAGCCACTCAAGAGAGCATTCATGCCTTATGGTGGAATCCAGATGGCGGAGAAGGCTCTTACAGAGTATGGCTACACACCAAACCCACAGCTTCACAGAATCTTTACAGAGTATCACAAGACTCACAATCAGGCAGTATTTGATGTATACACACCTGAGATGAGAGCTGTTCGTAAAAATAAAATTATCACAGGACTTCCAGACACATACGGACGAGGACGTATCGTCGGTGATTACCGTAGAGTAGCCCTTTATGGAATCGACCAGCTTATTGCATGGAAAGAGGAAGATAAGTCAGTCTGCGGTTCAGGCTCAATGAAGGGTGAGGTTATTCGTCAGAGAGAAGAGCTTGCAGAGCAGATTAATGCTCTTAAGGGAATGAAGGAGATGGCTGCATTATACGGCTTCGATATTTCAGAGCCAGCTAAGAATGCAAAAGAGGCAGTTCAGTGGACATACTTCGGATATCTTGCAGCAATCAAGACACAGAATGGTGCAGCGATGTCAATCGGACGTGTATGTACATTCCTTGATATTTATATTGAGAGAGACATTGAAAAAGGAATACTTACAGAGACAGAGGCACAGGAGCTTATCGACCACATGGTTCTTAAGTTCAGAATGGTTAAGTTCGCACGTTGTGAGTCTTACAACCAGTTATTCTCAGGAGACCCTGTATGGGCAACAATCGACCTTGCAGGAATCGGCGTAGATGGACGCTCAATGGTTACAAAGACAGACTATCGTGTACTTCATACACTTGAGAACATGGGACCTTCACCAGAGCCAAACATCACAGTATTGTATTCATCAAAGCTGCCAGACAACTTCAAGAGATATGCAGCATATATCTCAATCACAACATCTTCTATCCAGTACGAAAATGATGATGTAATGAAGCCGGTATGGGGTGACGATTACGCAATCTGCTGTTGTGTATCAGCAACACAGACAGGTAAAGAGATGCAGTTCTTTGGAGCAAGAGCAAACCTTGCAAAGTGTCTCCTTTATGCAATCAATGGTGGTGTTGATGAGAAAAACAAGGTTCAGGTTGGACCAAAATACCAGCCAATTACATCTGAGTACCTGGACTATGACGAGGTAATGGATAAATATGACGCAATGATGGATTGGCTTGCAGATGTATATGTAAATACATTAAATGCAATCCAGTACATGCATGACAAGTACTACTACGAAGCAGCCCAGATGGCACTTATCGATACAGATGTCCGCAGAACATTTGCAACAGGAATCGCAGGATTCTCACATGTTATCGATTCGATTTCAGCTATTAAATATGCAAAGGTAAAGACAGTCCGTGACGAGAACGGATTAGTAGTAGATTACGAAACAGAGGGAGATTTCCCACGCTACGGAAATGATGATGACAGAGCAGATGAAATCGGCGTATGGCTTTTAAGAACCTTCTTAGAGAAGCTTAAAAAGCACCACACATACCGTCGTTCAGAGCCTACAACATCAATCCTTACAATTACATCAAATGTAGTATATGGTAAGGCAACAGGAGCAATGCCAGACGGACGTAAGGCAGGTGAGCCACTGTCACCAGGAGCAAACCCAGCCTACGGCGCAGAGCAGAACGGACTTCTTGCATCACTTAACTCAGTAGCCAAGATACCATATGAGTGGGCACTGGATGGAATTTCAAATACACAGACAATCAACCCGGATGCGCTTGGACATTCAGAGGAAGAGCAGGTCAAGAACCTCGTACAGGCAATGGACGGATACTTTGACCAGGGCGCACATCACCTCAATGTAAACGTATTCGGAATTGAAAAACTCAAGGATGCAATGGAGCATCCAGAGAAAGAAGAGTACGCAAACTTCACAATCCGTGTATCAGGATATGCAGTTAAGTTCATCGACTTAACAAGAGAGCAGCAGTTAGACGTAATATCAAGAACCTGCCACGCAAGAATGTAGTATCCTATAATACAGAGAGCCTGCTCATAGCAGTTTCTCCTGCATACTCATAAAAACAAAATCAGTCATCACAAAATGAAGGCGGATTTTGAATATAGCTTTGTTCATATAATATAGTAGAGGGTGTATAGTTTCTCAGGAAAATATATGCCCTTTATTACTTGCATAATTAGACATGAATTGCTTATTATAATGTAGAAACAATAACCGCAAACAATCCGCAAGGATATTTGCGCAAACGTAGATGGGGATATCAACATAAGTGTATCGATAATTGGGGGCTTGTGGAGGATGTTAGATTTTCTTAATGTTCTGTATGCTATCCAGCAGCTCGGCAACAGGACGTTGCCGAGAGTGAGACCTGAGCCATGGATGGCGAATGTCGAGCGGTTGCGTCAAGCTAAAAAACCAAAATCAGAACATCTAGAAAATCTTATATCCGTAACTCGCCCCCAATTATCGATACACTTATGTTGATATCCCAGTCACACCTTCGACATAAATTTATTAAGGAGAAAAACAATGGCAAATATAAAAGGCAGAATCCACACCTTCGAATCCTTCGCCCTGGTAGATGGTCCCGGCGTCCGCTACTGCATATTCCTGCAGGGCTGCAACATGCGCTGCAAATACTGCCACAATCCGGAGACCTGGACCTGTGGTGCTGGTGAAGAGTGGACACCGGAGGACTTATTCAAGAAAGTGTATAGATACAAGAACTACTGGGGCAAGGACGGCGGCATTACAGTAAGTGGCGGCGAGTCCCTGCTTCAGATGGAATTTGTCACAGAATTTTTTAAGCTTGCCA
>OGXW01000668.1_pt1 | contig 25974 bp, 28 predicted proteins | sample 1576341 | NCBI WGS metagenome assembly OGXW01 (sample SAMEA3541592, study PRJEB24748) | human gut metagenome | biome: human gut; feature: human-associated habitat; material: faeces | place: China | collected 2012
TTATTGTATTTATACAAACTGATTTACCAGATCCTGTTGAGCCTGCAATTAATACGTGTGGCATTTTAGCAATATTTGCAATAACGCTTGATCCTGCTACATCTTTTCCAAGTGCTACACTTAGTTTTGAGTCATTATTTTTAAATGCCTCACTTTCTATTACTTCTCTAAGTCCAACCATTTCTTTTTGTTTATTTGGAACTTCTATTCCAACTGCTTGCTTTCCAGGAATTGGTGCTTCTATTCTTATTGTTTCTGCAGCTAGGTTAAGTGCTATATCGTCTGCTAAGTTTGCAATTTTACTTACTCTTACACCTTCAGCTGGTTTTAGTTCATATCTTGTAATCGCTGGTCCTACTGTTACATTTTCTACCTTTGCTGATACCCCAAAACTATATAGAGTTTTTTGAAGTCTTGCGGCTGTATCTGTAAGCGATTTTGTTCCTCCTTTTAGTGACGCTTTTTCCATTTTGCTTAAGATATCTATTGGAGGATATACATAATTGTCCTCTTCTATTGATATTGTATGCTCTAATTGTAATACTTGTTTTGTTTTATCTTGTTTTTCCTCTTCTTTTTGAACAAATAGATTTGCTTGTACAGGTTTACCTTCTTCTAGTATTTCACCTGTTTCCTCATCAATTCTCATTATACTGCTTGCAGTTTTTGTAACACTTTCCTTCTTTGCACCTTTTGATTTTTTAAGTAATCCTTTTAAGCCTTTTCTTTCTGTTTCTCCTTCATCCTCAACTACTCTACCATTTAGGTTTATTTTTATTTGTTCAGGCTCGATTTTTTGATTTTGAACATCTTGTATTGCTGCTATTTCTTTATTATGCATTTTGTATTCTTGCTCTTCTTTTTGTTTTTGCTTTCTCTCAGCCATCATTTCTTTTCGATGTTGTTCTAATTGTTCTTCTCTTCTTTGTTTTCTTTCTGCTTTTTCAATTTTCTTTTCTTCTTTTCTTTCTATATATTCTTCTACTTTTTGACTTATATATTCAGATATATCTATTCCACATACAAATGCAAATAACATTACAGATACACCAACACTTAATACAACTGCTCCTAGGTTGCCTAGCATTTTTACTAAAAATATTGCAGCTAAAGTTCCTATTGCTCCTCCACCTTTATTTGTAACTCCAAGTGCATAGGCCTTCTTTAAGTTTTGCGAAATATCTCCAGAGGTTTCGATATTTCCTGCTGATATTTCATAAACACTCATTATTATTGCTATACATATAAGCATAACTGCATATTGTACCAATTTTCTTGTTACATAATCTTCTTCATCTTTGCAGGCCATTTTTATTGCTATTGCAAATGTTCCTATAGGAAGTACATATCTTAATACTCCCATTAATCCACCTAATACTTCATTTAAGGTCTGTCCTAAGGTTCCTGAATTTGTGTATAATAATACTGCAAGTAGAACACTAAAAATTATTGTTCCTATTATATTTAAGTTTAAATCTTGACTATTGCTTGATTTCTTTGATTTTCTTCTTTTTCCAGATGTACTTTTTCTTTTTGCTTTTGCCATTGTTCCTATCCTTCCCTTCTTTTTGATTTGTATTTTATCTATATTTTTCCTTAATTTTATTTACATTTTTACAAGTTACATTGTATCAAAAGAAAAAAAAAATAGCAACAAATTTTTGCTATTTTTTCTTATTTATTGTAATTCTTTTCTACTATTTTGAACTGTTTTTATTGTGTCCTCTAATGATATTTGCATTAAGTTCAAAGCTTGTGACATATTCTTTTCTAGGTTTTGTAATGTATCAGATAGTACTTTTTCTGTATTTTGTAATAGATTATCAGCATATTCTTTTGTTCCATTTGTAATTTCTCTAGACATTTCATTTGCTGTTTCTATTATTTCATTTTTTTGGTCATAAGCTTTTCTTGTAATTTCGTGTTCATCTATCATAGATATAATTCTGCTTTCAGCTTCTTTTACAACACCATCTGCTTCTTTTTGTGCTTCTAACAAAATACGTTGTCTTTCTTCTTTTATCCATTTAGCTTGTTTTAATTCGTCTGGTAATTTTAGTCTGATTTCTTGGATAATTTCAACAATTTCATCTTTATCTACTACCGCTTTGTTAGTAAATGGTACTTTTTTACTTTTTTCTAGTATATCTTCTAGGGTTTCTAACAATGTGAATATCTCCATTAACTTATTCTTCCTTTCCGTTCATTTTCTTTAAGAATAAAACATATGCTCTTCCATATTTTCTTTTATCTACTATTTCTATTCCTTTAAATTCTTCTATTTGTTTTGTTATTCTTTCTTCTTCATCTGTTTCTGCAATTATTAATGTTTCTTCTGTTAAAACTTCTGTCTCAATTAATTCTTTTATTGCTGTTTTTATAAAATCGGTTTTATAAGGTGGGTCTAGATATACTATGTCAAATTTTATTTTTTTTATTTCTTTTATTGCTTTTATAAAATCCATATTTAAAAGTTTTACTTTTTCTTCTAGATGTGTTTTTTCTATGTTTTTTTCTATTATTTTACAAGCATCTTTTGATTTGTCACATAAATATACCTTTTTTGCTCCTCTACTTGCAAATTCCAGTCCTATTGCCCCACTTCCAGAAAACAAGTCTAAAACTGTGCTATCTATTGCTTTATCATAAATTATATTAAATAATGATTCTTTTACTCTATCTAATGTTGGTCTTGTTTCCAACCCTTCTAAAGTATATAATTTTGTTCCTTTTGCTGTTCCACTAATAATTCTCATAAAGACCTCTTCTTAAAAGAAAATTTTGATAAATTTTCATACTACTATTCTATATTTTTTTTGGCTAAAGTCAATACAATTCACAAAAATGTAATATAATATTAATATTCCTGTAATATTACAATAATGTTACAAAAAATATTTTTAACTATTTTTTTCTCCAGATATCTTTTTTGTTATTGCTTTTAATGCCTTTTCTCTAGGCAAAATTACTGTATGTTCACACCCTTTGCACTTTAGTTTAAAATCGACACCAACTCTTGTTATCTCCCAAATTTTGCTTCCACAAGGATGTTGCTTTTTTGTTCTTACAATATCTCCAACATTATATTCCATATTTTTTCGCCCTTTCTTTGCTAAAAAAAGCTAATTTATTGTAAAATTAGCTTTTTAAAATTTATTTTTTAGCTTTTTCAAATCTTTTTTGCATACTTGTTTTTCCAAGAACTGCCATAATTTCGTACATATCTGGTGTATTTGTTCTACCAGTTAAAGCAATTCTTAAAACTGTACTTACATCTCCAACGTGAGCTTTATACATTCCTGGGTTTGCTTTAAATTCTTTTACTTCTTCTGCATATCCCATTTCTCCTGCTAGTTCTTTTATTTTGTTAAACCAAGTTTGTTTGTCATCTTCTGGATTATAATATTTTTCTATATATAAATCTAGAATTTTGTTTATATCATTTTGATTATTTATAACTTGATATGGATATTCTTGTTCTTCATTTAAGAATTTGTCGTCATACATATAAATTATGTTTTCTTTTACATCTGACCATTTTGCAATATCTTTACGTGGCTTTGTGTTTCCTCTTTCTATTCCTAAAACTTTTAAAGAATATTCTTTATCTTCTAACATTTTAGATAATTCTTCATCATGTCTGTTTGCCCAATCTAAAGCTTTTTCGTAAACTTCTTCTGCTGTCATTTTTGATATTACAATTTTTGATACATCTTGTAATTTTACCATATCAAATAAAGCTCCACTAACACTCATTTTGTTTAATTTAAAGTCAAATTCTTCTATTGATGCATCTTTATTTTGCCTTCTCCAATTTTCGAATGTAGAGTTTGCTATATTTAATAAATATTCTTTTACTGCTAAGCTTGGTATTCCTAATTCCTCATAATAGCTTACCGCAGCTTCTGGATCTTTACGTTTGCTTAATTTTCTCTTATTTCCATTATCATTTTTCATAATAGGTGAAATATGAGCATATTTAGGTGCTTTAAATCCTAATTCTTGGAATAATTGTAAATGTAGTGGCACTGATGATAGCCATTCGTCACTTCTTATTACGTGAGTTGTATGCATTAAGTGGTCATCTACTGCATGTGCAAAGTGGTATGTTGGTAATCCATCTGATTTAATAATTACAACATCTTGGTCGTTTTCTGGAAAGTCTACATTTCCTTTTATTAAATCTTTATGTTTTATTTTTCTATCTTCTCTACCAGGTGACTTAAATCTGATAATATATGGAACACCGGCATTTATTTTTTCTGCCATTTCGTCTAAAGATAAATTTCTATATTTTGCCCATACTCCATAATATCCTGTTCTTACTTTTGCTGCTTCCTGTTTTGCTCTCATTTCCTCTAATTCTTCTGCCGTTGCAAAACATGGATATGCCTTTCCAAGTTCTAACAAATATTTTGCATAACTTTGATATATATCTTTTCTTAAAGATTGTTTGTATGGTCCATAGTTTCCTATTTCTTCTGTATCTGATATCATTCCTTCATCTGGTCCCATATCAAAATCTTTTAAAGAGTTTACAATTCCTGTAACTCCGTTTTCTACTTCTCTTTTTTGGTCCGTATCCTCAACTCTTAAGAAAAATACTCCATTTGTTTTTTTGGCAACTGTTCTTGCAACTAGTGCTTGGTATAGTCCTCCTATATGTACGAATCCTGTTGGACTTGGTGCAAATCTTGTAACTACAGCTCCTTCTTCTAGGTTTCTTTCTGGATATTTTTCTTCATAATATTTTATTTCTTTCACGTTTGGAAATATTAAATCTGCTAGTTCTTTGTATGTCATTTTCTATCGCTCCTTTTCTCTCTTTTAAATATTTTCTATTTTACTATATTTTGATTGAAAAATCAATATTTGGAGAAGTTTTAATGAAAATAAAATTTGAAAGTGAAATGAAAAAGTAAATTCTATTTATAAAATTTCACACATCAGTATTGACAAACTCAAACTCAAAAAAAGTGATAATATTGTCTATAATATTACCACTTTTCGGCCACCTACCTATTCTTATTTTTACATTATAAAACTAGTATTCTATTATTCTAGTTCTTCGCCTTCAGAGTTCAAAGCTACTTCCATAGTCCAACGCGAAAGCCAAGGTGGCCTAAGTACTCACTGGTAGTGAGGTCGTAGCGGTAATTGGCTGGATTGACCGAACCATGGCTACTGTAGTCACCTCCCCTGTTAACACACGGAATGCTAGTATTGTGGAACTCTAATGTCCATTCCAATACATTTCCAGCTATATCATATATATTTTGTAAATTTGTTGCCTCTGTTGCTCCTGTTGTTAATAATATTCCGTTTACATATGAACTTTGTTCTTTCTTCTTGCTTCCTGTTACTAGTGTTGGTTTTTCTTCACTATTATAAGCCTTCCAATCAGATAACTCATTATATTTTGCAAATTTCCCTCTATTTAATGTAAATTCTGAATTATAATAATTTCCTATTTTTTTACTATTTGACGTTAATTTATCTTTTATATCTGCTCTTACTGTATCCTTATTTGCTTCTTCGGCTAATTCTACAGTCTTTTCCTCAATATATTTTAATGTTAAATCCCATTGTATTCCAAATATTAAACTACTTGTACATCCATTATAATTCATTCTTGTTGCTAGTTCTTGTGCTTCATCTCTTTTCACATAATTATATGGAATCTTATTTTGTTTTACTACTGCTTTGTCACTTGCTGATATTTCTGTATACAATGTTCTTGGATTTTTTCCTTCTTCTAATCCTGCTTCATATCTTCCTATCCAAAATCCTCCATTTGTATACACACTTTTTAACATAGCTTTATATTGTACTGTAAAATTTGAATTTGTATCACTGTGACTAGAATTTGCATAATCAGCTGTATATACCTTTAAGCAAGCTTCTATATTTGTGTAATCCTCACTATTACTTGGTTTTTTTGCTCCATTATTATTATAAGTTGTATTATCATATATTGTTCTAGGCACTTCTACCCAAACATATTCATTATCATTACTATCTTTTATTACTAATCCCGTACTCAAATCCCCTTCTTTATAAGAAAAGGTACTATTTGGAAAATAAGGCTTCGTTTCCGCTCTTGATGGCAAACTTCCTGTATATTGAGCTATTATATCTTCATATCCTTGTAATGTTTTTTCTTCATCTTCTTGTGCTACTCCTGTTTTTTCCTTTGCTTCTGCTGCCCTATTTAGTATTCCATTTTGTCCTGTTAACATTGCTATACTTATTCCTGCTAATATTAAAAGCACTATAATTGTTACAACAAGAGCAATTAAGGTTATACCTTTGTTTCTTCTTAATGTGTTTCTTAACATTTTTCATCCTCCTAATTTTATTTTTTATATAAATTTAGCCTTACATTTAGTATGTGTCAAGTGTTTGTTGGCAACCGCATTTTCTGTTGATTTTTCGTTGCTTATAATCACTTAAACTCAAAAAAATATCTTTATTTTTTACTACTTTTTAAAAAAATTTATTTATATATTTTAAATCACTCTTAGATGTCATTTTCACGGTCTCTTTTAGTGGATTTTTTGTGCTTAATTCAACCGTTTCACAAAAGTTACTCACCCCTTGCTTTTTATTTGTCCCAAAAATATTTTTTATATTTTTTTCTATTTCAAACATATATTTTTCTAGTTCTTCATCTATTTCTATTGCTTTTTCTAATTTTTCTAGCTCTATTACACCTTTATTTTCAACTTTACTTGCACATATTTTTGCTAAACAAGTTGCTCCCAACTTTGAAAATGCCGTTCTTCCACTCTTAAACCTTTTACTTAAAACTGTAAATATTTGACTTTCCATAGCTCCTAAGTTTCTATACTCAATATCCTCTGGAGCTTCAGGCATCTTTCTATTTTGCTCTTCTAAAACGTCTTGATACCTTTTTAATCCGTTACTTAAATAACTTCTTAATTTTTCTATTTTTTTTACTTGTTTTTCCTCACCTCCACATTCATATTTAAGATATTCAAGATACACATCTACTTCATCATATCTTTTTTCTGCTATTAATCTTTCAAGTTGTCGTCTATATTCTTCTTCTGGTATATCTCGAATAATTTCTTGATGTATATGAAAACTATCTTTTTGCCTTATTGTATCTTTTGTAGCCAATTTATCTATCCAAATTGCTCCATCTCCGTTCATAATTCTTACTTGTATTTGGTCTATGTCATATTTTTGAAATATCTTTGCGTCTCTGCGTTGTTTCATTTCTTTGGTACTCATAAATCCAACAATATATGTTTTTTTCTACCAACTCGTGACGTGGGTCATCTTTTTTCCATCCCTCATAAGCAACGTGTAATTTCAATTCGGACTTAACTCGACGTATTGGCTTATATTCCTTTCCTTGTTTTTCACACATCTTTTTATATTTTCTTATCTGATTCTCTCTGTCTTTCCCTTGCAAATTAATCCATAACTCATCAGCCTCTTCAAACAATACTGGAATTACCTTTGTACCCTTTTTTAGTTTTTCTTTTTTGTCCATTTCTATTTGTTCTTGTTCTTTAGCAATTATTTTCATACCTTCTTTAATAACAATATTCCTTATACCTTCGTGACTAACTGATAAATTTGTATTTTCAATTAATTGTGCTGATGCATCTCTATATGAATTGGTTTCTACTACAGTACTTAATATTTTTTCTACCAAGTTAGCTGATATTTTACCTATTGCCGTTATATTTATTAATTCATCTAAAAGATAAATATACTTTTTGCATTCTCTTTTTGTATTCTCATTTTCTGTATATTCATAAATTGCTCTTTTATATGTTACCACTCCTAAGCTTGTCTTTATTGAATTTGTTTTGTACCCCTTATGTCTAAAATTTTTTTGTCTCTCGTATCTTTTATCTTTTTATCGTAATTTTCCAATGCTATTTTTAACAAGCAACAACCTAATTCACAGACAAATTTATATATTTTTTTCTCCAAATCATTGAAATTCACTTGATTATTTGTTACAATGTTATCAAACATAAATAATTCCCCCTTAAAAAATAGTTAATTCGCAAATCAACATTTTTTCGGGTGTAATTGTTTATGTTTCTTATTTTTGTCTATTTTGTTTATTTTTTGTTTTATTGTATAAAAAACCTCATTTTGCCAACTAATTTTTTACACTAACCCTTACATTTACATACATATCTATTATTGTCATTTCTAGTTTTTTTATATTTAACAATTAGCGGTTTATTCAATTTTCAATGTACATAAATTTTTGACTAAGCACATTTACATATTAACATATTGTGTACTTTTTTACAATATATTTTTTGCTTTATTTTAAATTTTATAAAACCATTACAAGTAAAAAAAAAACATACCACCATTATAGGCAGTATGCTAAAAATTACTCGCATTCATAACTTGAACATTCAGATTCATCTGGATTTCCAGTATTAACATTTTGTTTTGGTGTTACCATTATTGCATTTAACTCACATAATTGTTCTCTTCCATTATTGTACTTGCAACTTTGTACTGTGCAATTTATTTTTTGCTTGTTATCCATTTTCATTTACCTCCAAAACTTTTTTGCAATTTCTTGCTTTGTTTATTATGTACTTATTTTTAATTTATATACATTTTTTCTGATTTAGGACGGTTCTTTTTGCGAAAAATGTCCCAAAAAGAACTGGTCCTAATGGAGCATTTTGTGAAAAAGAACCGTCCCAAATCTGAAATTGCCCCAAAAAGAACCGGTCCCAATGGGGCACAATGGGTCACAAACTCATATTAATTCCCCTAGCTACAATGCTACTCATATTCTCAATAAGTTCATCAATTTCTTTTGGAGTAACAATCATATTATAATCACTTGGATTTAAAGCCTCTTTAATCTCCTCATAATTATCTTGTTCTTTCAATTTATTCAAATAATCATTAGATTTGGCCTCTTGTTGTAATTTTTCAATAAATAAATCTAAGCAATCATTAACCAGAACCGCACTTTCAACAACTGTTGGTATTCCGTATTGCAATAACTGGTATTCCAAGTGTGTTTTTAGATATTTCTTTTCTTGTATTTCCAACTCCTGCACCTGGTACTATTCCTGTATCTGAAAGTTGAATTGTACTACTTATTCTTTCTATACTCCTTGAAGCTAATGCATCAATTACAATTAACAATTTTGGTTTTATTTCTTTTACAACACCTTCTAGGATTTCCAAAGTTTCTATTCCTGTTGTTCCTAAAACCCCAGGAGATATTGCACTTACTGGTCTTGAGTTTTCGTCTATATATTGTGGTAAATATTTTATTATATGGCGTGTTACATCAATGTCATTTATTACTTTTGGTCCTAATGAATCTGGTGTTACATATATATTTCCAAGTCCAACTACTAAAATATCATCCTTTGATTCTATATGTTTATTTATAATTTCCTTAAGTTCTTCTGATAAAATTTCTGCCGATTTTTGAATTTCCGCTTCTTCTGCTAATCTTAATTTTTGTATGTCTATTGTTATATATGTTCCAATTGGCTTTCCTATTGCTTGCTCTCCATTTTGATTTGTAATGTCTACTTTGGTTACTTTTAAATTTGGGTCTATTTCTTTGTTTTCAATTTCAATTCCATCTATTTCTTCTAAGTTATTGTTTTTTCTAAAAATTTCTCTTCTTTCTAAGGCTAAATCTGTTCTAAAATTATACATAAAAACATCCTCCTTAAAGCTTAGTTTTGCTTTAAGGAGGAGTTTTTATACATTAATTTTTAAAATATCCCCACAACATCCCCATTATCATCCACATCTATTCCTTCTGCTGCAGGAACCTTAGGAAGTCCTGGCATTGTCATTATTTTACCACAATACACAACAATAAATTCAGCACCATTTTTAATAGCCACATCTCTTACTGTTATATAAAAAGGTTCTTTACACTCCAAGTTCTTGGCATCATCAGATAATGAATACTGTGTTTTTGCAATACAAATTGGCAGATTTGATTTTCCTAAATTTTTAATTTTTTCTATGTTTTCTTCTGCTAAATTTGTATATTTTACATCTTCTGCTCCATATATTTTTTTAGCAACTTTTTCAATTTTTTCTTTTATATCGTCACTATCCTCATATACAAATTTAAAATCTGTTTCTTCTTCCGAAATTTGAACAATTTTTTCAGCTATATCTATTGCTCCATCTCCGCCTTTTGCCCAGCCTTCAACTACGCTTGATTGAATACATTTTTTAGTTAAATCATTTTTTACAAAATCAATTTCAGTATCTGTGTCTGTACTAAATTTATTTATTGCAACTATTACATTTAATCCAAACTCATTTTTCATATTATATATATGTTTATATAAATTATGCATTCCATTTTTTAAAGCTTCATCATTTGGTTTTAAAATATCTTCTTTTGCAACTCCTCCGTGATATTTAAGAGCTTTTATTGTTGCTACAATTACAACTACATTTGGTTTCAATTTTGCTTTTCTGCATTTTATGTCTAAAAATTTTTCTGCACCTAAATCTGACCCAAATCCCGCTTCTGTAATTGCAAAATTTCCTAATTTTAACGCTAATTTTGTAGCCCTTACTGAATTACAACCATGTGCAATATTTGCAAAAGGTCCTCCGTGAATTATGCAAGGTGTTCCTTCTAATGATTGTACTAAATTTGGATTTATAGCGTCTTTTAAAAGTGCTGTCATTGCTCCTTCTGCTTTTAAATCTTTTGCATATACAGGTTCTTCATTTTCCTTGTATCCAATTATTATATTTCCAAGTCTTTTTCTTAAATCATTTATATCATTTGATAAACATAGTATTGCCATTATTTCTGATGCAACAGTTATATCAAAGCCATCTTTTCTAGGTACAATTTTATTTTCTCCAGATAAGCCTGTTTCAATGCATCTTAATTGTCTATCATTTAAGTCTACACATCTTTTCCAGGTAACTCTTTTTATTTTTAACTCATTTCCAAAATAAATGTGATTATCTATCATTGATGATAGTAAGTTATTAGCTGATGTTATAGCGTGTATATCTCCTGTAAAATGTAGGTTTATATCTTCCATTGGAGCAATTTGAACTTTTCCTCCACCTGTTGCTCCACCTTTCATTCCAAAAACCGGACCTAAAGATGGTTCTCTTAGTGCTAATATTGCTTTTTTATTTATTTTGTTTAGTCCATCTGCTATTGCAATCGATACCGTTGTTTTTCCTTCTCCTAATGGTGTTGGATTCATTGCTGTAACTAGTATTAGCTTTCCATTTTTGTTTGATTTTAATCTTGTAATTGCTTGTTCATTTATTTTTGCTTTATATTTTCCATATTCCTCTATTTCATCTTCTTGTAATCCACACTTTTTGCTTATATTGTTTATGTTTTGTAATTTAGTAGCTCTTGCTATTTCTATATCTGTCATATTATCACCCTTTTTCCTTTTTATATGGTTAATAGTAGCATAAAAAAATAAATCCTGCAATGATTTTTGCAGGATTTACTTTAATTTATTTATTCTTTTATTGTTGTGTCATCATTACTCTTATTTGAACCTATCCCATTTCCATTTGTGTTACTATTTTCATTTCCAGATGGTGTACTATTACTTGTATTTCCAGAAGTATTTGTATTGTTTCCATTAGATGTTGATGAGTTTGATGTGTTTCCATCAGATGTATTATTTTTTTCTGGCTCTGCTGGTTTTTCCTGTTCAGCAGGTTTTGTTGGTTCTTGTGGCTTTGTATTTTCACTGCCACTATTATTATTTGTATTTTCTTGTTTTGTATACTCTTTTTTTGGTTGTTCTACTGCACTAGAAGCTGGTTCTGTGTAGCCTTTCCAAGGATTCTTTGGTAATGGGTCTGTTGGGTCCCAATTTCTACATTTTTCATTTGAAGATATTTTTTGTGCTGATGGCTTACCAAGTGGTCCCGGATCTGATGATGAATAAAACTCTACATTTGTACCACTTGCACAATTTGAATATATCCAATATGCATCTGCAACTGTAAGTCTAATACATCCAGCAGAAGCTTTTGTTCCTAATTTATCATAAGCTGTATATTTTAATGAATCTGGAGAATTTGTTGCATAAGGTACAGAGTGGAATAGAATATGTCCTGTTATTCTTGAACAATATTGACCATAAACTCCACCATTTAATTGGTGCCATCTATATTTATTGCTCATTTTGTAGGTTCCAGATGTTGGTGTTGCTTTTCCTGTTGAACATACCATTGCTTTTACAGGTACTGTATATTTTCCAGAGTTGTCCTTTTTGTAAACTGTTACAACATTTGCACCATAATTAACTTTTATATGGTATTTTTCTTTACTATTTTTTTCCTCTTCCTCCGGATTTTCTACTTTTGTATCTTCAGCATCCTCATCCCAGCTTGTATCTTCAGGATTTTCTACTGTATCTTCGTTTTCAATTGTATTTTCCTCTTGAGGTATTTCTTCTATTGGAGCTGTAACTGCTTCTGATATTGTTGGTTCTGTTGTTCCACTTTTATGTTTTGCTTTACCCAAAGACATAATAAACAATATTGAAGCTATTATAATTAATATTAATAGAATTATTTGTATTTTTTTATAATTACTTAATCTTTCCATACTTTTCTTCCCTTTTTATTTTTTATACAATAATTCTAACATTATTTATTTTTATCGTCAATATATTTTTTAGTAATTTTATATCCCATATTATATAAGTAATCAATATCACTGGTATCAAGTAACCCAACCTTTTTGGTGGTGATTGTAATTAATTCATTAATCCCATCTAACTCATAATTTGAAAGTTCGTGTTCCATTAAGCCTATTGACCTTACTGCAATATCAATTAAATTTTTACAGCAATCACCTTTTTTCTCTTTTGATGCAAAATTTATTCCTAATACTTTATCTGCCCCCATTTCTTTTAATTCTCTCCAAGCAACGTTTTCTCTTACTCCTCCATCTATTAACTGCATATTTTCATACATATATGGCGAAAATACAACAGGGAAACCGCAACTGCTTCTAACTGCTACATCAATTGGGCTATCTACTATATATTTTATCTCATCAGATATATTTTGTCGTATTTCTTTTGACGAAAATATAATAACCTCTCCATTTTGTAAGTTTACAGCAGGAACCGCAATTGGCATTTTTAGGTCATTCATTTTGTATACATTATTTTCTTTGCAAATTTCTTTCATTGCTTTAGTTAAAAAGCTTCCACTATTTAAACCATCAACAATTATTCTTCCTGTAAATAATAATCCTCCTACAATTTTGAATATATTTTTTATATCTATATATCGTACCTTTTTTAGATGCCTTTTCAATGTTTTATACATTTCATCACTTGTAAAACCAAGTGCATATAACACCGCAATTATACTACCAGAGGATGTTCCTGCTACCATATCAAATTTTAGATTTTTCTCCTCTAATGCTTTTAATGCTCCAATATGTGCAAATGCTTTTATTCCTCCACCTGAAAAACATAGTGCTTTTTTCATAACATTTACCTCCAACAAAAAACTCGAATTACTAATATTATATTAATAATTCGAGTTTTTTGTTATTTTTTATAAATATGTTTTTAAGGTTTCTACACTATCTTCTTGCATTTTTACAAATTCATCTAATAAATTGTGGATGTTTTTGTCTATATCTGGATTTTGATTTAGCAATCTTCTTCCCTCTATTATTCCCATATTTGTTCCATTTAGTAATAATTCTGAAAGGTTTGAGTTGCTTTTGTCGCTCATCGCTTTCATTTGTATTCCCCACCATGTCATTACTTTGTTCATTGCACTTGTTTCGTGTGGTTCTTTTTCATCTTCGTAATTTTCATATAGATTGTTTACTCTTCTTGAAATGTCTTTGTATTTGTTGTATTCTAGTTCTAGTGTTTTTTTGAAATCTTCATCTCCTACTTTTTTTACCACAAATTCTATTGCATCCATTCCCATTGTGGCTCCTTTGTTTAATTCGTCTAGGACGTTTAAGTCATTATTTTCCATTTTGGTTTCCTCCTTTGGAGGTAGTTTGTGCAGTTTTGGGGAAATAATTCATTATTTACATAATTTGATTTTTTTCTTTTTTTGTTATATAATTTATTTATAAAATTACAGAGGAGGAATACTTATGATTCTTAATATTTCAGATTGTAGCATACGGTGTTGGGAATGCGAGAAGGAATGCAATATCAAACTTTTATTTGAGCTTCCAGAATTTCTCTTTAATCAAACAATTATAGATTCTCTGAAAGCAGATGCCGGAATGTTTATTGCAGGCGGAGGTAATCCTCAAGTTGCTGATACTGAATTAAAGAAAACAGCAGTATGTTTAAGTATTTCTAGAAAAAAATACTTAGAAAACCTCAAAAAAAATTGATTTTTCAATTTTTAAGTCTCATCTTTCACAGATGAGACTTTTTACTATTAATTATTATGGACCGTTTTTGTACAAGTAAAGGGATTTTTATCAAAAATCAAAGACTTCCGATTCCTCGAAAGCCTTGATATTACTGGCTGGACTGGCTAGATTCGAACTAGCGCATGCCAGAGTCAAAGTCTGGTGCCTTACCGCTTGGCTACAGTCCAATGTATATAAAATTGGTGGAAAATAATGGGGTGGAAGATGAGATTCGAACTCACGACCTCCAGTGCCACAAACTGGCGCTCTAACCAACTGCGCTACATCCACCATAAACTATTGGTGGCTTCAAGTGGAATCGAACCACTGACACGGGGATTTTCAGTCCCCTGCTCTACCAACTGAGCTATGAAGCCAACTATAAAATTATAAAAAAATGGCGACCTGGAACGGGCTCGAACCGTCGACCTCCGCCGTGACAGGGCGGCATTCTAACCAACTGAACTACCAGGCCGTAAAAAGATGGTGGTCGTTATAGGGCTCGAACCTATGACCCCCTGCTTGTAAGGCAGATGCTCTCCCAGCTGAGCTAAACGACCATTTCCTTTTGACATCGACTAGTATACTATGTTTTTTGTCGATTGTCAATACTTTTTCACAAAAAATTAAAATTATTTTCATAAAAATACTCAAAAAAGAGCTAAGTTCCTACTCTTGTCCACATTTCAAAATATTTTTTTATCTATAAAATATATAATGCTTGAATAATACACCGAAGTTAATAAGCCAATTACTTCAATGTATTATTCAATATTTTAATATTTACTCCCAAAAATCAACTGAATATCTTAATTTATAAAATTGTTCTGTTGAAAAGTTTTTAAAGTAGTTTTTCTCTGCACGAATACCTGTACATAAATTGACAACAACAATATATATAACTAATACTTTTAATATTTTATCCAATAAGTGTTTTCCTTCATCTGTTTTATATACATTTCTCAATTCAGCAAACGACATAATTCCAGCAATAATAAGCATCCATCCATAATCAATTAAATATCTTTGCAAACTTCCTGCCATCATTATGCTTACTATACATAAAATTAATCCAATAACAGAAAATGTTAATATTGCATAACAAACCTCTTTATTTTCGCTTTTCTTCCATAATTTTCTTAATGAAAAAATAGCAAAACAAATAGGTGTTAAAATAAATAATCCACCAATCATATCTTCAATATAATAATATCCATAAAAAGTCAAAATATTTTTATTAGTTTCAATAAATGGAAAACTACTTGTAAATGATGGCATTCCAAATAAATTACATACAATTCCTGTGCCAATAGTTATAATTCTATTTTTCAAACTTGACATATCATTTACAGTTAATTGATATGATGCTCCAAACTCAAAGATGCTATTAAATCTTATATAATTATAATACATAAGTAAACTGCCTATTAAAATATATGGTATACAAATACTTGCAATACTTTTTCCTATATTTTGTTTTTCCCTAAGATTTTTAACAAATATTTTTATAAATACAGGTAAAGCTATTAATGATGTAAATAACATCGTTGGCCTACAAGCAACAGATAAACTTAAAAATAAACTTGATAAAAATATATATTTATATTTTATATCTTTTTCCTTAATTCCCTTAAATAAAAAGTTTATTCCAGCAGTTGCAAAAAATAATCCCGAAATAACTGCCAGTTCATAGAATTTGGGTCTTCCATTTAAAATTAAAATTTGTGAGCCAAATAGCAATATAAGCATAGAAAAAATCATAATTTTGAATGGCGTATTTTTAAAATATCTTTCAAATATATTTATTATCAATTCTTTTAATGACCATATTGTAAGTAATGAAAAAATTAATATAGCCATCGATATAAGCAAATATTTTCCCGTTAATACATGATATGGCATAAGTAATATTATTGCTGGCAATATTCCAAAATAGCTATAATATTTTCCATTATAATATGATGCATCCCAAATATAATCTTTCCCTCTCTTTAAAGAATTTTCATCTCTTTGTGTTGTATCATAGGGGTTTTCTAAATTTGTTAATTTTTCACTTGGTTTTTCTTCTAAATATGCTTTTCCATTCGAAAGCGAATCAACAAAATCTGTTTCATAATAATCTGTTTCTATTACATTTCTTGAACGTAAATTTATATAGCTTGTTAAAAATACAAATGACATCATAACCAAAAATACAGTAATTAATTGTTTGTAATTTTCTTCATAATATGGTTCTTCAAAAAAATCACATTTTCTTATACAGTATATAAAAAATACTATTAAAAATAAAATTATAAATCTAGCTAAATTAAAGTTAAATGGTATTTTGTTATTTATTGCAATCTTATCAACTTGTACATTTTTCGAATAAATTTTAACTGCTATTTTATTACTTTTTCCTGATAAATAAGTACAAATATATTTGCTATTTTCTAAATTTTGTATATAATTTTTTGATGGTATTTCCCTAAATTCACTTGATGTATCATCAGTATAGAAAAATTTATATTCTACATTTTCTATATTCCCCAAATCCAAATTCAATGTTTTTATTTCATCTGATAAATTATCAATTTCAACATAAGTATAATTATCATTTGTTTCATATTTTGAAAAATCTTCTTGGTTAAACTCTTTTTTATTATTAGAAGATAGCACTCTATATGATTGATAATTAAAAACAAATACTTCTAAAAACAATACCAATATAAGTATTTTCACTATTCCTTTTTTCATCATTATCTCCTACTTTTAAATTAAAAAAATGAGGCAGAACAATTTTTCTACCTCAAACTTGCATTTTATTGTTTTAAAATGTTCTATATTAATTTAATAATTTTAATTCAACATTTTGTGCTTTATATTTATTTGTTTCAGGATCAAGCTTAAATTCTGTTAAAGTACTTTCTAAAGACTCACTATTTTGTTTCAAATCTGTTGTATAATATAAATTTATTTTACTAAATTCAATATTATGTGTAACTAATTCTCTAAATACCTCTGCCATGTGTCTGTCATCTTCACAAACAATAATTAATTGTGGTAAAGACTTAAATCCTGAATCTAATGGTACAAAATTGTCATAGAAATCTTGATAGAATTTCATTTTATCAACAACTTTTTTCTGCCAATCACTTTCTCTTCTTACAACTTCAAATAAGAATTGAATAGATTTTCCAGATTTAGTAAGTGTAACCGCTCCCCCACTTGGTTTAAATACTTTTCCCATTGTTTTAGCAGTTAAAGCTGGCTTTACAGTATACTTATCAAACACTTTAACCTTTTTCAAGTATGCTATTAGTACTTGATTTCCTGCTAATCTTTTCTTTATCATAGCAACTGGTTTTGTATTGTCTGATGGTTGCCATTTACATTCTACATCATCTCTTGTATCTAACAAATATTTTCCCATCTTCTCTAGACAATATATTCTATATATTCCCTTTCCTTCATCTGATGTAAAATAATATCTTGTTAAAATTTTAGATTTTACAAGTCCCTCCAATTTGTTATTTAATTTGTCTTGCGATTTCACTTCATATCCCTTGATTTGAAGCATTTGCATTAATTGTCTTGATGTGATAAATTCAAATTCATTTACTAAATATAGAATTGCAAAATGAATGTCTGTGATATGTCCTATATTTATCTTATGAACTACTTGATTCATTGATACATATCCATCTTGACCATCAAAAGTTTTTATCTCGCCTTTTCTAATAGCAAATGGCGATACTTGTGCTTTAATTTGGTTATCTTCTACCATTTCATAACCCCTCCTTTTTTTAAGTTATGTGTCTATTTTATCACTTTTTTATGTGATTGTCTATATTTTTCGTATTAAGATCGTTTTCTTTCGTGAAAAGATCGTTTCTTTTTCCATTGGGACCGTTTCTTTTCGCGAAAAGAAACGGTCCCAATCAGAAATTTTCTACTTCTTTCTTACTCAAATATCTCCACTCACCCAATTTCAAATCTTTAACATCCAAATTTCCAATTCTGCATCTATGTAAAGCCAAAACTTTTTTTCCAATGGATTCACACATCTTTCTTACTTGCCTATTTTTTCCTTCGTGAATTGTAATTTGAACTCTTGATATTTTCTTTTCTTCATCTATTTTTAAAATCTTAGCCTTTGCAGGTTTTGTAATATATCCATCATCTATTTCTACACCATTTTTTAAGTTTTCTATGTCCTCTTTTGTTACAATTCCCTTTAATGTAACATTATAAGTTTTATCAATTTCGTGGCTTGGATGTGTTAGTTTATTAACAAATTCTCCATCATTTGTTAATATTAATGCTCCTGATGTATACATATCTAGTCTTCCAACTGGTACTATTCTCTTGTTTACCTTTACTAAATCTAGCACCATATCTCTTCCAAATTGTTCTTTGACAGTTGTTACATATCCAATTGGTTTGTTTAGTAAAATATATATTTTTTCTTCTTCTAATTTGACAACATTTCCATTATATTTTACCTCATCTTTTTCTGGATTTATTTTTGTTCCAAGTTCAGTTACAAAATTTCCATTTACTTCAACTTTTCCCTCTAAAATCAATTCTTCGCATTTTCTTCTTGATGCAACCCCACATGATGCTAAATATTTTTGTAATCTCATTTCTTCCATTTATTTTTCCTCTTCTAATTCTTTTATAATATTTTTTAAATACTCTGGAATTTCCGCTTCTAAGCTTATTTTTTTACCTGTTATTGGATGAATAAACTCTAACTTCCAAGCATGCAAACATTGTCCACTTACATTCCATTCATTTTTTCCATTTGAGTATACTTCATCACCTATTATTGGATATCCAATGTGTGATAAATGTACTCTTATTTGATGTGTTCTTCCTGTTTCTAGATTTATTTGAAGCAATGTATATTTATTTTTGTATCTTCCTAAAACCTTAAAATGAGTAATTGCTTCTTTTCCATCTTTATCAACATCCATTTTCTTTCTATCTTTTTTACTTCTTGCAATTGGCATATTTATTGTTGCTTCATTTTCTTTTATAATTCCTCTAACCAATGCAAGATATGTCTTTTTTACTTCGTGATTTTTTAACTGTTCACTTAAAGCAATATGTGCCTTGTCATTTTTAGCTACAATTATTGCTCCTGATGTATCTTTGTCTAATCGGTGCACAATACCTGGTCTTATCTCTCCACCTATTCCAGAAAGAGAATCTTTACATTTGTTCATTACCGCATTTACAAGGGTTCCATCTGGATTTCCATTTGCTGGATGTACTACCATTCCTTTTGGCTTATTAATAACTATAATATCATTATCCTCATAAATTACATTTAATGGAATATCTTGTGCTTTTAAGTTAATCTCTTTTGCTTCTGGCACAAATATTTCAATCTCATCATTTAATTTAAGTTTATATGAATGTTTCGTTTCTTTTCCATTTACTTTTATGTTTTTTTGTTCAATTAATTTTTGCACCATACTTCTTGAAATATCTTCTTGAACCATAGGAATAAAACTATCTATTCTTTTTCCAACATTTTCCTCATTTACTTTTATGTTCACTTTTTCTCTCCTTTTTCTCTTTTAATATTTTCATTGTGTTTTTCGTCAATATTGCAGCTAACCCTATCCACGCAATTAGTACATAAATATACGCAAAATTCAAATAAATTGATTTTCCCAAATCCATAAAAATTATCACATTTTTATTCCATATTCTATCAATTAAATTTCCTATTGCACCAGATATTGCTAGTGTTAAAATTACTTTTGTATCAAGTTTTATAAATGTATTTTCATTTGAAATATAACGTATAATCATAATAACGATTATTATTGTCATAATTATATAATAGCCATTATTACTATTATCACTATTGATATTTATATTCCAACCATTTACATATCCAATAACTTTTGTTACTTGGTCTAAAACTAATGCAATAATAAAAATTATAATTAAAATTTTTCTATCTTTCATCTATTTTTCTCCTTAAATTTGAGCTTTTATTATTTTACTATAAATTAAGTAAAATATCAACCGATACCGTTTACATTATGTATTCTTTGTGATATAATACCCTTAAATTTAATGTAAGGAGTAACTATTATGGACGTTAATATGAATAAAAGTTTGGCTCAAGATAAAGTTTTAATATTATATGTTCTAAGTAATGTAAAAACAGATGTAACAGAAAGTGATATATTTAAAATCATCTCTCCTGTTAATAATATTAATTATTTTTACTTTAAACAAATATTGGCTGACCTCGTTGATTCTAAGCTTGTTCAAACTTACACTAAAGACGAAGATGCTGATGAAAAACAAGTACTTTATAAATTAACTTTTGATGGTCAAAATTCTTTGAATTTAACAATTGATGTTTTACCAGGTTTATTAAAATTAAAAATAGATAATGTTTTAAAAAATGAATTAAATAATATTATAAGTGAGGATTCTATTGTTACTGAATATATACCAGAAAATGAAAATTCTTACACTGTAAAATGTAAAATTGTGGAAAATAATAAAACAATTTTTGAGGTTAGAACCTTCGCAGGTTCAAATGAACACGCAAAGTTTATTGCTGATAATTGGAAGGAAAATGCCTCTGTTATTTATCCTAAAATTTTGGAATTAATTACAGGAAAAGTTGATAATAAATAATTTTTCAATTTTTTGTATAAAATTATGGACAATCTTAAAAAAACTCTTGACAAAGCCTTAAAACTTGAGTATAATAAGTAGCGTTACAGAGAAATGGCGAAGTAGCTCAGTTGGCTAGAGCACGCGGTTCATACCCGCGGTGTCGAGAGTTCGAATCTCCCCTTCGCTACCATAGTTTAAAGCTTATATCTTTTGGATATAAGCTTTTTTGTTAGCTATTTTTTCACAATATAACTATTATAAGAATATTTCGCAACTTCGCAATTTTCTAAACATAATGGCAATAGAGTTTCGGCATTCGGTATTCCTTCAAAGTAACATTTAACTGGTATACTAATTCCTCCATGTGCTACTATTAATATTCTTTTTCCAGCATATTCGTTTTTGATGCTATCTAAAAAATTATATACTCTTCCAAAAAAATCTCTTATATTTTCTGCTTTATCATATTTTAAATTTTGCTTGTAACTCCAAAAAGCATTAAAATCAAAATCTGTATTAGGCATTCCTTCAAATTCTCCAAAATCTCTTTCTGAAACTCTTTCATCTATTATCATTTTAATATTTCTTCCTTGATTTATAATCTCTGCAGTTTGTATAGCTCTCTTTAATGGCGAACATAAAATTAAATCTATTTCTTCATTTTTCAAAGAATCTCTTGTTTCTTCTGCTTGTTTGACGCCTTTCTCATTTAATTCTATATCTGCTTTTCCTTGTACTTTTTTTAATAAGTTCCATTCTGTCTGTCCATGTCTTGTTAATAATATTTCCATAGTAAAAATTCCTCCTAATATTCTTTAAATCCTCTTTTGGTTATAGATGCAATTTGTTTCATTTTTCCTTGTATTCTACCAGGATAAATTTTTAATATATCTTGAACCGTTTCTGAAATTGGAGCATCTCCATCAGCTGTTCCTCTTATCTTAATATCTACATCAATATTTAATATTTGTCCATCTTTAAAACTATTATCACCGATTTTTATATCATCTTTACTAATTTTTATATTTGCATTTTTATTTGGGACTTTTTGTCCCAATCCATGAGGGCTTAGCAAAAAATCCATATTATCATGCTTAAATCTATTTTTTTCACTTTTTAAAGGATTTACAAAATAAATATCTTCTCCTGGTGCTGTAAGCAAAGCATACATTCCTTCTTTCCAATGACAACCTATGCAAATAGAATGTTCTGTAGGCATTCCATAATGTTGAATATTTATTATTTTTTTGTCAATTAATCCATCAAATGTGGTTTCTATTAAATATTCATTTCTTTTTTCATTAAATTCTTCTAAAAAATGTGATATATTCCAGAACTTTTCTGCATATTCGCCATCTAAATATCTTAAATATCTACCTGTTTCGGAGTCTGTATAAGTCTTAATAGCATTATAATACCAGTTATCCTTTTCTGGAAACAATCCTTCTTTCATATTTCCTTCTTTATATTCTGCTGCCGATGCATGAACTACAATATAATAACCTTCTTCTAATTTATGTTTTCCATCACAATAACATAAAGTGCAAAAATGATTACCCCTGTTATAATTCCAATCATAAGTATTATCAGTATTAAAAGTTTTTTCTATTCTATTTTTAAATTCTTCCGGTGTAATTTTATCTTTTAATTTATACGCACAAACTCCACATACATTAACAGTAGCATCAATTGGAACAAATGGTATATCACAATCCCAAGTTATGCACGTTCCAACAAAAAATCCTCCCATCATTCTTACAGCATCTATTGATAATCCTAAATCAGACATAGCATAAATTTTCGCATCTTTTTTACAGTTCGATAATTGACTAGTTACATCCGATATCATTTTTTCTGTAGTTCCTAAAAATTCTAAGATTTTCATTTGTGTTTCATCATTAAATGTTAAATTAACCATACTAAAACCTTCCTATAATAAATTTGACTATTGTCATTTTAATTATAAAATGGTTTCAGTATTATGTAAAATACATATTTGTTTTCAAAATATAACTTTTAGTTATATTTTACAATTATCTTTCAAAATTTCAATTAAATTATTTAATTCTTTAAATTTATTATTAACATTATAATATATTCCATATTCAGCTGGAGCAAGTGAAAAACCTACATCTAATTCATTTAATTCATTATTTGCTAATTTATCTTCTACATATTCTTTTGTAACAACGGCTATTATATCTCTGAATTTTAATAATTCCATAATTCCAGGAAAGTCAACATTAGATATGTTTATTTCATCATCTGCTTTATATTCAAGTGCTTTTACTAAATTTCTATACGCACTGGAAAATTTTTTTAATGTATAAATTGTTATATCTCTTAAATCACCTTTAGAAAGTTTTTTATTCAAATATTGAGAATTGCTATTTACAATAAATACATCATGTAAATCACCTATTTTTATAAATTTGATTTTATTTATCTCATATAATTCATCGCTATATTTCTTTGAAAAAGCAAGATCAATCTCTTGTTTTTCTAGTGCCAAAAACATATTTTTAGCATTTAACCTATGTATATTAATAATATTTTTATTATTTTTTTCATAGAAATTTGAAATGCCATTGTTATATATTCTATCTGGCATATTTACATGTACACCTAATTTTATGTCTTTTGATGTGTTAAATATTGAATCAGTTTTTGAAAGAATTTCTATTGAATTCTTTATTTGTAGATATAACTTTTTACCATTTTCATTTAGTATCATTCCATATTTACTTCTTTTAAACAATTTTACATTTAATTCTTTTTCTAAATTTTTGATATGCTTAGTTACTGCCGGTTGTGAAATATGCAAAATTTCACTTGCTTTTGTTAGATTTTCTTCATCTGCTACAATTTTGAATATTCTATATAGTTCTAAATTTATCATTTTCGCTCTTCTTCCTTACAATATATTTTTAAAATTATATTTGCTCATTTCCAAATAAATCGGTTAATGCCTATTGATGGATTTTCATGTTCCATCTTTATTTGCTTATCTAATGCAGTTAAATAAAATTGAAGTTGTCCTACAAATTCAGGTTTAAAATCTCCTATTTTTAATTCAATTGCAACTAAACTTTTTAAACTTCTATGATATAATAATAAATCAATATAAAAGTCAGAACCTCCAACATTTATATGATACTGGCTTCCCATAAAAGCAAAATTTCCTCCCATTTCTTCAAGAAATGCTTTCATATTATTTATTAAGCTTTCTTCTAATTCTCTTTCAGAATGTTGTTCAGAAAGTTCCATAAAATCAAAAATATATTCATCTTTGACCGCTAGTTTGGCTTGATTTACATATTTCTCAGGTAAAGTTTCATCAAAATTAGTTTGGTTGAGCAAATATTTTTCATAAGTCCTATTTTCTATATGATTAATCAATACATCTTTTGTCCAACCATATTTTTTTGTCATTTTTATATAAAATTCTCTTTCAAGCTGTTCTTTGCATTTTTCCATTATTGCAATATTTTTACTCCAACTTATTTCTCGCACTAGCAGTGCGAGATTTTCTGTATTACTATATGTTACATAAAAATTTCGCATTCTCCATAAATTACTTGAAGAAAATCCCTTAACATTTGGAAAATCTTTTTTATTTCTTTTGATAATACCTCAACAATTGACTTTCCCCAGCCTTTTTCTTGTTGTTGATTATACATTTCTTGTCCAATTCCCCAATATAAACTAATTAAAGTTTGATTTACTGCTTTCATTGCTTCATATTGGCTATTTCTAATTTTATTTTTAATATCTACAATAAAGTTTTGCTCTTCTTCATTCATCAATTCATTTTCCATAAGTCTAAAACCTCCTTTTAAGAATTTGCAACATAATGTACAAATTTTATTTCAATTCTATATGAGCTTAATGTTAGTCAGGATTTTTATTATTTATAGATAAAACTATCAAGAATTAAAATACTTTGAAATTTTGGCTGGGGTACTGTGATTCGAACACAGGAATGTCGGAGTCAGAGTCCGATGCCTTACCGCTTGGCGATACCCCAATATTTAACTTTTTCAATTATACAAAAAAAGCCTGAATTTTGCAATAGTTTTTACAAAATTCAGCTTAAAACTCAATATAAAATCACTTACAAAATCTATGTTTTCCAATAGTAATCGTCATCGGCCTCGACCAAATCCACTTATTAGTTGCAGTAGATGGATTAAAATAATAAATTGCTCCATAAGAAGGATCCCAACCATTAATAGCATCCTGTGCAGCCTTTTTAGCAGTACTATCCGGGGTCATATTAATTTGTCCATCAGAAACAGCATCAAAAGCACCAGATTGATAAATTACGCCTGCAATTGTATTTGGAAAAGAGCTACTTTTCACTCTGTTCATAATAACTGCACCAACTGCGACCTGTCCTACATAAGGCTCTCCTCTCGCCTCACCATAAATTGCTTTAGCAACCAAATTAACATTGTTCGAATTACTATTATTAGAACTACTTGATGAAGAATTTCCTGATGAATTCATAATTCCCATAGCTTTAAGAGTTTTATCTCCTGCTATCCCATCAACTGTTAATCCATTTTTTCTTTGAAAATACTTAACCGCTTCTAATGTTTGGCTTCCATAAATGCCATCAACATTTCCTTTATAATATCCCCATCTCTTTAACTTTTCTTGTATTTGCCTAACTTCACTTCCTCTTGAGCCATATTTAGACAATGCCTCAACCTCATTATATTTAGAAAATCCAAATACACCTATAATTGCAATTAAACCTAATACAAAAGCAAATACTGCTATTCTATGATTTAAAATTTTCCTTACCATATTTTCCAACCTCTTTTAAATAATTTTTTATTATTTTTATCTAAAAAAGGATTTTTTATGCACTAAAAAATAGAAAATTTCGCATTGGGACCGTATCTTTTCGCGAAAAGATACGGTCCCAA
>OGXW01000673.1_pt1 | contig 25865 bp, 19 predicted proteins | sample 1576341 | NCBI WGS metagenome assembly OGXW01 (sample SAMEA3541592, study PRJEB24748) | human gut metagenome | biome: human gut; feature: human-associated habitat; material: faeces | place: China | collected 2012
ACTGACTTATCAGTCAAAATATAGCACAATCAGGAAAAAAATACAAGACGTGCAGCAACACACGTCTTGTAAAATCTTATTCCATAACTACTCTATTGGAAATCTTGCCAATACCCTCGATTTCAACGGTGATTTCATCACCCTCATTTAAGAGCCCGGCACCAACCGGAGTACCTGTCAAAATCAGATCACCGGCATCCAATGTAAAGCTCTGAGAGATGTAGCTCAGAATTTCGTAGGGATTATAAATCATATTGTTCGTGCGCGCATCCTGCTTAAGCACACCGTTGACATAAGAGCGGATGGATAAATCGCTGGGATCCAGCTCCGTTTCCAGCCACGGTCCCAAGGGACAGAAGGTATCAAAGGATTTACAGCGCAGCCACTGGCGCTCCTTGCGCTGCAGGTCGCGGGCCGTAACATCATTAGCACAGGTATAACCCAAAATATATTTAGGTACATCTTCTGCCTTAACATTCTTCATCCTCTTTTTCACAACAATGCCCAGCTCCGCGCCAAAGGCCAGCTCCTGCACCTGCTTCGGCCAGATGATATCCGCACCTGTACCGACAACGGTATGCGCAGCCTTAGAAAAAATACTCGGCTCGCGCGGAATTTCTACACCGAATTCTGCCGCATGCTTCTTGTAATTAAAGCTGACGCAGATAATCTGCTTCGGTACGCAGGGTGCCAGCAAGCGTACATCACGCATAGCAAAGGTTTCATCAGTTATCTGCCAATATGTTTCCAGAGAACCATATACGCAACGGATAACATCGCCGTCAATAAAGCCTATACGCTTGTTGCCTGTCCGTAAATCCTCAAAACGCACGCATTTCATTTTAACCCCTCCATAATCTGCATCCTTCTCGCTTTAAAATAAACAGGTGTCAATTCTGCCTGCGCTGCCAACGCCAGCGCTTCCTGCAATCTGCGCCCCACATGCTCCTTATAATGGGCGTCACTGCCAAGAGTGCAGTATTTGCCGCCAAGCTCACGGTAACGCTTGTACAGCGGCAGCAAGCCTGCTACCGCAGCAGCATCATCCAGGCGACGTGTATTGATTTCAATAGGTTTATTCTGCCCAATCAAAAGTAAAAACAGCTTATCGAATAATTCTGGTGCATCCTGCAGACGCAGCTCACGCTCCGCTCCCTTATACGGCCAATAACGGCAGATATAGTCAATATGCGCAAACGCATCAAAATCTCGCTCCTGTTCCAGGCAGGTAATCGCATCATGCAAAAATTCTTCTACAATCTGCTGACGTGTGCGTCCCTTGTAGCAGGTCTGCTCGTATAAATCACGTCCGCCGATGCAGTGGATAGAGGCCAGCACATAGTCAAACGGATGAGCCTGTGCCACCTTTTTATCCTCAGCCGCAGTATGTGTCTGCATGCCGATTTCAATGCCTATCAGCACCTCGTCGCTGCTCAGCGGCCGCAGACGCGCAAAATATTCGTCTATATCAAAGATAAATGCTTCCGGATTAGTCGGATAATCATAATCCCAATGCTCTGTAACCGTTATACCAATCCCCTGCTCAGCGGCTGCGCCGATGGCATCAGCAAATTTCATTTCGCTGTCGCAGGAATAATCACAGTGCATATGTGTATCAAATATCATTTAGTATACCTTCCTTCCGTAAATTATATTGTATCAAATTGCAACAAAAAAGCAACGGGGAAGGGAGTATTTTTTCACCAATTAACGAGAAAATTACAAAGAAGTTAGCAGGGAGTAATCCAAGAGAAAATTTTAATTGTTCTCCGAGATTACTCCCTGTAAAAATCAATGTATCTTATACCTCTCCGTCGTCCATAATTCCCAGCTTACGCTTCCAGTAGCGGGAATAAATAGCGCCCAACGGATTATGAGCCAGCAGGCGGTCCTTAACTACCAGATTCGTTACCGGACCTTCGGCATTCATATTGAAAATAGCATCGTGTCCAACGCACAGGCCACAGGAAATGTACAGCTCAACGCCCTTTTCTGCCAAAAACTTAGCCTGGAATTTAGGATTGCACATTGCTTCATGCTCCAGCTCCGGCTTAACCTGCTTCAGTCCCAGCTCTTTTTTGGGGAAGCTGCAGTTTTTGCAGCATACGCTGTAAAACTCAAAGCCCTGCTGCTTAAAATATTTAGCAATATAGCGTGCTTCCGCATTCAGACCGATGCAGAAGGACATGCCCAGCTTTTTGTAGCACATAGCTTTGGCAAACTCCGCAGTTTCCTGCAGACGGCAGATATTGCTGTAGAACGTGCCTTCAACGTAGGCAGCAGCCTGCATGAGCTTCAATTCTTCCTCGGTATAGGCTTCCTTGACAGCCTCCAGGAGCACGCCTGTGCAGTTAACACCCTTGGTGTAGCAGGCATGTGTAGGACAATTAGCGCAATCACATTTCATTTTACTTTTCTCCTTTCGCCAATAACCTTGTTAAGCCTATTGTAGCACAAACAGCAAACAGATTACAAGAGCTGCCACACTTTTTCGTGCAGCAGCTCCGGTAAAGCTAAAATATGAAATTAGAATTTACGTTGGTAGGAAATAGAAGCAATCTTGGTAAAGCTGTCGTAAGCATGAGCGCTGCTATAAGCATCGCCCTTCTCAGGATGACCTGCAAAATCCAGAGTGCCGACATCCATCCAGCCCAAAGCAACAGCAACAGTCTGCTTCTTATCGTTGTAACGGGCACCGATAGAATAGGTGCGACGCAGGCCTGTCGGTACCATGAAGTCACCGCCATCGTGGGGAATAGAGGATTCATCGAAAGCAAAGCCTGCCATAACAGTATACTTATCGCTCAGGTTATGCTCTAAGCCTATAGCATAACGCCAGCCATTCTCCCAGTTTTTATCAGAAAGAGCATTCGGTTTACCAAATACCGGCTTATCAAAATAAACATTCAATGCATCATAGGTACTCCAGTTGGTACGAGTAGCTTTCAATTCCAGACGGGTTTTCTTGTCAAATTTATGGTTATAACCGATATCCCAGCTGTCCGGCAAAGTAACCACACCATAAGCATTAGCTTTAACATTAAAATCCGGCATTGGAGAATATGCTTTAGCATCTGGTTGGAAAGCGTACCGTTCGGTATCACAATCAGCTTGTTGTCCACGGTAAGAAGTTTGGTATAAAAAATAGAGATCTCCGTGACCGTTCCCTCATTATTATGGGAATGTTCAATGATGTAATCTCCGACCTTGAACGGCTTTAACAGCAAAATCAGCACGCCGCCCGCAAAATTCGACAGGCTTCCCTGCAACGCCAGACCGACCGCCACACCCGCCGATCCAAGCACCGCCACCGCTGATGTCGTCGCAATTCCAAACAATCCCATAATGATAAAAATCAGCACTACATACAGCGAATACTTGATCACCGGTATCATGAACTGCTTGACGCCCTCATCGGTTCCCGCCCGGTCCATCGAGCGCCGCACCAGCTTTGTGATCCACTTGATGATCCTGCCTCCGATCACATACACAAGCAGTGCGATCAGAATCTGGAATGCGAAGTTTAACAGATCCGGCACCAGCCCTTCCAGCCATGTACGGATAATCCCCGGATTCTTTGCTACCTCCTCAATTCCCTCCTGTGCATGGTTCAATGCCTCCACGGTCTCCGTGGTCGACGGGAATGCATCTGTCTGTGCCGCCAGATACCTTCCCTGTTCCAAAAGTGCCGCTATCCCGTTCACTCTCTCGTCCTCCATCCGACTTTATAATCTTTCTTAAATTTCATGAATAAACAGACCGCTCCTTAGCTTCGGCTCGAACCAGGTCGATTTCGGCGGCATCAAAAGTCCCGCATCCGCCACTGCGAACAGCTCCGCAATGGACGTCGGATACATTGCAAACGCCACCGCGCAGTCCTGCTCACAGCGCCGCACCAGTTCGTCCATGCCCCGGATTCCACCGACGAAATCAATGCGTCCGTCCGTCTTCGGATCTCTGATGCCGAGCACCGGTTCAAGAAGCTTATTCTGCAGTATGGAAACATCCAGATCTGCAACCGGATCTTCCGGCGTGCGGTCCTCCTGCCGGATATGGCAGGAAAACCAGTGTCCTTCCATATACATGCAAAAGGTTCCCCGCTCCTTAGGTCTGGTATCCTCTGCCCCGGTAATCTCCTCAACGTCAAACCGCTTCTCAACTTCACGGTACAATCCCTTAAAAGAATACCCGTTCAGATCGCGGATCACACGGTTGTAATCCATAATCATGAGTTCATCATCCGGAAACAATACCGAGAGAAAATAGTTAAACTCCTCCTCCCCGGTATAACCCGGATGTTCCTTCCGGCGCTTCTGCCCTACTTTTACCGCGGACGCTGCCCGGTGGTGTCCGTCTGCAATGTAGATGCTGTCAACGCCCGCAAACGCTTCGTGAATTGCGGCAATATCCGCATCCTCGCGGATGACAAACACCCGGTGTCTCACGCCGTCCTCCGATGTGAAATCATATTCCGGCTCTCCCTGCTTCGTCTTTTCCACGATACGCCGGATCCCTTCATTCGCGCGGTACGCCAAAAAGATCGGTCCGGTCTGTGCGTTACAGACATCCACATGGCGGATGCGGTCGACCTCCTTCTCCGCGCGGGTATTCTCGTGCTTTTTGATGATGCCGTTCTCATAATCATCGATGGACGCGCAGGCTGCCACTCCCGTCTGCACTCTTCCGTTCATGGTGAGTTCGTAGAGGTAATAACACTTTTTATCCTCCGTCAGAAACGTGCCGTTCTCCACCCATTGCCAGAGTGTATCATGTGCACGCTCATACACCTTGTCGTCATACATATCCACTGACAGCGGGAACTGCGTCTCCGCGCGGTCGATGCTAAGGAAAGACTGCGGATGCCGCTCCACTTCCTTCGTAGCTTCCTCTCTGTTATAAACATCATAAGGGAGGGCAGCAATCTCTGCTGCCTTCCCTCTCTGTGGTCTGATGCTTACAAATGGTCTGATTTCTGCCATTGTTCTCACACCTCGTTATTTTACTTTCCGTACTTTTAGTACTCCATCCGTCTGCTCCAGCTTTGCGAGCACATCCTCCGGCACGTTCGTATCCACATCGATCAGCGCATATGCATAGTCGCCCCTGGACTTGTTCGCCATGCCATCGATATTGATTCCGGCATTGCCGAGAATTGTTGTAAAATGGCTTAACATACCACTCTCGTTCTTGTGCAGAATACCGATTCTTCCTGCCGTCATGCAAGCGCCCATGCTGCAGTCCGGGAAGTTGACCGAATGTACGATATTGCCGTTCTCAAGGTAATCGCGGATCTCGCGCACTGCCATGAGCGCACAGTTGTCCTCGGACTCTGCCGTGGATGCGCCCAGATGTGGTGTCACGATGCAGCCCTTTGCACCGACTGTCGTGGTGTTCGGAAAATCGGAAACATATTTTTTGATCTTGCCCGCTGCCAGTGCGTCCACCATCGCCTCCTCATCCACGAGAAGATCTCTCGCAAAGTTGAGCACGATCGCCGTCGGCTTCATCATTGCAATCGCATCCGCGCCAATCATCTTTCTGGTGGAATCCAAAAGCGGCACATGAATCGTGATATAGTCGCACTCGCGGTAAATGTCCTCCACGTTGCTGATGTGCTTCACGCTCCGGGAAAGGCTCCATGCTGCACTGACGGAAATATACGGATCGTAGCCGTACACTTCCATTCCCATGTGGGTCGCCGCATTGGCAACCAGAACACCGATTGCACCAAGTCCGATAACACCTAACTTCTTGCCGGAAATCTCGGTTCCTGCAAAATTTTTCTTCTGCTTTTCAGCAGTTTTGGCGATATTCTCGTCGTTCTGATTCGCCAGACACCAGTCGATGCCGCCCACGATATCACGGGACGCGTAGAGCATTCCCGCAAACACCAGCTCCTTGACACCGTTTGCATTGGCGCCCGGGGTGTTGAATACGACAATTCCCTTCTCCGCGCATTTATCCAGAGGAATGTTGTTCACGCCGGCACCGGCTCTCGCCACTGCCGCAAGTCCCTCCGGGAGTTCCAGGTCATGCATTGCGGCGCTTCTCACAAGCACTGCCTCCGCATCCTTTAAGTCTTCCACCTTCTGATAATCATCCGAAAACAGATCCAGACCGACCGCTGCGATCGGATTTAAGCAATGATACTTATGCATTTGCATTCTCCTCCTCGAACTTTTTCATAAACGCAACCAGCTTCTCCACGCCCTCTTTCGGCATTGCATTGTAAATGGAAGCGCGCATACCGCCCACGGTGCGGTGGCCTTTTAAGTTCACAAAGCCTGCGGCTGTCGCTTCTTTTACAAACTTCGCATCCAGCTCTTCGTTGCCGGTCACAAACGGCACATTCATGAGGGAGCGGTCCTCCGGAACAACGGTTCCGTGGAACAGTTTGCTCTGATCCAGGAAATCATAAAGGATCTTCGCCTTTTCCTCATTGCGCTCCTTCATCACGGAAAGACCGCCCATCTTCTTTAACCACTTGAATACCTTGCCGCAGATATAGATGCCGTAGCACGGCGGTGTGTTGTATAAAGAATCCGCATCGGCGTGTGTCTTGTATTTTAACATGGTTGGTGTTCCCGGAAGGGTATCTTCCGTGATCAGATCCTCGCGGATGATGACGATGACAACTCCCGCCGGTCCTACGTTCTTCTGCACGCCGCCGTAGATCACACCGTATTTTGTCACATCCACCGGCTCGGACAAAAAGCAGGAGGATACGTCCGCTACCAGCGTGTGTCCCTTGGTATTCGGAAGCTTCTTGTATTTTGTTCCGTAGATCGTATTATTCTCGCAGATGTACACATAATCCAGATCTTCCGGGATATCCAGGTCGGAACAATCCGGGATATAGGAAAACGTCTTATCCTCGGAGGATGCAAGCTTTACTGCCTCGCCGTAAATCTGTGCTTCCTGATAAGCTTTCTTCGCCCACTGGCCTGTGACGATATAGCCTGCCTTGCGGTTCTTCATCAGGTTCATCGGGATCATGGCGAACTGCTGGGATGCTCCGCCCTGTAAAAACAGAACTTTGTAATTGTCCGGAATGTTCATCAGATCTCTCAGATCCTGCTCTGCCTCTTTGATGATGTTGTCATACACCTTGGAGCGGTGGCTCATCTCCATCACAGACATTCCGCTTCCTCTGTAGTCCAGCATCTCATCTGCTGCTTCTTTTAAGACCTCTTCCGGCAGCACTGCCGGACCTGCTGAAAAATTGTACACTCTGCTCATTTTCTAATTCCTTTCCTTTCTCTTTTATTACGGCAGTTCCCTACGCTGCCGCCTCCATGCCCCCTGTAACAAAACATATACACATGTTATGACTGCGCTGCGGCTAAATCCTCCCCGGTAAATGCGGTACTGATGTCCGCCCCCGGAGCAACCATCGGCCACACCTTGTCATCGCAGCCGATCACACTATCGATCACAACCGGCGTCTTTGCAGCAAGCGCTGCATTTAACGCCTCGTTAAATGCCTCGCGGGTTGTGGCGCGGTACCCTGTCGCCCCCATCGCCTCCGCAAGCTTCACATAGTCGACGCCGTCGTCTAAAACCGTCGCTGAATAGCGTTTTTCGTAAAACAGATCCTGCCACTGCCGCACCATGCCGAGCACATGATTGTTCACAATCACTTCGATCAACGGCAGCTTCTGCCGGACTGCGGTTGCAATCTCGTTCATATTCATGCGAAAACATCCGTCCCCCGCGATATTGATCACCTGTTTTCCCGGATTTGCAACCTGTGCACCGATCGCAGCGCCCAGTCCGTATCCCATGGTGCCAAGTCCGCCGGATGATAAAAACGTGCGCGGATTTTTATATTTATAATACTGTGCAGCCCACATCTGGTGCTGTCCTACTTCTGTCACAATGATGGCGTCGCCGTCTGTCTGGCGGTAGATCTCCTCCACCAGATAAGGTCCGGTCAGTCCCGGCTCCTGGTATGTGAGCGGATATTTTACTTTATAGTCCAGAATATGCGCTATCCACGCTTCATGCCCCAGCTGCGGCAGTTCCGCGTTGATCCGCTTTAAAATTTCTTTCAGGTCTCCGATCACAGCCGCATCGACACGGATATTTTTATTGATCTCCGCTGCATCCACATCAAACTGTAAGATCTTCGCCTGCTTTGCAAACTTCTTGGCATTGCCGAGCACACGGTCGGAAAAGCGCACGCCGACGGCGATCAGCAGATCACACTCGCTCACGCCGAGGTTGGACGTCTTGGTTCCGTGCATGCCGAGCATCCCCGTGTAGAGATCGTTCGTCCCGTCAAAGGCTCCCTTTCCCATCAGGGAATCGCACACCGGTGCGTCCACTTTATGTACAAATTCTTTTAATTCCGCGCTCGCCCCGGAGATCACAGCACCACCGCCCACAAATATGTACGGTTTCTCTGCCGCTTTTATCATCGCAAGCGCCTTCGCAAGATCCTCTTCCCGTATCGTGTCCGTCACACGCGCGATCGGCTCTGCCTTGCAGAATTCATACTCCGTCTTTGCCGCCGTAATATCCTTCGGGATATCGACGAGCACCGGCCCCGGACGCCCCTTCTGTGCGATCCGGAATGCTCTGCGGATCGTGTCCGCAAGCTTTGTGACATCCTTTACGATAAAATTGTGCTTTGTGATCGGCGTCGTGATGCCTGCAATATCGATCTCCTGAAAACTGTCTTTGCCGAGAAGCGGCACATTGACGTTGCATGTGATCGCTACGATCGGCACGGAATCCATGTATGCCGTGGCAATTCCCGTCACAAGATTCGTCGCTCCCGGTCCGGACGTTGCGAAACAGACTCCTACTTTTCCGGTACTTCTCGCATAACCGTCCGCCGCATGGGAAGCTCCCTGCTCATGTGAAGTTAAAATATGCCGAATCTCCTGATGCTTATATAATTCATCGTATACATTCAGTATGGCTCCGCCCGGGTATCCGAATACGGTGTCCACACCCTGTTCTTTCAGACATTCGATGACAATCTGTGCTCCTGTCAGCTCCATGTCGTATACCTTCCTTTTCTATCCTACTGTTCTTCCGGGAGCGCCAGTATCGCTCCACGGTTGCCCGAAGTCACGAGCGATGCGTACCGCTTTAAGTATCCGGTCGTCACCTTCGGCTCTCTCGGCTGCCATTTTGCCTTTCTGGCCAAAAGCTCCTCGTCCGATACGGCGAGTTCCAGCTTTAACTCCGGAATATTGATCTTAATAAGATCTCCCTCTTCCACCAGTGCAATCGGTCCGCCGACCGCTGCCTCCGGCGATACATGGCCGATCGACGCGCCGCGGCTTGCACCGGAAAAACGTCCGTCTGTAATCAGTGCCACCGAAGATCCAAGCCCCATTCCCGCAATCGCGGAAGTCGGGTTTAACATCTCGCGCATACCCGGTCCGCCCTTCGGGCCTTCATAGCGGATCACAACGACATCCCCGGCAACAATCCTGCCTCCCTTGATCGCTGCGATCGCATCCTCCTCACAGTCGAAGACTCTCGCCGGTCCCTCGTGCACCATCATCTCATCGCAGACTGCCGAGCGCTTGACCACGCTGCCGTCCGGCGCAAGATTGCCCTTCAATACGGCAAGTCCGCCGGTCTTGCTGTACGGGTGATCCACCGGACGGATCACTTCCGGATTCTTATTCACTGCATCCGCAATATTCTCCCCGACGGTCTTTCCGGTCACGGTCATGCACTCCGTGTGCAGCAGTCCGATGTCCGCCAGTTCTTTCATTACCGCATAGACGCCGCCCGCCTCGTTGAGATCTTCCATATAAGTCGGTCCTGCCGGTGCCAGGTGGCACAGGTTCGGTGTCTTCTCGCTGATCGGATTGGCAAATGCAATATCAAAATCAAATCCCACTTCATGGGCGATTGCCGGAAGATGGAGCATGCTGTTCGTCGAACAGCCGAGCGCCATATCCACGGTCAGCGCATTCAAGATGGCTTCCTTCGTCATAATATCACGCGGGCGGATATTTTTGCGGTACATTTCCATCACCGCCATACCCGCATGCTTGGCGAGCTTGATGCGCTCCGAATAGACTGCCGGGATCGTGCCGTTTCCGCGAAGTCCCATTCCCAGCGCCTCGGTGAGACAGTTCATGGAGTTCGCCGTGTACATTCCAGAACAGGAGCCGCAGGTCGGACAAACCTTCTCCTCGTATTCCTTGACTTCCTCCTCCGTCATCGTGCCGGCTGCATAGGAACCTACCGCCTCAAACATGGAAGAGAGGCTGCGCTTTTTGCCCTGTACATGTCCGGCAAGCATCGGTCCGCCTGACACGAACACTGTGGGTACATTGATGCGCGCTGCAGCCATCAAAAGTCCCGGGACATTCTTATCGCAGTTCGGAACCATGACGAGCGCATCAAACTGATGTGCAAGCGCCATACATTCCGTGGAATCGGCGATCAGATCACGCGTCACCAGCGAATATTTCATACCGATATGTCCCATCGCAATTCCGTCGCAGACCGCGATCGCCGGAAATACCACCGGCACGCCGCCAGCCTCCGCAACACCAAGCTTTACCGCGTTGACAATCTTATCCAAATTCATGTGGCCGGGAACAATCTCGTTGTAGGAGCTCACAATGCCGACCATCGGCTTGTTCATCTCCTCCTCGGTAAATCCCAGCGCGTTAAACAAACTTCTATGAGGTGCCTGCTGCATCCCTTTTTTTACATTATCACTCTTCATCTATCTTAACTCCGTTTCTGTCATTCTATCTGATCCGCTCGCAGATCAGATCTCCCATCTGTGCCGTGCCGACCTGGGTTGCCTTTTCCTGCTGCTTCTCCTGCGGCATGATGTCGATCGTCCGGTAGCCATCCTTTAAGACCTGCTTCACCGCCTGCTCCACTGCATCCGCCTCCCGGTCCAGATCAAAGCTATAACGCAGCATCATGGCTGCACTTAAGATCGTTGCGATCGGATTCGCAATTCCCTTTCCTGCAATGTCCGGTGCCGAACCGCCGCTCGGCTCGTAGAGTCCGAACTTTGTATCGTTTAAGCTGGCGCTTGAGAGCATACCGATCGAACCGGTCACCATGCTCGCCTCATCCGACAAAATATCGCCGAACATGTTCTCCGTCAGAATCACGTCGAACTGCTTCGGGTCTTTTACCAGCTGCATCGCACAGTTGTCCACGAGCATATGCTCATAGGTCACTTCCGGGTAATCCTGCGCCACCTCCTCGACGATCTTTCTCCAGAGTCTCGAGGAATCCAGCACGTTTGCCTTATCTACACTCGTCACCTTTTTGCGCCGCTTCATGGCAATATCAAAACCGCGCTTAGCGATCCGTCTGATCTCGTTCTCATTGTAGGTCAGCGTATCCGTCGCTGTCAGCACACCGTCCACTTCCTCGGTCTTGCGCGCTCCGAAATACAGTCCGCCGGTCAGCTCCCGCATAATCATCATGTCAAATCCGTCCCCGATGATGTCGTCCCGAAGCGGGCATGCGGCTTTTAATTCTTCATATAAATATGCCGGTCTTAAGTTGGCAAACAGGTTCAGCGCCTTGCGGAGCTTTAAAAGTCCCGCCTCCGGTCTCTTCTCCGGCGGCAGCTGATACCACGGCGAAGTCGATGTGTTGCCGCCGATCGATCCCATCAGCACCGCATCGGAAGCCTTCGCGGAAGCGATCGCCGCATCCGTGAGCGGCTCACCCGTCGCGTCAATGGAGCAGCCTCCCATCAGAATCTCTTCATAGCGGAACACATGTCCGTAGGTCTTTCCAATCTGATCCAGAACTTTCTTTGCCTCTGTTACGATCTCCGGTCCGATCCCGTCGCCGGAAATCACGCCTACCTTATATTCCATCTCTCTAATCCCTCTTTTCTTCCTGCCGTGCAGGAATCCGTCTTGTATTGACTTTAGTACATTACTAACAGACAGTATATAAATTCTATAATAATGTATCTCGGGAAACAATGCAACCTCTGAATCTATTTTTCTTTTTCATACTCCCTATAACCGGGTCTTATGAAAAAGGAGCAGCCTGCCTTTTGTGTCCGCTGCTCCCTTCTGCCGTCTCATTCCGTCTGCTCTAACACAACGCTGTTCAGTCCAAAATAGACGCGCATATATTCATTTCTCCAGTCGCTTTTCTCCTCTGTAATATCGTCGAGGAAAAGCATCCACGGCTTTGCGGTATACGCCTTTAACACCACGTCTTCCCCCGCAGAATCACACAAAACGGCGTAGCGCTCATCAGCCTCCGCCGAATATTCCTGTGCCTCGCCGCTGCGGATCAGCAGGTATGCCTGCCATGCGGTCATATTTTCCCCGCATCCGATTATCATTCCCACCGCAAGGACAGCAGCCGTGATCAAAAAACTGCCCGGAAATTCTCCTGCAGCCCCGGACAGTGCTGCCGCCCCGGACGCCTCCAGTCTTGTGACCGCCCATCCGCACAGATAGGCTTCATTTAACACAAACAGCCAAACGAAGGAAAAATATACCACGTTTGTCAGCCGGACGTCCCCCGGCGTTCCCATCGCGTAGATGGGCGGGCAGAACATTGCGCACAGCCAGGCGACCGACAACACAAAGACAAGCAGCGGATAGCGGAACGAAAATCCATACTGTCCGCGTATCTTCTTTACCAGGGGAAGAAGCACCGGAAGCAGCAGGACCGCCGTGACAATGACTGCAAGTCCCATCCAGCTGTTGATGCATGCAATTCCGGTTTTTACCGCGGTAACAATCGTTCCCGCTACACCGGGTCTGTCGGAAAAATACGACTGCCGGATTCTGGTGCCCGGCGACGTCACATTAAAAAGGAATCCCGCCACCATAGCCGCAAGCGTTATGACGCAGCAGATCAGGTTCTGCCGCCGCTTTTTTACCGCAGCAAATATTCCAAATCCGACAATCAGCAGTATCCCCATAAATGCGGTCACGTGATTCCCGCCGGCAAGCAGCACCGCAAGCAGCACCGCAAGCACCGTCCTGCCTGCTTTTCTCCGCGGGTGCTCCCCGGCAAGGCTGAGCAGCACACACAACAGCAATAATAGCACCGCATGGAAGAATACATAATTCATCGCGCCGTTATACCAGTACAATCCCTGCAGGGCGGAGGGCATCCATTCGATCATAAGAAACGACATGACACAGCCGGCAGCAAATCCCTCCAGTCTCGGGCAGCCGCATTTGCGGTGAAAGATATAAACCGTACCCGCGCAGTTTGCCCCCACAATAATTGCGAGCAGCAAGATTCCGGTCAGCGCGTAATATTTGTCGCCGAAAATTCCCGGTTCCAGCGCCAGCAGAACCGCCGATGCATAAAGCCCCTGCCACTTCTGATAGAACTCCGCTGATGTGGCAAACGCTTCTTTTATCACATTCCAGAAAGAATGTGTCTCCCGCCAGATCTGGAAGGTGCGGTAGGCATAACCATAGTCATCCCCCGACTGATGATTGTACTTCGAGAGTACGGCTAACGGGATCAGCGCGCAAAGGCTCAATAAAATCAGCAGCCACAAATATACTTTTTTTCTCGCTTGTAATTTTTCCATTCTGTTACCTCAGATCCATCTTAAATATATCGTATACACCACCGGAATCACATAGACGACCAGCAGAAATCCGGCATAGACCACCGCAAAAATATCTGCGGCGGCACAGCCAAGTCCGGCGTAGATTTTATCCAGGACACTTTTTCTCCGAAGCAGACGTGATAAAACGCCCCAGCCAGCCAGAAGCATCAGTGCCATGCCCGTCACCGCCGCGCCCTTTTTCATTCCCCGCGGCACATAACAAAGCGTAATCTCATTCGTACCCTCGTCAAGCGGCACGAGCATCAGATTGCCCGCGAGCCGGCTTATGGCCCGCTCCTCTCCGTTTACCGTACAATGCCATCCGCTATCCGCATTGACCGGAAGCATCAGATACTCCGCTCCCGCCGATTCCACAGTAAGCTTACAGGAATCCCGATCCAGTTCATATGTAACCGCCCTTCCCGCTGCATCCACCGTCTCCAGCAGTTCCTGCGGATCGAGGAATCCGAAGAACACCGCTCTCTCTGCGCCGCTGTCCCCAACAGACTGACGGATTTCCACCGTGATGTCTTCGTCCGAAAAACACCCGAGGGAGAGGATTCCCTGATTGCCGGTTGCCGGGTAGCTCTCATTGTACAGATCATTGTAATCCGGGACGTAGAGCCTCTCCCCGTTTACCGTAATTTCTGCCTGCTGCAGATCCTTTCCATAGAGATATAAGATCTGCTTTCCATCCGCGTAAAACCGGTACGATAATTCCGCTCCGGTCTGATCATCCAGATAGGTCTCTTTTTTCCAGTCAATGGGAACTGTGTGAAAAAGCAGCTCCGACAGCCGGTTCTGGTTCTCAAACACATTTTCCGTGTACGCTTCCGTGACTGCATACGCTTCATAGTCCGCTTTTGTGATAAAAAATGCCCTGTCCCCGACGGGCGCATTTTCCCACAGCGTAAACTTTTCGGTCTCAGCAAGCGGCCAAAGGGAATCCGCCGCCGTGTCTTTTCCCCACGATCCCGCCTTAGACGCCACATAATAACGGTACCCCAGCATGATGTCGGACGCGAGCGTTCCGCCCGTGTCACTTAATCTGGTCCACACCTGAGAATACCCGAGCAGTATGTTCATCCTGATCTGCTCCGACGTCATCAGATGCAGATAATTGGAGTAGGAGGTGCTCTCTGCGATCAGCGGATAGTTGTTGTCAATCGCTCCGTCCGCCAGCTTTGCCTTGTGGAAAACATCGGTTTTTCCAGCAAGCGGCTGACCGATTTCCGTGGCATCCCCAACAAAATCCGTCTCGTCCGTGTGCGTTTCCGGCTGTATCAAAGAAATGCCAAGCGCCACCATCTGCACGCACCAGATTCCCAGGAACGCATATAAAATGTTCCGCCGCACGCGGCTATCTCCCACAAAATCCGGCACACGCGCCGCTGCCATACAAATCACGGCAAACACCAGCATATAACCATATCGCATCGGGAAGCACACATACGTCCCGCGGTGCCAGATGAGATTGACCGCCTCGAAGAAAACCGGCAGCACCATCGCCGCCACCAGATACCACTGCCAGATGTGCTCCCGCTTCCGTCTGCCAGAAATGACGAAGAACAGCAGCGGAACCGCCACGCTGCCAAGAATCACCCATTTCCACACCGCGTCCATTCCGTCCTGCCGAAGCAGCAGAAAATAGCCGGAGATTCCCCGGTACTCATCGCCCGACAGCCGGTAGGAACCAAGCATTGCCCTCGCTGCCGGCAGAAATATTACCGCCGCAATTCCAAGCGACAGTAAAGAAGTCAGCCCGAATTTTAAAATGCCGTTCTTTTTTAGCGGCTGGTCCTGTCGTTTCAGGAAAAAATATCCTCCCGCAAACACGATCAGGAAAAAACACATCATGTACGCCTGCGGAATATTGATGAGGAATACCAGCGTCAGGCAGACGATATAGCCGAGCGTATTTTTCCCGAGACGCCAGTCCCCTTCCCGCTCCGCCATCCTGCAGAAGAAATAACACAATAGCGGCAGGATCGCTGCCACATCCAGCCAGCCCATGCCATAGTACAAAAGCGTATAGCCGTTTACGGCATACCCCACGCTTCCTGCCAGAATGTAGATTCCGTAACGCTCTTCCTTAAGGATCTGCTCTTTTAAAAACCAGCGCATGCCATAGCCCATGGCAAGCAGCTTGATTAAAAGAAACTCGATCATGGATTTTTCAATCCAGCTTCTTTTCACAAAGAGGAAGAACAGGTTAAACGGGCTGAACAGAGAAAACTGTGCGCTCACTCCCGCAAAATTATTCCCGCCGCCGACTCTCCAGTCAAAAAAGGCGCTGCCGTCTCCGTGCAGCACATCCCATACATGGTAATATGCCGGAATCCACTGGGACTGAAAATCCACAGTGTCAAGCGTGGCAATTCCAAACGGATAGATGCCCTTTATGATGCACAACAGCAGAAAAATGGCAGTTGTCACGCAGCCGACGGCGGCACGTGAAACAAACGTATTTTTTTTACTTTTCATCCGGACAATCTCTCCTCGCTCTCCGAAATACTCTCTCAAAAAGAAAAGGGATAATACATTTTATATACTATCCCTCTTAAAAATCTTCTTATTCAGTTACATCTTCCGGCTTCTCAACTGCGGAGATGGCCGCCTTCTGCATCGGAATACGGCAGTTCTTGTTGCTTCCGAACTCAACGATTACTGTATCATCAGCAATATCGATCACTGTTCCATAAAAACCGCTTGTTGTTAAGACCGTATCTCCAACTGCCAGCTCTGCAAGCATGGAGTTCTTCTTCTGCTGTTCCTTCTTCTGCGGACGAACCATGAAGAAATACATAAACGCAAATAAAATAACCAGCCACACCACCATACTGATCCAGCCAGCGGATGACGCACTCTCTGTTGCTAAGATTGAAAACATCTGATATCCTCCTAAAATCATAAACTTGTCCGAAGTCATCCGACTTCATTAAAGAGTATTGTACACAAAACCTCGCTGTTTGGCAAGCCTTTTCCCTCTTACTTTTCCATTTCCTTTTCCCGGTTGATCTGTCCCATGCTGTATAGCTTTTCTTCCTTGTAGGAGGCAAAGTTTCCGGCATCCAGCGCATCCCGAATCTCTTCCATCATCGTGTTGTAGAAGTACAGATTGTGCAGAACACATAAGCGCATGCCAAGCATCTCTTTTGCCTTGAGCAGATGGCGGATATAGGCTCTGCTGTAGCGGCGGCAGGTCGGGCAGCCGCAGCCCTCTTCGATCGGGCGCATATCCTTCTCGTACTTCTGGTTGAACAGGTTGATCTTGCCCTGGTTCGTGTATACATGGCCATGTCGGCCGTTGCGGGACGGATAAACACAGTCGAAGAAGTCAATGCCGCGCTCCACTCCCTCCAGAATATTGGCCGGCGTTCCGACTCCCATGAGATAGGTCGGCTTGTTCACCGGAAGATAAGGCACGGTCTCATCCAGCACATGGTACATCTCCTCGTGTGTCTCGCCGACCGCAAGTCCGCCGACCGCATAGCCGTCCAGATCCAGCTCGGAAATCCGCTTTGCATGGTCGATCCGGATGTCCGTGTAGATGGCTCCCTGGTTGATGCCGAACAGCATCTGGTGACGGTTCACGGTATCCTCCAGCCCATTGAGGCGCTGCATCTCGTTCTTGCAGCGCTCCAGCCAACGTGTCGTCCGTGCCACGGAATCCTCCACATATTTCCGCTCGGCAAGCGCCGGCGGGCATTCATCGAACGCCATAGCGATCGTGGAACCGAGATTGGACTGGATCTGCATGCTCTCCTCCGGTCCCATGAAAATCTTTGCCCCGTCAATATGCGAGTGGAAATAGACGCCCTCCTCCTTGATCTTGCGGAGCCCAGCCAGGGAGAACACCTGAAATCCGCCGGAATCCGTAAGAATCGGACGATTCCATGACATAAACTTGTGCAGTCCTCCCACTTCCTTGATCAGCTTGTCTCCGGTGCGCACATGCAGATGGTAGGTGTTTGACAGCTCCACCTGACATTTGATCTGCTCTAAATCTTCCGTGGAGACAGCTCCCTTGATGGCAGCCACCGTACCCACATTCATAAATACCGGCGTCTGGATATCTCCATGCACCGTATGGAAAACGCCTCTCTTCGCGCGTCCTTCCTGTTTTAATAATTCATACATCTGTTTTTCGTCTCCTTTTTATTACTCATGCAACACCGGCGCTGCTTCACGCCTCCATCTTCTTCCCGGTCAGTTCGCTTAACACGGTAAAATAATTTTCAAACGTCTTGCGGCAGCACGCCGGGTTCTCAATGACAATCCCGTCGGTTCTAAGTCCGACCAGGGAAAATGCCATCGCCACGCGGTGATCGTCGTATGTCTCCACGCTTCCGCCGTGGGGGCTGCCGGGATAGATCGTGGCAGCCGTCTCTTCCTCCTCACACCGGATGCCAAGCGCTGTCAGGTTCGTCTGTATCGCGTGAATCCGGTCGCATTCCTGCCCACGGATATGTCCGATTCCCTCTATGCGCACCGGCGCGTCGGCAAACGGCGCGATCGCCGCCAGGGTCAGCGCCTGATCGGAAAAATCGTTCATATTGACTGTGATGCCCCGTAGCGCACCGTCCGCCGGTCCCGTTACCAGGACGCCCTCCGGCGTATCGTCAGCGGTACATCCCATGTGCTCCAACACTTCCAGGAAACGCAGATCTCCCTGTGTGTTGTCCATATGCACATGTCGCACAAGCGCCCGTCCGCCGGTCACAGCCGCAGCCGCATAAAAATAGCAGGCAGCCGACATATCCGGTTCCACCATATAAGTCTCTTTCCGGTAGGAACTTCTGCACGGCACCTCGTAGTCTCTTCCGTCAAAAGCGACACTCACGCCGAATTCCTGCATCATCTTCCGCGTGATGCGGATGTATGAGCCGTCCGTCTTCTCACTGGTGATGTGGATCTTCATCCCTTCCGGAACCATCGGCGCAATCAACAGCAGCGCGCTTAAAAACTGTGTGCTCTTCGTAATGTCAAGAGAGAGCTCCCGCGGCGTCTCCCCTGCTGTCTTATCCGCCCGGGCATATCTGCATCCTGTGATGCGCACCGGAAGATGCCCTTCCTCCTCGAGGAATGTAATCTTCGCTCCCGCACCGGAAAGCAGATCGAACAGTTCCGCCATCGGCCGCCGCTTCATCTGCGCTGAGCAGCGGATCTCATAGCACCCGTCCGAAAATCCGAGCATCGCCGCAAGAAAACGCGCCGCTGTCCCGGCGCTTCCGACGTCGATTACCGCCTCCCCGCGGGGAATCCTGCCGCCGCAGCCCGTCACGGTCACGCACTTTTTTTCTTCCTCTATCTCCACTGTAAAGCCGAGCGCCACAAGACACGCCAGAAAGTGTCTGGAATCATCGGAAAACAGGACTCCTTCCACGCGCACCGTCCCTGCGGACAGCACTGCCATAAGAAGCGCGCGGTTCGTCATGCTCTTCGATCCCGGCACGGTTACCTTCCAGTCCACCGGCTCTGTTATCTTTTTCACAAGGTATTTCTCTATCATGAAATATTCTTCTCCTCGCCTGCTGGTACTTCTGCTCCGTCAAATCATAACATATTTCTGTTGCGGCGCAAAGTCAAATCTTTTATAATCGAGAAAGATCATTATGTAAGCAGGAGGGAATCACATGGCAGGGTCTACTTTGGGAACTCTTTTTAAAATCACAACCTGGGGGGAATCTCACGGAAAGGGCGTCGGCGTCGTCATCGACGGCTGTCCGGCGGAACTTTCTCTCTGTGAGGCGGATATCCAGAAGTTTCTCGACCGGCGCAAGCCCGGTCAGTCCAGATATGCAACGCCGCGCAAAGAGGACGACGCCGTAGAGATTCTCTCTGGCGTGTTTGAAGGAAAGACGACCGGCACCCCGATCTCGCTTGTCGTCTTCAACCGCAACCAGCAGTCCAAAGACTACAGCGAGATTGCCTCCTATTACCGTCCCGGTCACGCCGATTACACGTTCGACCAGAAATACGGCTTCCGCGACTACCGCGGGGGCGGGCGCTCCTCCGGGCGGGAAACCATCGGGCGTGTCGCCGCCGGCGCCGTCGCCGTCAAGATTCTAAACGAGCTCGGCATTACCTTTATAACCTACACAAAATCCATCGGCCCGATCGCCGTATCTTCCGATCGTTTTAATTTTTCCGAAGTCACGAAGAATCCGCTCTATATGCCGGACGCCGAGGCAGCCGAGAACGCCGAAAACTATCTGGATGCCTGCATGGCGGAACTGAATTCCTCCGGCGGCATTGTGGAGTGTATCATAAAGGGGATGCCCGCCGGCATCGGAGATCCGGTCTTCGAGAAGCTTAATGCGAACCTTGCCAAGGCGGTCATGTCCATCGGTGCCGTCAAAGGTTTTGAGATCGGGGACGGATTTGACGTAGCAAAAGCGACCGGCAAGAACAACAACGATGCCTTTGTCCTCGGTGAGGACGGCAGGATTGCCAAAGCAACCAACCATGCCGGCGGTATCTTAGGCGGCATGAGCGACGGAAGCGACATCATCCTTCGGGCTGCCATCAAGCCGACCCCTTCCATCGCCGCCACACAGCGCACTGTCAATCAGTCCGGGGAGGAGATCTCGGTCAACATCAAGGGACGCCACGATCCGATCATCGTTCCGCGCGCCGTTGTCGTGGTGGAATCCATGGCAGCCATCACGATCGTCGACGCACTTTTTTCCAATATGAGTGCACGGATGGATGCGCTAAAAGATTTCTACTCCTAAAAGAAACAAAAAGGTGATACTTCTTCTCCGCCGGCTGGTGCAATCGAAGTATTACCTTTTTCTTTTTCATACTTTCTAGCTCATCCGAATATGCTGATGTGTAAACAGATGATCCTGACAGTATTCGTAATTGCCCTCGCACTTGGAGCAGAAACGGAATTCCAGCGTCGGATCGTCAAGTTCCGTCCTGCCGCAGACAGCACACTTGTGCTTCGCACCGCCCGCATATCCCTGCGGTCTTCGCATGTCTGCCTTAAACTTCTGGCGTCTGTGCACCTCGTGCGGCGTATAGCGCTTGAGGTTTCTGGTGGAGAAGAAGAAAATAATAAAGTTGAGGAGCGACATAAAAATCGCCATTCTTCCCGCCCATCCGGTCTCAAAAAAGCTTAAAGCAATCAGAACGCCGTACACAGCCGCCATCCACTTCATCTTAATCGGGATAATGAACATCAGAAGAACCTGCATATCCGGATACATACATGCAAACGCAAGGAAGATGGACATGTTGATGTAACTTGTGCTGAAACTCGTTCCGATGAGAAGCATCTCCGTCGTCACACCGCCGTTCAAAAGATACATGATACCGTACAGCAGAAACGCCCCGATGACGGTAAACAGCATACCTCCGAAAATATAGACGTTAAACCGGAAGGTTCCCCATGTGCGCTCCAGTGTCGTTCCAAGCTGATAATAGAAAAGCGCCATAATGAGAAGATACACCAGATTCGTGTCTGTGGGCATAAACACCCAGGTAATCAGACGCCAGATCTGTCCGTGCAGGATGTGATACGGACTCAACATCAAAAGTCCTATGATCGACGGATTCACCTGGTAGAGCACAAACCCGATCGTGTAAGCTCCGATCAGCCACACGATCAGATTGGGAACCGCCCAGTTGCCGAATTTACGTTCTAATTTATTTAACCAGTTCATACACTCTGTTCCTGACCTTTCCAAAAATGACATTACGTTGTTCAGTATATCGGTCGGGGAAATCTTTGTCAATCAGAGGGATTCTTCTTTACAAAAAGTTTATACTTTTCCGGCAAAATGCACATTGTCTTTTGACATATCCTGTCGTATAATGTAGAGTGTTTATCGCCAGATTGGCACTATTTATAATAAGAAGAAATCTTTTACATATTTTACTCTGCTAAAGTATTTACTTTACGAGAAACAGCCATGGAGGGAATTATGGAAAACAATACACTTCATAAATTGGGAATCGACATCGGTTCCACAACCGTCAAGGTCGCAATTTTAGACCAGGAGGATCATCTGCTCTTCTCTGATTATGAGCGCCATTTTGCCAATATCCAGGAGACCTTATCCTCCCTTCTCCAGAAAGCTTACGATGCACTCGGCGACTTTGCTGTTGCACCGATGATTACCGGTTCCGGCGGTCTGACACTCGCCAAGCATCTCGGTGTTCCGTTTGTCCAGGAAGTGATCGCCGTGTCCACTGCCCTGCAGCATTATGCACCGCAGACCGATGTTGCCATCGAGCTCGGTGGTGAGGATGCCAAGATCATCTATTTTGAGGGCGGCAATGTCGAGCAGCGTATGAACGGCATCTGTGCCGGCGGTACCGGTTCTTTTATCGACCAGATGGCATCCCTCATCCAGACGGATGCGACAGGTCTGAATGAATACGCCAAGAATTACAAGGCCATCTACCCGATCGCTGCGCGTTGCGGTGTCTTTGCCAAGACCGATATCCAGCCGTTAATCAACGAGGGGGCTACCAGGGAAGATCTGTCCGCCTCCATTTTCCAGGCAGTGGTCAATCAGACGATCAGCGGTCTTGCCTGCGGTAAGCCGATCCGCGGTCATGTTGCCTTTCTCGGAGGTCCGCTTCACTTCCTTTCCGAGCTCAAGGCTGCTTTTATCCGCACCTTGAATCTGGACGACGAACACGCCATCACACCGGAGAATTCCCATCTGTTTGCTGCGATCGGTTCCGCTTTAAATTACAAGCCGGGTGAGACGACCACGCTCGTCTCTCTCCGCGACCGGCTCTCAGACGGCATCAAGATGGAATTTGAGGTTGCCCGTATGGATCCTCTGTTTGCCAGCCAGAAAGAGTACGACGCTTTCCGTGCGCGCCACGACGGACACAATGTCAGGTCCGCAGATCTCTCCACTTATGAGGGCAACTGCTATCTGGGCATCGATGCAGGTTCCACCACGACCAAGATTGCCTTAGTCGGCGAGGACGGTTCCCTTTTGTATTCTTTCTACAGCAACAACAACGGAAGTCCACTTGCAACGGCAATCCGTTCCATCAAGGAGATCTATACGCTCCTTCCACCGAAGGCAAAGATCGTCCACTCCTGCTCCACCGGATACGGCGAAGCGCTGTTAAAAGCCGCTTTGATGCTCGATGACGGCGAGGTTGAGACGGTGGCTCATTTCTATGCGGCCGCGTTCTTCGACCCGGAAGTCGACTGTATCTTAGACATCGGCGGTCAGGATATGAAATGTATCAAGATCAAGAATCAGACGGTGGATTCCGTACAGCTCAATGAGGCTTGTTCCTCCGGCTGCGGTTCTTTCATCGAGACGTTTGCAAAATCCCTCAACTACTCTGTACAGGATTTTGCAAAGGAGGCTCTTTTTGCCAAAAATCCGATCGATCTTGGAACCCGCTGCACCGTATTTATGAATTCCAAGGTAAAGCAGGCGCAGAAAGAGGGCGCATCCGTTGCAGATATTTCTGCGGGTCTTGCGTACTCTGTCATCAAGAATGCTTTATTTAAGGTAATCAAGCTTTCCGATGCAAGCCAGCTCGGGAAAAATATCGTCGTACAGGGCGGTACGTTTTACAACGATGCCGTACTGCGCAGTTTTGAGAAAATCGCGGGTGTCGAATGTGTCCGTCCGGATATTGCCGGCATCATGGGTGCTTTCGGTGCCGCACTGATCGCCAGAGAGCGTCACGAGGCAGGCTACCAGACCTCCATGCTTTCCATTGAACAGATCAATGCGCTGACCTTCGACACAAAGCTGGCAAGATGTCAGGGATGTACCAACCACTGTCTCCTCACAATCAACCGCTTTTCCGGCAACCGCCAGTATATCACCGGCAACCGCTGTGAGCGCGGCCTCGGCAAGGAGAAAAATAAAGACAACATTCCAAACCTCTACGAATACAAGAACAAGCGCCTGTTTGACTACCCCCCGCTTTCCGCCGAGGAAGCAGCACGCGGCACAGTCGGTATTCCGCGCGTTTTAAATATGTACGAGAACTACCCGTTCTGGGCAACTTTCTTTAAGAAGCTCGGTTTTTCCGTGGTACTCTCCCCGCAGTCGACGCGCAAGATCTACGAGCTTGGAATTGATTCCATCCCGAGCGAGTCCGAGTGCTACCCGGCAAAGCTGGCACACGGTCATGTGACATGGCTGATCCACCAGAACGTCGATTTTATTTTCTACCCGTGTATTCCTTATGAGCGCAACGAATTCCCGGATTCCAACAATCACTACAACTGTCCGATCGTTACCTCCTACGCGGAAAATATCAAAAATAACGTGGACGAGATCACCTCCGGTCAGGTGAAGTTCTTAAATCCGTTTATGTCTTTCGCCAGCGAGGAGACGCTTTCCTCCCAGCTGATTAAGACCTTTGGCCAGTCGGAGTTCGGGATTCCGGAATCCGAGATCCGCGACGCGGTTGCCGAAGGCTGGAAGGAGCTTGCCGTCTGCCGGATGGAGATGCAGAAAAAAGGCGAGGAAGTCTTACAGTATTTAAAGGAGACCGGAAGACGCGGTATCGTCCTCGCAGGTCGTCCGTACCATGTAGACCCTGAGATCAACCACGGTATTCCGGAGCTGATTACCTCCTACGGCATCGCCGTGCTCACGGAGGATTCCATCTCCCACTTACAGCCGGTGGAGCGCCCGCTCATCGTCATGGATCAGTGGATGTATCACTCCAGACTGTACGCTGCGGCAAACTACGTCAAGACAAGAGACGATCTTGACCTCATCCAGCTGAATTCTTTCGGCTGCGGTCTGGACGCCGTCACGACAGACGCTGTCAATGATATTCTGACAAAGTCCGGCAAGATCTACACCTGTTTAAAAATCGATGAGGTCAACAACCTCGGTGCAGCGCGTATCCGTATCCGTTCCCTGATCTCGGCGATCCGTGTCCGTGAGAAGAAACAGACGAAGCGCACCATCGTTCCGGCGAATTACAACCGCGTCGTCTTCACGGAGGAAATGCGCAAGAATTACACCATCCTCTGCCCACAGATGTCACCGATCCATTTTGAGCTGTTGGAGCCGGCGTTCCAGACGGCCGGGTACAACCTTGTTGTTCCGGATGTGGACAGCCGCACCTGCGTGGATGTCGGCTTAAAGTACGTCAACAATGACGCCTGCTACCCGTCCCTGATCGTGGTTGGCCAGCTGATGGCTGCCGTGATGTCCGGCGGTTATGATATGTCGCGCACCGCGGTCTTAATCTCCCAGACCGGCGGCGGCTGCCGCGCCAGCAATTACATCGGCTTCATCCGGCGTGCACTTGAAAAGGCCGGCTATCCGGACGTTCCGGTCATCTCGATCAATCTGAGCGGTCTGGAGAAGAACCCGGGCTTTAAGCTGACACTGCCACTGATCCAGCACGGACTCTACGCGCTGGAGTTTGGCGATATCTTCATGCGCTGCGTCTACGCAACGCGCCCTTACGAGGCGGTTGCCGGATCAACGGACGAGTTGCACGAAAAATGGAAAAAAGAGGTTATCGCCTTTATTACCCAGAAAAAGATGCTCTCCCACGGCAAGTTCAAGAAAATGTGCCGCGAGATCATCCGCGATTTTGACAACCTTCCGCGCAAAGACATCAAGAAACCGCGCGTTGGCGTTGTCGGCGAGATTCTTGTCAAGTTCCATCCGGCTGCAAACAATCATCTGGTGGAGCTTCTCGAATCCGAGGGCGCAGAGGCAGTCGTACCGGATCTGACCGATTTCCTGCTCTACTGCTTCTACAATACGGGCTTTAAAGCAGACAATCTCGGTATGAGCCAGAAGTCCAAAAAGATCGGACGGCTGGGCATCAATTTCTTTGAGTGGCTGCGCAGCGCTGCAAGAGATGAATTCACAAAGAGCAGGCACTTTACTGCACCTGCGCACATCGATGATCTTGCCAGATATGCAAGAGACATTGTATCCGAGGGCAATCAGACCGGCGAGGGCTGGTTCTTAACCGGTGAGATGTTAGAGCTGATCCACACCGGAACACCGAACATCGTCTGCACGCAGCCGTTCGCCTGCCTGCCGAACCATGTGGTCGGCAAGGGTGTCATCAAAGAACTGCGTCACCGCTATCCGGGTTCCAATATCGTGGCCATCGATTACGATCCGGGTGCTAGCGAGGTAAACCAGCTCAACCGTATCAAGCTGATGCTCTCCACCGCGAACAAAAATCTGGCAAAGCAGAACGCACCGGAGCAGAAGGAATAGGCTGCCGGCTGACAGAGTCGCCGCCACCCTTAAAAAGGGTGGCTCGGAACGCTGGGTATAACCCCTTGGTACCCGACAGCGTCTCAAGGCGCCCTAGACTTTCTCTTCGTTCA
>OGXW01000677.1_pt1 | contig 25789 bp, 23 predicted proteins | sample 1576341 | NCBI WGS metagenome assembly OGXW01 (sample SAMEA3541592, study PRJEB24748) | human gut metagenome | biome: human gut; feature: human-associated habitat; material: faeces | place: China | collected 2012
TAGTGGCGGCTAATGCCGCTGCTTCACAGACATTATAAAATCGCGCGAACCGAAACTCGCTGCCATCTGCTATTGAAAATAAGGCAGATGGCAACTCAGACATCGGCTTCGCGCGATTATGTTTTATTCAGCAGCGGCAAAAGCGCCACACGAAAGTTCTTAAATTGTCTCATGATTTGCGGACACAGTCCGTGGAGTGCTCCAAACTTGGAAAGACACGGATCATCGAGGATGCAAACATTCGGCTGGTTAGAAATGCCACATTTTTTGAACCGAATATCCATCCGCATTTCCATCTGAAATCCCACGGTGTGGTCTTTTGATAATATTACTATCAAAGCAAAGAAGTTCTATGCTTATTGCGGCAATTCCACAGGTCTATCCTTAGACTAATCCCATGAGGCTCGGAACTCCGAGGGAGAGTCCCGGTACAAAGGTTACCAGAAGAAGCATCACAATCAGTACCAGGAAATATGGCATAAGCTTCGGTGTTACTTCCTCAATCGATACATGTCCGATACCGCATCCGACAAAAAGTACGGAGCCTACCGGCGGTGTGATATTTCCAAGGCACATATTGAAAATTAACATTACGCCAAACTGGATGTCGCTCATGCCAAAGCTCTGTGCAATCGGCAGGAAGATCGGTGTAAAAATCAAGATTGCCGGTGTGATGTCCATGAACATACCGATGATCAGCAGAATAACGTTCATCAGAATGAAGATGACATATTTGTTTGTGGATACCGAGAGCAGCGCGCTGCTGATTGCTGCCGGGATTCCGGAATAAGCCATCACGAATGACATCGCGGAAGAAGCAGAAATCAAAAACAGGATGATTCCGGAAGTCTTGGCAGAGTTCAGGAGAATCTCCATAAATCCCTTGAAATCGATACTCTTGTAGATGATGGATAGGATGAGGCAGTAAAGAACTGCAATACCTGCACCTTCCGTTGCCGTAAAGATACCGGATACGATACCGCCGATAACGATAATGATCAGCAGCAGGGACGGAATGGCATCCCAGATCGTCTTCGCAACACTGATGGATTTGTCACGGCCGGTCGCCTTGATGCCCATTTTTTTCGCATAGATGAACGCAACCACCATACAGCCGAGTCCCATAAGGATACCCGGAACATATCCAGCCATAAACAGCGTGGAAATGGATACGCCGCCGGCTACGGTAGAGTAAACGATGAATGCAGAGGTCGGAGGAATCAGAAGTCCGGTCGGTGCGGAAGCAATGTTGGCTGCCGCCGAGTAAGCCGGATCATACTCCTGCTCTTTCTCAATCGGGCTGATACATCCACCCATTGCAGATGCAGCCGCTACAGAAGAACCGGAGAGCGCTCCAAAGAGCATGTTTCCAAGAATATTGGCCTGTGCCAGGTTGCCCGGAAGTTTTCCCACGAAAAGCTGTGCAAAATTGACAAGCCTCTTTGCGATACCGCCATTGTTCATGATGTTACCGGCGAGGATGAACAGCGGAACCGCCAGCAGGGAAAAACTTTCGATACCGGAATTCATCTTCTGCATGGTAATAAACGTAATCTGATCCCAGGAAAGGGTAGACATTGCAGTTACGATGGAAGATACAATAATACTTACAGAAATCGGAACACCCATGAACAGCAGTACGCCGAAAACGACAAACAAAATGATAGTTGTTAGTACGATATTCATTTTTTCCCTCCTTATTCTTCTACTTTGTTTCCGGTAATGTCTTCGTAGAGATTAATAATCTGTGCGATGATGATAAAGATGCCGGAAATCGGTGCGATGGAATATACCAGCATTCTCGGAACTCCCAGAAGTGCGGAGAATTCTGCCCTTGCAGACATTGCCAGCTTATAACCGCCGATCGTGATTACAAAGATTGCAAGGAGTAGAATCAGCGCATCAATGAAGATCACCAGAACCTGATGCGGTCTTCCGGTCAGTTTATCTCTTACCAGGGTCAGCGCCATATGCTCTCTGGTGGAAAATGCATAGGCTGCGCCGATAAATCCGGTCCAGATCAGCGAGTACTTTACCAGTTCCTCGGTAAATGCCGCCGGGCTGTTGAGGACGTATCTGGTAAATACCTGCCACAATACCAGGAAGGTCATGAACGTCAGAAGGACTGCGCAGCAAGCCGCGAGAACTTTGTTCATATATTTCTTAATCGTGCCTAAAGTCTTAGCCATTTTTACTCCTCCTCTTCTCTGATTCCATCAATTCTATCCAGCAAATCCGCAACTCCCGGATATTCTTCGCGGTATTCATCGATCATTCCCGCCGTCGCTTCACGGAAAGCTTCCTTATCTACATCGTAGACAAATTCCACACCCATATCTTCCGCTTCCGTAATTGCTTCATCCACAGCCTGATCCCATGCTTCCTTGTGCCATTCGGTCGCATCATGCGCACATTGCAGGATGATTTCCTGATCCTCCGGAGCAATATTGTTCCATACTTTTGCTGACATGACCATCACGTCAGGAATCATCGCGTGCTGGTCAACAGAGTACACCTTGCAGACCTCGCCGTGCTTACCTGTGGTCAATGCCGTCTCGTTGTTCTCGGTACCATCGATAATGCCGGTGGAAAGAGCCGTATAAACATCACCATAGGACATTGCCACCGGAGTTCCGCCAAGCGCCGTCAACATATCCGTCTGCGACTTCATATCCTGTACACGGATTTTTAATCCCTTTAAATCTTCCGGTACACGGATTGCCTTGTCCTTGGTATAGAAGGAACGGGCGCCGGATGTGAAGTAGGTGATCGTCACAAATCCGTCTTCCTCGGAAGAAAGGAAGAAATCCTGCATGTCCTCCGAATCCATAATGTCGTAGAAGTCTTCAGTATCATTGAAAATGTACGGAAGGCCGAACGTATTGTAGGCTTCATTGTAGGTGGCAAGACCCGGTGCGGAAACCTTGGTCATTGCGATTACGCCTGCCTGCAGCTGCTCTAAGTTCTCTGTCTCAGAACCAAGCTGTCCGTTTGGGAAAATGTTGATAATGATGCGTCCGTCGGTCTTCTCTTTTACCTCATCCGCAAACTGCGTCATGGCAATATGTACGGTGTGCGTCTCGGAAAGACCGTGTGCCAGGGTCAATACCATCGGATTCTCTGCCGTTGCCTCTGCACTGTTGGAAACTCCGGAGTTTGCGCCACAGCCGCCTGCCGCAATTACGGTCGGCAGAACGAGCGCTGCCGCCAAAATGAGGGCGATGTTCTTTTTCATTGCTTTTGTTCTCCTTTTCCTTTTTTATTTTAATTTAAATTACATTCCAATCATATCGAATACCTCAAAGGAAATCATCACATGATGATCCTTTTTCGGATTCGGGTACTTCACCTGTACCGACTTTAAGCTCTGGCTGTAATACCAGCCGGTCTGCGCCTCTTCAAATTTGCGTCTGTGAAGAAAATGCGGAACTTCCACACCGTCAATCTGAACATAGAACGGCGCTTTTTCCCTGTGTACCACATCCAGATACATCGTGTCCACGGTATTCTCATAATTTCCTTCATAAGTGAAGTCCACACAGGTTCTGACTCCTGCCGTCACTTTAATATTGGTCTTAAGATATGCCCCGTTCTGGTACTCATTGGTCTTTCCGTCATCGTCATATACGGTAAATTCAGAATCTACGTCCGGCGCCATAAGAATATGAAGTCCGGTTACCGTCTCATGCATCAGGTTGTAGATCTGATTCTCCGCCATCGGAATAATCGCACCGCTCTTGATGTAAAGCGGGATGGAACTGATATCGACCGGCACCTCGATCGTCTGTCCCGGCGCATACTCTTCTCTGGTATAAAAATCATAGAAGCGGACGTTCTCATCCCCCGTCTGCGGCAGGTAAATGCTTCTGGTCTCCGCCCCTTTTTCCACAACGTTAGCTACCAGAAGGGAATCGCCCCACATAAAATCCACGCCTTCATTGTAGGTCTTCGGGTCATTCTGAAATGCCATAAACATCGGCTCCATAATCGGAAGACCGGTCTCATGCGCTCTGCTCTCCAGAGAATACAGATACGGGATCATGCGATAGCGGAACTTGATTGCGTCCCGGATATACTGCTTCTTGTCCGTGTACATCCACGGTTCCGTTACCGTATTGTCCGTGTTGGTCGAGTGAATGGAAAATCTCGGCATAAAGATACCGTTCTGCACCCAGCGGACGAAAAGTTCCGGTTCCGGAGAAACACCGTAGAAACCTCCGACATCGCAGCCGTGGTTTGCGACTCCGGAGAGTCCCATTCCCAGAATGGTTGCGATATTGTATTTTAACGTATCCCAGCAGGTCAGGTTATCGCCTGCCCACACCTGCGCATAACGCTGGATTCCGGCATGTCCGGACCGGCACACGGAAAACGGGCGAACCGATGGATTGTACTCCGTCACCGCTTCATTGGACAGCTGGCACATGAGGTTGCTCATAACCGGCTTCATCGTACCGATCGTGCTGCCTTTTCCCTCAAAATATACTCTGGCGTCCTTGTCTACCATGGAATCGTATTCGCAGTTATCGTTCCATACAGACTCGCAGCCATACTGGATCAGCCCCTGCTTCAGATACTCCTTCCAGTTCTTGCGGTTTTCTTCTTTGGTAAAGTCGACGAAAATTCCGGTTCCGCCCCACCAGGTACCAATTCCCGGCTCATCCGTTGTGCTGTCGAGGACGAACATCTTCTTTTCCTTCATCTCCTCCAGGAGTGGATGAACGAGAAGCATTCCCGGCTTTACATTCGGGGAGACAACGATGCCTGCCTGCTTCATCTTTGCGAACCAGTCCGCCGGATCCTTGAATCTTTTATAATTCCAGGTAAAGCTGCATCTCTTGATGCCCTGCTCTGTCTCGACGGCACAGTATCCGGAAGAAAGCTGGAAACCATCCACCGGAATGCCCTCTTCCCTGGTGGTGTCAATGAATTCCAGAATTGCATCGTCACAGTTTTCGGGCAGTTCCGGATAGTACATCGATGATCCCAGGTATCCGAATGCAGACTTCGGAAGAAGTACGGACTTTCCTGTCAGATCGGTGTAGCGCTCAATGACCTCCCCGATCGACGGTCCCGCGATCAGGAATAAATCCACATCGCCTGCATCCGCACGGAAGGAAGAATAACGGTGCCAGTAATTCCGCTTCTCGCGTCCCATATTGAAGTCACATTCTGCCGTGCTGTGATAGAAATATCCGACGGCTTTTTTCGTGCCGCGCTGCAGCTTGATGTAGAACGGAATATGCTTGTACAGGGAATCTGTCTCCTTCGCATTGTATCCCATCGCATCTCCGGGAGCCATGTTCATATATTTCTCTGCTTTATTGATCTCGCCGCCTTTTTCACCAAATCCGTAAAAATAATCGTCATCCTCAATCTGGCTGGTATGAATGCGGCGCCTGTTAGAATCCTCGCGGTACGCAAGCTCCGGAATATCCGCATGAAGCATGGTTCCTTCTGCATCATAGACACAGATGCGGAAGGGATCTTTTTCCACTTCCAGGCGGAGCTTCTTTCCGGTAATCACTGCCCTGGTCTCACCATCCACCAGTGCAGCTTCCGCTACGTTAATCCGCTTCCGGTAATCCTTCATCAGTTCATCTGTGCGGGATTCCCACGCGGTTGTTACCAGACTGTAGGATGCTTCATCCCAGTCCCCGTCAAAACCCGCCCGGATACGGATGATATCATCCGTAAGGAACCATACACGAATCTCCACTGCGTCTGCAGCAATCGAATAATAATGATTCTGTGCTGTGACAGCACCTGCTTTGTAACATACTTTCACGAGTTTTCCTCCTTTGGTTTTGTAACTCTTTTTCTTATTGTCTATATCCGGTTCATTCAGATCTGTTTTCCTTCTGTCATCATCTTACAAAACCTCAGGTTCAATAACTATACAGACTTTGTTCAAAATCGCACTTTTTTTTACATATCTTGCACTTGTTGCGTTTTCGCTTTATAATTTCTATAGAAACAGAGTTTTTTATTTTCTATGAGGTGCCTTATGATTGATGTTGCACAGACAAGTATGGCAGCCGGTGCAGCCTGCGCCATCGCCCAGGTAACCGGCGTCAATGACAATATGTCGCAGTCTCACTATCACGATTATTTTGAGCTGTATTTTCTCGACAGCGGGGAGCGCTATCATCTGATGGATGACAAACTCTTCAAGCTTCAGGCCGGGGACTGTATTCTCTTCCCTCCACAGACGATGCACCGTTCCTACGGTGACCAGGATATGGCATTTTCGCGGGTGGTGCTGTATTTCCGCCCGAAGACGATCACCTCGGCGGATCTTCTTCATAAGCTTCTCCACTCGCAGGTGGTTTACCGTCCTGACAGTCAGGAGATCCACCAGCTGCGGCGTATCATCTATGCCATGGAAGAGGAGCAGCATTCGCATCTGGACTGCCACGACGAATGTATGCAGTCTCTTTTGAACCTGATTATGGTGCAGCTTCTGCGCATGAATCAGGAGAGCACCGGCATCCTCCGCGAGACCCGGGTTACCAAAGTGATTCAGTATATCCATAACCATTACGCAGAAGATATCACACTCAAAGACCTCTCCGAGCGTTTTTATGTCAGCGAATATTACCTCTGCCGGGAATTCAAGAAAAGTACCAAGCGCACGATCGTGGAGTATATCAAGCAGACCCGCATCATGAACGCCAAGCGGCTCTTCATGGAAACGGACCGGAATGTCACCGAAGTCGCCAGAGAAACCGGGTTTTCCAATCTGACACATTTTAACCGGGTCTTCCGGGAAGTCGCGGATGTTACACCGTCCGAGTACCGGAAACGCTGTCAGGAGCTGCACCGCTGATGTGTCGTCAAGCCCGGGCTTTTTGTTTTTTATTATTTTTTCATGAATACACGAAAACGGGGCTGCAGAGAAACGTTTCCCTGCAGCCCCGTTTTTTAGCGTGACAGCTGTGCTTGCAAATCTTCTGCTCTCGGAATATTTGCATATCACTTCATAATATAGTGCACTCTGCTCTCCTCATACCGGTCTTCCTGCGCTCTCTCCTCTGCCGGGTAACCGCAGGGAATCAGCGCGAACGCATGAAGATCCTCGGGAATATCCAGCACTTCCCGCACCGCTTTCATTCTGCCTTCATCCGGCGATATTCCCATCCAGACCGCGCCAAGTCCAAGCTCGTCCGCCTCCAGCAGAAGATTCTCCACCGCCGCGCTCATATCGATATTAAAATATTCCGGCGCAATCCCCTTAGACCGGAAGCACGGCACAAACACAACCGGCGCGTCCTTCGCACATTTTGCATAAGGTGAAGCCTCTGACAGCCGCCCGATCACCGCCTTGTCCTTCACCACATAAAATTCCCACGGCTGCTGATTGCACGCGGACGGAGCCGCCATCGCCGCTTTTAACATCAGCTCGATTTTCTCCTGCTCCACGTCCCTGTTCTGATATTTTCTAACGCTGATTCTGTGAAAAATACTGTTCATCCCGTATCCCTGTCCTCTCTGCATGTTCCGCCGGCGTTCTTCCCTTACTTTCTGCCATGCACGGCTGTCCCTGCCGCGCTCTGTCTTATGTCCGGTACTCCATGTTCCGGCTGTCCATACTTTTTATCTGTAATCTTCCGACACTTCCATGTTCTCCCGGCTGCGATGCTCCTCGTTTAGTTCCCGCAATTCCTTTTCGCCATATCAATACTCCTTTCCGATCTCATCCTCAATGCCATACATTTTCTTAAACCGTTCCAGATCCGCCGGCCCCTTAATCAGCATCACTTCCTCGATCTTTCCCGTATGAAGATCCTTAAAACCGGCAATCTGCTCACCGTTACAGATGCTCGCCTTGATCACCGGCTTTTTGCTGGCTTTATCATAAGTCTGTGCGGGAATTTTTTTCTTAAACAGTTTCGTTGTGGTCACCTTCTTTCACGTGGAATGATTATGTCTATTTCTTTTCCCTTAAGTACGATTACAAAAACATTCATAACTCATCCTTCGTATCCCGCATAAAAGTCATTGCGCATTTTGTAAATCATACTCGCAAATATATCCCATTTTCCCAGTGTATTGCGGTGATGTTTCCAAAAGATTATCTGGTGCCTCGAATACATAAATTTGATTTGTTTCTTTATTATACTTTACCAGACCACAATCCGTTTCATCTCGTTCTGGTTTCCATTCCTGTTCACTATATGCATAATCTGGCCAGTGATAATCCCAAAAATCATACCTTGACGGCATAACATTCTCGTAGCTTCCGTCAGAATTAATCCAACGAGATACATAAAATGTATCTCCAACCCATTCACTGCTTCTATAGCCAACAAATAGCGCATAGCTTTCCATCCCTTGTTCCCGCATCTGAGCAGCTATCGTGTTTGCTTCTTCATTACAAGTAATGGTTGCAAGATATCCACCTTTTTGCTTACAGGCTTCCTGCGCTTCATCCCATGTAGTATCTGCTGCAATGAATTCATACCGGTGATCATAAGAAATCCACTTACCTGTCTTAATCTGGTACACAAATTCGTTATATGTTTTGAAATTATCAGGATATCTGCTCTGCTCCAAATCATAAAACTCCGCAACCTTCGAATCAAATGTTTCTTCGCTTACCTGTTCACCTTCCCACTCATAGGTAAGTGTATCCGGAGAATTCTCATCCGTAAAATATGCTTCACCAGATCCGACAACTGTAAATTCCCCGTTTTCGTATTTTGTAATACTTAGCGGATAAAAACCCATATGACCCGTGTTAGTATAAACCAATCCACTTTTTTCAATGTACTGTGATCCAATTCTCGAGAAATATCCCTCGACTATTTCACCATCATTGTACCCAATAATAGCTTGTCCCGAAGCCTCAATACCTGTATCAATGAACATTTCTGGGATATCATCATCATCTAAATAAATAAACGTAAAAGAAACTTCTCGCGCGCAAGGCGCTACTTCCGTATTAAGATAATCCAAATACGCTTTTCTCCAGGCATCTTCTGGGTCGGACTGCGCTAACCCTTCCAGCGTTTCTGTCCCTTCAGATGACTCGTTTGGTATTGAAGATTTCTGTTGTTCAGACGTTGTATCTCCCGTTGACATTGAGCCGCATCCTACCAATGATGAAAAAACAAATATAAAAACAATCCATCTCATTTTTTCCATGTTATTCATCCCCTTAGATGATGATTTATATTTTTACGCATCAAATGCATTTTTTGATAATTATTATACTAAAATTCCAACTAAAAAGCACCCCATAATGATGCCTTTCGTTTTGATTGAAAATTTCATCCACCGCTTTCTGAATATCTCCTTTTCCACGAGTCGTTTCTATAATATTCAAAACTCTACTCTGACTCTCGCTGATGAAGAGTGATGAGGTGGTCAAGGTTGAGGAAATACTCTCCAATTTTCTTTTGTTCCTCTATATCTTGAGGTACATTTATAATTGCACCTTTAATATTAGCTGTGACGATTGGAAGAACCCAGGTTGGGGAATGCTTGATAATGAAAAAGAAAACGGAACCAGCCAGCGCGCCATAGTGTCCCTTGAAAAGAGAAAGAAGCGTGCGCAGGTTACTTTTTCTGTTCCGGCTGAAGATGTGCATCATGGCAGCTTCTTCCTGCCAGAGATCCTGTTCTGAAGTTTGTTGTATGTTATTTTCTTTTGTCTCTCCCATAGTAGTCTTTAATAACCTCCTGTACCGGTTTGTTGCAGATTTCGTAGCTGGTATCTCTTGCAGCAGTACTTCTGGAAGGAAGAACCGGTGCCCATTCCCACATGGCAAAACCATTGACCCATGAGCGTTTTGCGCAGGCCTCGAACATAGCTCGATACCAGTCTGGTTGTTCCTCCAGACGTAAAGCTCCCTGATTTGCCCAGTTGTTAGGCACCATTGAGGAACCTTTTCTGGACATGCATCCTGCTTCAGCGAAGAAAAATGGTTTCTTGAACTTCTGAACGACCCTTTCAATACGGTCAAGTTCCTGTTCCCACTGATCAATCGGATAATATCCGCTGGAGGAGATCATGTCGACACAATCCCACCAGGTTACATTTTCTTCCTGATATTTATCGGTATTATAGGAAACAGGTCCGTGGTAATAGTTTCGGATCGCAGCGATTACGTTTCTCCATTCTTCACTGCGGTGTTCCGTCATTACCATCTCACATCCTGCAATAAAAAGATCACATTGTTCGGCTTCTGCAATTTTGGCATAGTGTGTCTGGAATTCTGTGTAAGAGGCAAACCAGTTTTCCCATTTCGGTTCACATGGAACATCTTTTTCAAAGAAACTGATGTAAGCGCGCCAGACACCGTTTTTACAATTAACGGTAGGTTTCAGGGCAACACGGATGCCCTTGCTTTTTGCATAACGTATCATATTGATTAATTCTTCATCTGAGAATGTGGCACTGGAAGTGTAACAAATCTCTTCTGAGTGTGCGTGCTCCTGTAGCCCTGCAGGAGCAAGGATTACGAAATCAGCAGCCGTGTGTTCTATCATATAATCAAAACTATCACGTGCAGTCTGTGTAGAAAGAGAACCACGTTTGTGAAATGGGGCAAATGTAATTCCTTTAATATATCCAAGTTGATTTTGAATTTTCATTTTGGTAAAAACCTCCTGTCTTTCGAATTATATAGTTTCTGGATGTTTTCTGCTGAAAGTATATCATGTAGAAAAAAGATATGACATAATGAATCTATTACAAAATTGTAAAAATCTATGATGGAGATAATCTGTGAAACCTTATTTTGAATGCTCAGACAAATTAAACAAACCATATGAAGCCTTTTTATTTGATGCACAGACATCTGAGATGTTTCCAATTCTTCCACATTGGCATTATTTTGTGGAGATTCTTTATATGGTGGAGGGAAAGGCGTATGTAGAGGCAGGAGAAGAGAATTATGTATTGGAACCGGGAGATCTGATCGTATTTTATCCGCAGATGGCTCATGCAATTTATTCAGCAGGACAACTTCCAATCCGCTACTATGTCCTGAAATTTGATCCGGTACATCTGAATATATCCGGTTCGGCGCTTCCACCGATTTCGAGTCTGATCGCCATGGCAGCAGTGGAGCAGAAGCTATCGGTTTATTTTTCGAAAGAGAAATTTAATCAGGAAAAAATGAAGCAGCTGATTCAGGGATCAGTGAAGACGTTAGAAGAAAAGCAATTTGGTTATGACATTATTATGCATTCGAATTATTGTCTTCTTATGGCAGAAATTCTTCGTGTCTGGAAGCAGGAAGGCTTTCAGATAAAAAAAAGGAAAAAGGAAACTGTATTAAGCGAAAAATTTACAGAGGTATCTGAGTACATTTCACAGCACTACCAGGAAGATCTCTCGGTGGCGGAGCTGGCGGAAAAATTTCATATGAGTTATTCATATTTTGCCGCAATATTCAAGGAGTACTATGGGCAGACCTGCAAGGAGATGATTCTCACAGTAAGACTGCAAAAAGCGGAGGACTTATTGCAATTCACAGATTTTGACCTAACTTATATCAGCCAGGAGACAGGATTTTGTGACTGCAGCCATTTTATCAAGGCGTTTAAACAGAAGTATGGAGTGACACCGAGGAAGTATAGGATGAAGGAGAAAAGTTTTGATTTTGTATCACGGAAGTAAAGAAATTGCAGAGGGATTATTACCGAGACCGTTTCAAGTTTTTAGAGACCGTTTCAAGTTTTGTGTAAACGTTTAAAACTGATATAAGATTTGTGAATAGTTACAAATGGGCAGAGCCGATTTTTCAGGTTCTGCCCATATCTGCATTATACAGGAGTTTTGGGGCATGTCAATAAAACCTGCCTAAAACAAGCGTTTTTACAGGTTGCGTCCGATTAGACGTTCTTCAAAATAGATTTCCAGCTGGGAATGGATCTGCCCCCAGTCCTGCCTGTGTCCGGTCCATTTTTTCGTGATATCCAGGGTTGCCAGATACAGCATTTTCAAAAGGCTGTCATCTGACGGGAAAACCGTCTTGCTTTTGGTGACTTTTCGGAGCTGACGATTGAATCCTTCAATGGCATTTGTGGTGTAAATTAGACGTCTTACTGCCTCCGGATATTTGAAATATGTGGACAAAGTTGCCCAGTTATCATGCCAGGATTTATAGATTTTCGGGTACTTGGAATCCCATTTATCTTTGAACAATTCTAACTCATTTAAAGCGGTTTCTTCCGTTGGAGCCGCATATACAAGCTTCAGATCAGCCATTAGTTTTTTGATATCTTTGTAAGAAACAAACTTCGTTGAATTACGGATCTGATGAATGATGCATTGCTGAATCTCTGTTTTGGGATAAACAGCCTCGATTGCCTGTGGAAATCCATTCAAACCATCAACACATGCAATCAGGATATCCTCAACGCCCCGGTTTTTTAATCCATTCATGATAGAAAGCCAGAACTTCGCACTTTCGTTTTCTCCAACATACATGCCAAGGGCGTCCTTTTTTCCATTCATGTCGATACCAAGGGCGATGTAGACTGCGCGTTTTACAATACGTCCTTCGCTGCGGACATGATAGTGGATGGCATCCATAAATACAACGGCATACACTTCTTCCAGAGGACGTTCCTGCCATTCCTTTACAATAGGCAGGATTTTGTCTGTGATTCTGCTTATTGTGCTGTCAGAAATATCAATATCATACATTTCACGCATGTGGGATTCAATGTCTCCGGTTGTCATTCCCTTGGCATACATGGAAAGTAATTTTTTTCCATGTCCTGAGTTACGGTATTCTGATACTTTTTAATCAGCTGTGGTTCATAATCACCGTTACGATCCCTTGGTATAGCTACATCCATATCTCCATAACTGGTGTGCATGGTTTTACTGGAATGTCCATTTCTACTATTGTCAGTTTCTTTGTTTCGGTACTTTAATAGAGATGGAAAGAAACTATTACTAAGCATATCTAATATACTGGCACTTCCACTTGTATTCATAGCGTCCTCCGCCCAGTTCAAACAGACTAATGTGATTATGCCAATACTGATACTCTCCATAGCGAGACAGCATATTATTCTTTGACCATGAAATAGTTGGTATCGCATAGTCCTCATTCTTACCATATTCATCAATAATTTCTTTCAGCATCCCAGATAAATCTATACTTGCCATGCTTCTTCCACACCTTCTTCTATCATATACTGCTGTTCGGTCATACAAGCTCTACTCAAAGCAAATCTAGGATTATATTTTACGACTTTCAGTAATTCACTTCTATTCTTGGCTATTCCATATCTGATCAGCTATTGCCTTTGCTAACAACGGCGGTACTGCATTTCCTATCTGCTTACATATTTCACTTTTTGTGCCATAAAAAATAAATTCATCTGAAAAACTCTGTATTCTTGCTGCTTCTCGTGGCGTAATAGACCTATTTAATTCAGGATGAGAATTTGTACCGTTAGATGGTGTATCAAATCTAGTATCTATTGTTGGCGAATAAGTATCCCATTCTAATCTGCACCAAGTAGTATTATACTGCTGCTTTCCACGCATATCTTTCGGTAAAAACTCTTTGCCTTTCTCTGGTGGAATCATAGATAATTTTTCTAATGCTACCTTCGAATGGTTAGTTGCTTTATGGTTATATAACAGTTTCACATTCTTTCTCATCATTCTCTGATATTGTGATTCGGGTTTGTATTTGTATTTTTGCTCAAATTCACCCTCTCCGGAATCTAAATATGCCAAATCAGAAATTGCTTCTCTTACAGTTGTACACAGTTCTGTTGCAGTTGGGAGTGTTATTTTTTTTTCTTTTGTACATATAAAAATCGCTCGTTCTCTTGATTGTGGTACTCCAAAATCACATGCATTCAAAACACCATAATCTACTTGATAACCTAGTTCCTTTATATAATTTAATATTTCATCTTTAAACCATCCATTTTCTGTTGTTAGCAACCGTTTAACATTTTCAATCACAAACACTTTAGGTTGAAGCACCTTAACAATATTCAAGTATTCAAGGAATAAAAAATTTCGTGGGTCTTTTAATCCCAGTTTTTTACCTTTCATTGCAAATCCTTGACATGGAGGACCACCAATAATCATATTTACATTATGTTCCTTGCTTGCTTGAATAACTTGTTCTTTTATTTCTTCTTTTGTTATGTCACCAGTAATCACATGTGTGTCTGGCATATTTCTTTTAAATGTTTCCGTGGCAGAAGAATTGAAGTCAACTGCCACAGCCGTTCTAAAATGTTTATTTTGATGCATCCCAAAGGAAAACCCACCTGCACCACAAAATAAATCCAGAATAATATAACTATCCATAACTACTCCGTTGCTGTATCCTCTATGTCTAATACGCCTACTCTATACTTTATTTCATAATTCACTATAAAGTCCAATTCCTCATCAGTTAATCCATAGTGTTTTGCCAATGCCTCATCAATTTTGTCTATAATGTCTTTAGATTTTTTCATGTAAAATTCATCATATTCTACTTTTCCAGAAGCAGCATAATGATATATTCTACGTTTACTTTTATTCTGCATATCAATAGACAATTCTTTGCTTATTGCAATCAGTTCTTCTTCAATCTTGTCATTACGAATAGTAAAACCAAAATTCTTTATTTCTGGTGCATTCAAATGATAACAATCAGACTGTGCTACCCACCAAACATAAAAAAGTGAGCTATTCAGTATAGATGATGCAATTACCATGTCATGATAAGTACTAAATTTTAGTTTTTTTAACTGCGTAGTAATCCCTTCCCCATCTCTTTCACTGCAAAAGTACGGTGTAAATGTATGGGATCTAATCCAACTTACAGGTGCGTTGTGGTAGTAACAAATTTCATCTCCACTTTCATTCCACAACTTCTTTTCTTCCTTTTGTATCTTAGAAAATATACTTTCATAAAGAGTTGATGGCATCTTTACTATAACATTCTTATATTTATAGTTCCTCGACCTCGTAAATTTGATATTTTTGAATAGATATTTTCGTTCATCTGCGTACCATTTTTTATATTTTGTAGAATAGTATCCATTAAACCAATCTGATACAAAAAAAATACTTAATCTAAACTTCACACCCGGAAATAACCGAGAAGGATTTGCATCACCACTTAAATTAACAATAAATCTTCCATTGTACATATCATAGAAATCAGTAACTAAGGTCTTCATTCTATCCGTACTGTGACCACTTAATGGTACAATCATTCCAATAATACCTTCCGGTTTTACTAAGTGTCTGCATCTTTCTAATACATATGCATAAAGATTTCCACACTCTTCTGTCTTATAACCATCAATTATGTATTGCTTCTTTACTTTTGAATATTCTACATATGGAGGATTACCAATAATCACATCAAACCCTCCATTCCCATTATCTTTTGATACAGTACTATAAAATTCAGAATACCAATGAAACGGTTGAGTATTCTTTTTCCACTCCTCTAATGCGACCTCATCCATTCCACCATCTGTCACCATTGTTCTATCTAATATGTTATTTACTTCACTTTGGCATTCATATAGCTGTTCCTTAATTTCCTTAACATTTGTCTTGTCTTTATCAGCTTCCAGCTGTTTACTCTTAAACTCCTGCATTTTCTGCGAGAACATATTCAACTTTTCAATTATTTCTTTTTCCATTGAATAATTAAATAAGTTGCTATAACATGCTTTTTCTATTTCTTCCCTGCTTGAATATCCTACTAGTGAATTTCCACACTTGATATTAAAATCAATATCAGGTAACGGTTCTATACCTACATTTATCTCATCATATTCCGGATTAGCTGTTGCTACTAGTGCAAGAAACAGACGTAGCTTTGTAGTTTCTACTGCTTCATTCATTATGTCTACTCCGTAAAGATTATTTAATATTATAGACTTAATAATAAAGTATTGTTTATTAGCATGGAGATTCTTTGAATTAATGGTTTCTATAAACAGCTGCCTTGTGTTCCGTGGCAGTGCATCTTCATATTTCATGAAATCTTCCATTCTACTAATGCAACTACTATACAATGGTTCAAGAATATTAAGTGCTGCAAACAAAAATGCACCAGAACCACAAGTTGGATCTAGAATTGTCATTTCTTGTAACACTTCATAAAATGCTCTAATAAAAGCAGAATCATCTATTGTATCAAGTAAATCTTGCGTAAATGAACATATATCCAAATTATATTCGATAAAATCCTGTATTTTTGTCACCTTTCCTGATTCTATCGCATCCAAAATTATATGGTATTGCTTTCTTCTTTCGACAACTTCTCTCCAATTTTCGGTTGGTAGAGCATATTCTTCTGGCGCAGGTTCTACCCAACATTTTCGTTTTTCAAGCAAACCATTTTGTGAATCATCAACACCTATTTGAATAAATTCTGGTAAATCTTTTTCAATTCCCTTTTTAATGTTATCAAAAATATACTTATCTCCACTATTTCTAAGGAATGTCCAAACTTCCCTCTCTGGAGACATAATATCCCCATATTTTACTGTAATTTCATTAAAGATGTATGGTAATATAGAATTTCGTGCAATGTATTCAGTAATATCTTCTTGCGTATAATACGCTCCCATTTGTGCACGGTCATTTATATACTTTTCAAATATGTATCCTAATACATCAGGAGATATTTCATTACCAGAAGCACACTCCCTACTATCCAAATACCATTCGTAAGTATCGAAAAAGTCAAAGATGGTAATAAAAGCATCATCATCAATATTTATATCTGGATATTTCTTTTCCAGATAATGTACATCAAATATTCCACCATTTAAATAAGGTACTTGACCAATCATCTTCGTTAGTTCTTCGTCATGATCAGGTTTTGCTAATCCACTATGAAATAGAACCAAAAGGAAATTCCTATAAAACGAATAAAAAACATCTTTACCCTTATTCTCAATACATTCATCCAATTTATTCCTTAAATAGTTTTTATCATTATTTAAAAACCCTCTTTTTTGAATAAAGTAACAGAACATCAATCTATTGAGCATGATAGATGCGTACCATTCTTTATCCATGCTTTCCGTAATACCATCCATAAACTCAATAAACTTTGAATGTTGCTTCTTAAATCCGTCATAGAATTTTTTAGTAACTTTTTCTGTGTTTACTGCAAAATTAGTATTCATCCTTTGCGTGACATCAAATATGGTAATATTATCTTGCTCATCAATATTGAAGAACAATCCGGATGCTCTCTCATATAATCTCTCTGTATCCTGTGATATATTATATGAAACTTCTGATTTTCTAATCTTTCCATTAAATCTATATGAGTAAAGCCATAACTGATCAATATTTAGTGAATCGCAAAATATCAGCATATGTTCTTGTACTTGCTTTCGTAATTCAGCATCAATCCTTGATCTATCTGCATATTTGGGAATCAGACCATTCTCTGACATACATTTCACTACCAAGAAAGAGCTTTTATGAGCAATAGCAGAAAAAGTATATGTCTTGTTTTTGATTTGCACAGGTGATAAGTTTACTCTAACATTATCCCAGCCAAGATAGTTAAATAACCCCTTAAAGTCAAATGCTTTAATATACGAATCAAATAATTCTTTTGTGATTGTCATACCTAATCCACCTTTCTCATTCCCATAGAACATATTATTTGTGTTGGCTTATATTCATTATCAGAATCATCAGATATAATAAGCCTGTCATCTTCTCTTAGCATTAAAGCCGACTCAGCAAACTCCTCATCATTTGTGTCTGCTTTTAATTGCCTTGATAAAATATCTCTTGCCCTCTCACATAATGGATATTTGTAAATATCATCTAGTACTCTTTTATATTTATCAATATTTGTTATGTTTTCAGCATTTTCTTCAATAAATCGTGAGATTTTCATATAAGCCTTATACCGAATACCTGTCTTTCTTCCCAATGTCCCCATACCAGAATATTCATCTGTTGTAATTTGATTTACGGCTGTCATTACAAGCATATGATGATTTGAAATCCTCTCAACGACTTTGCAATCATAATCACAAGCTACTGCTTTCAGAATTGCATATTGAGATTGAGTAATTATTTCTCCATCTTCATCTATCCAAGAAAATACATCATTACCTTCTCCAGTTCGGGAATATACAATTACACTATTTTTTTGCATTGGTGTTGTGTTATTTTTTGTGCTAAAAACAACATTTGCCATTGCGGGAATAATACTTTTTAACTCAGGATGAACATCAGTTGCATTTTTCCATATCTGGAATGCATACGATGCCAAATCAACCTCACTATCATCTTCCTCGTCCAATATTCCCGACTTTTCACTGTATAAATCTGCTATATTTATTGGATCTCCGTCAAAAAACACCTCGTCCGAGCCTACTACTTCTGCATTTTGTTGTATTCTGTTTTTTAGTTTAGCTCTTAACCCTATTATTTTTTCAATTCCTTCTTCTGGTAAGAATGAATAACAATATATTCTATCTGATATTTGTCCTAATCTATCTACACGACCTGCTCTTTGAACCAATCTAATCAATGCCCATGGCAAGTCAAAATTAACAACAATATGCGCATCCTGCAGATTTTGTCCTTCACTTAAAACATCTGTAGAAATAAGAATCCTAAGTTCATTTTCAGTTGATACTTGATATTCATTACTTAAAGGACTAAACCTATTTACAAGGTCTGATACATCCATGCTACTACCTGTTGCAACACCAATATTATTAATTCCATTTTCTTTGAGCATTCCTCCCAAATACAATGCCGTATCTGAATACTGTGTAAAAATAATTACTTTTTCATCTTTATGCGTTTCATTTAATAAAGATATTAATGCATCTAGCTTTCGATCTTGCCTTGGATTCCATGTCCCCACTTTATCAATTATTGACAAGAGCTTCTCATTATCTCTTTCAATATCCTCCATTAAACGTGCTTTATTAAATAATTCTGCACGCATCCATTGAAATCTATTTTTTTGATGGGTAGATATCTCCTTATACATTCTTTCTGCCTGAATTTGATAATTTTTCTCTTTTTCTAATTCACTAAAAAGATCCTCGTCATTATCAGTATCTGAATATTCAGAGTATTCAACATCATCGTAATTAAAATCCACTGACACCGAATTTCCACCTAGCGGAGTAGGCATTCCGTGACTTACTGCATAATACACAATATAATTTCTAATTATCAATCGTTCTACTGATAACAAAAATGCATATCCACAACTCTCTAATCGTTTAAATAGATTAGTTCTACAAAATCCCTTTGTTCTGTGACCTGCTCTTGACAAGTTCTCTATCATTTGCTTTTCTTTATCAGTTGCTCTTTCTGCTTTCTTTTTGTCTATATAATCTAGCATTGTATATCTCGGAAGTGCTAACTCATCAATTAAATCTACCACCTCTTCATCATAGAGCTTGGCATACTGATCTTTTTCATCTCCTTGCGACATAGGGAAGATCACTTTCTTAGGTATACGATCTGGAAAGTAAGACCGACTTCCATTGGAGAAATTCAAATATTTTCTTCCATTGTCAGGATCGGTATAAGCATAATTACTCTTTATAAAACTTCTCGTTCTTCTAACCAAATATAAGCGCATCAATTCTCTCCAATCATCTGCATTGGTGCTCTTTTCAAACGCCGTAATACTATGCAATGGAGTATTATCATGCTTCATATGAAATTGAACTGCCCCTCCAAGTTGTTCAATATATCTCTCTGGTGCAACACCAATATCATAATCTTCAGGAATAAATAATTTAAGCTGATTTGCTAAATCTCCGTACGATTTATTATAAGGAGTTGCAGAAAGCAAAATTACCTTGCTTTCATTTTCTTCTATGTATGTTTTTACCACCTTATACGTTTTATTCTCGCTATTTCTGAAATTATGGCTCTCATCAATAATAACTAGCCTATATCTTTTCAATGTTGGTAACTCATTAATAATCATACTGTGCGAAAGAACATGTGCATGCAATCCATATTTTTCAACATAATTCTCCCACATCCCCATCAGATTTTTGGGACACAAAATCAATGTATTCAATAGCAAATCTTCTTCCATAATTTTTGCAATAGCACATGCAGTTATTGTTTTTCCTAAACCTACTACATCTCCAACTAATACGCCATTTCTCTTATTCAAATGTTGACATGCTATCAGTACTGCTTTTTGTTGAAAATCTAAAAGCTCATTTTGAAATTCTCGAGGCAATTTAAATTCACTTATTCCGCTTCTTGCTTCTTGTGATAAGTGATATGCCATTTTCATATATACATAATAAGGCGAAATATCTTCGTTCCTTGCCCAACTGTTCTCAAGTACCTCTATAAGTTCTTTTGTAATATCAATGCACCATCTGCTATTCCACCTTCTGTCAAACCATTTGCTTAGCTTTGTTGCTGAATCTTGTTCTAATACATCAACATTTAATTCACCTTGATTCTGTAACCCCGAAAAAGTAAAATTACTGCTTCCAAGCAAAGCTACACAATTTGTTAAGCTATTTGAAGTGTACGATAAATACAACTTGGCATGAAGCTGATATTCTAAAAACAATTTTACTACTACTCGTCCACTTTTTAGTTGTTTAATCAACGATTTGATTGTGTTTTCATCATCATCTGTTGGCACACCTATTTCCAGCTGTTTTTTGAAATCCTCTGCCAGTTTTCTTTTGATTTTGGACGCCTTTTCATTATCAATAGAACATCTTTCTGGATTTAATTCATCTATCAATGTATCAAAAGGATTTTTTGTCATTCCAACAAGCAATCTACAGTATCTATGAAAACTTTTACCATTCTCTTTTGTCTCCATTCCTTCAAGTTCATCAATTTGCGAACATACTGTTTTCCATCCCCTAATATTAAAATATCCAACGCAATAATCTACTCTCTTTGCATTACTTAAATGCTGTTTAACCCCTTCAGAAAATTTTAATTCAATGTTATCATAAATAGTTGGCATTGATTTCCTCCTTTATAGTCAGCAACTAATATCACGTTATAAGAATATCATCTATCGTGTCCCATTTTCTGGACTCGGTAAAATATCAAGGATGTCATCCACCGTACAATTCATTTTCCGGCATATCTTTACGATTACATCCATTGATACATTTTCATTCCGTGACAGCTTTGCAAGCGTACCCTCACTGATACCTACCTGCTTACGAAACTCTGTCTTTTTCATTCCCTTATCAATCAGCATTTTAAATAATTTGTTATAACAAATATCCAATTTCTTTCTCCTCTATTCGTTACCTGACTGTTAAAACAACTCTCCATTCCTTAATAGGAATGCACCTCAAATTCCATATTGCCATTTATCCATCCGGCATCCAGTTCTGTCACTCTGCCAGCTGCCCAGTTGTTTGTACTTCGCCCATCCATCCAATGCAGCCATTCACATTCCACCTCATAGATAACCGCAAAATACAGTTGGCATTGCACCTTACTTTTCTGCACATACTCTTTCAATTTCTGCAAATCTTCCTTCATCCAGTCCGAAGTACTTTTTGCAGAATCGCTCCGAAATTTCAGTTCCAGTAATGCTACAACATCCTCTTCCCGAACCGAATCATACAAGGTATTTTCTTCATACTCATCCCTGATTTCTGCAATAATAATATCCGGCTTCTTTTTCATTCCGGGAAAATATTTCTCTGTATAGATACGCAGATTATTTTTCCTCAATACACTTGCCAGTTTTCTCCGCAGATGATAGCAGAGAGACATTTTCAAACAGTCCTCATTGATGATATATCCCTTTTCAAAATCCTTCGGGACATTCTTATTCCAAATATCCTTGATTGTAGCGTCAATCTGCTTCTGTACACTCTTTTTTATCATAGGCATCTTCTCCGGTTTTCGTTCCAACAGGGTAACATACCCCACTGTGAAAAATTATACCATACTACCAGTAAGAATGATACAAAAAATGCAAGTTCTCGCAGTTTTCTTCACATTCTCATACTACGTTTTTCTTCCATCACTTCCTCTTCTAATTCTGTTTATCTCGTATTTTTTCGCATTTTTCCCTGACCACTTATGCGTTTTTTCGGCTAATTAGTAAGGGTGTCTTTACCAAACAAAATAAGAGCAAGTTTCGCCTTGTAGCACACTACGGCAAACTTGTTGGGGATTACGTTTCCCCAAACCCTCGTCTGGCTGCTAACGCAGCATAGCAAATGTCGCAGAAAGGAGGACATTTTTTGAAAAAGAAAGAGAGTAAAAAATCACGATACTACGCCATTCACGCAAGGCTGACAGAGGATGAAATGAAAGACTTCAAAGACCGACTTACTACCACCGGATTGACACAATCCGATTATATTCGACAGGCAGTATTCCACAGTACAATAAAATTTACCATACAGAAAGAATGTAATATCGACCAGCTTCAAAAACTGATTGCTGAATATGGAAAAATTGGAAGATATCTGAATCAGATTGCAAAGCACCTAAACAGCGATGGTTCTATTACAATAGAAATTGTGGATGAAGTCAGGAATGCTTCCCTTGACCTTGCAGATTTGAAATATGAGATTCTAAAAATTGTGGGGGATGCTTATGGCAATAATTAAACATATCGCTTCAAAAAATGCTGACTATGGAGCTGCTGAAAGATACCTGATGTATAAGTATGATAAATTTACCAATAAACCTATTTTGGATGAAAATGGCAGAATGATTTTACGTGATGAATTTTTGATTGATGGTATCAACTGCTCCCCGGACACCTTTGCTATTGAATGCATCCGGCTTAACAAAACCTACCATAAAAACCTTACCAGAAATGAAATCAAGTCCCATCATTATATCCTATCCTTCGATCCGAGAGACAGAGACGAAAACGGACTAACTGCTGAAAAGGCACAGGCACTTGGAATGGAATTTGCCAAGAAAAATTTTCCGGGGCATCAGGCAATCATCTGTACGCATACAGATGGTCATAATGGTTCCGGAAATATTCATGTACATATGGTCATCAACAGTCTTCGCATGATGGATGTAGAACGACAGCCTTTTATGGAAAGACCGTGTGATTCTCTTGCTGGTAATAAACATCATGTGACAAATGAATACATAAATTATCTCAAACAAGAGACAATGGACTTATGCCAGCGAGAACAGCTTTACCAAGTAGATTTGCTTTCCCCTACAAAAGTTAAAGTGACTGAAAAAGAATACTGGTCACAGCGCAGAGGTCAGGCAAAAATGGATGAACAGACAGCGCAGGGAGAACAGCAAAGCGGTCAATCATCCAACTCAAAATATGAAACTACGATCTATACTGAAGCCGTCTCTTTCTATATATTCATATTCGCCGGAATCATAATTGAATGCATATTTTGCCATGGCTTATTCCTCCTCCAAAACAAATGTCAGCATATCATATGCTGCCTGTTTCTTCGCATCTTTCTTAGACGAAGATCTTCCATTGGTTACAGTATCTTTTTCTTTTATAGAGCATTTACAATTCCAAACCGGATTACCATCTTCGTCATGCGTTTCTTTGAAGTCATATTGAGGGATGGAGAAATAGCCTCTTCTGGCAAGGATCTCCAACTGCCCGATGGAATCATTATAATTCGGATCATCAATCTCATCTCTAATAGAAAAGAGCATATCCTCATCTTTCAGATATTCATACGCCAATCTCGATGCGTCCATCCTGGCCAGATTCTTTGATCTACCGTATCCGACGAAATGATAATCAATTCCCGGTATTTGAACTTCACACGCAAAGTGCGTATCCTGCTCCGCTTTTCCATATATACACATATGATGCCTCGGCATATACCGTGTACCCTGCATGGAAGTAGGATAGAAACAGTGAAGTGGAATGTTTCCTGAATTAGCCGATGACCAAGCTTGTATCTCAGCCACATAGTTTACGTCTTCATCAAACATGAGCTCGCCTGGATTCAGCATAACATTCATGCTATCCTGTAATGCTTCAATATCCCAATTTGAATCCAAGGCTATCGCACCAAGAATCGCTTCAAACAGATCCTCTTTAACCGATAGTGAATCCTGAATGTTTTTCTCGACATCTCCTTTTCCCATTATTAGATAGTAGGCTATCCCTAAGTTGTCGATTGCATCTGCAAGAGTGTTCTTTTGAACCAATTGCTTCTTAATCTCAGTTAATTCTCCCTCATCCAAATCAGAAATAAAGGTTCCCGTTTCCTCGGTCTTACCCCACTTTTCCCAGTTCTGATACTTCTTTGAATAATAGCCGAATTCCTCGGAGAGCTGCTTCACGACAACAAAATCCAATGCCTTGTCTCCGATAAATTCAAGGACCTCATTATCCTGTCCTCCATTTTCCATTGAATAGGAGCGACGAGTAAATGCTTGAACAAGCAGCTCCTGGTTTTTGAACGTGTATCCAATTTGATCTTGGATAAATTTGATTTCTTTCTCGTCCATAAAAAAAGACCTCCTAGTATTTATACTAAAAGGCATAAAGATAGTCTGGCAGAAAATCCACGTATCCCGGGTACGCTGAATAAGCCAGACATGATAGATTAAATTTGATTCCTTGTTCTTGAGAGTTTACCGATGCTCACTTTCATAAGCAAAGATAAACATGCATAAACAATGTCTCATATTTAACTTATTATGCCTTTTTCAAGTAAAGATTAACACACGTCAAATAGAAACACAAGATATTATAAAAGCATTTAAGGGTTCGAGACATGCTCAAACCCTTAATGTATACGGATTTCAGAGTGCGCCAATTTTTTCAATCAGCATATCACACCAATCCTGCACTGTTATGACAGCCAGCAAAAGAGCCATGATAGCTGCAAAATTCAGAGACATAAGAAAGACATCTGACCATCTCTTGCAGACAAGGTAATATATAATACCGCCTCCTGCAATCATAGTAAGAAGCCCCACGATAGATTCAGTGAGCTTTAACCGCTTCTGCATCAGCCTGTGTATAGGTAACCTTGTATCCTGCTTCCGGTCCGTCCAGTACTGCTCCTCCACGGTCTTCATAGCTATTGCTCGGAAGTGCCTTGACATAATCTTCATCTGCTATTGCTCCAAGATAGTCAGATGCTGCCTGAAACTGGGGATAGCTCATACCATCACCAATAAACAGAAAACATATTTCGGTGCTTTTGCTGTTTCTTCTTGCGTCTGCGTTTCTGCAGATACTTCTGTTACGATTGTTTCCTGCTCTGTTGCTGCTGTACTTTCTGTCTGTGCCGGTGACGGTGACTCAGAAGAAGTCTGGTCTGCTGCAGGTGCTCCGGAGCATGCTGCCATAGACATTGCCATTACAACAGCAAGCATACCCTTCATCATACTCTTAATTCTCATAATCGTTTCTCCTCTCTGAAACATGTTTTGTTTTTCCTCTGCTTCACTATACAATACCGTTGTAAAAACCAATGTCCAAAGTAGGAAAAATTTGAGTAAATTCCGACACTTATTTTATGCAGTTCTATCTTTATGAGATTTCATCAACATCATAATACTTAAAATCCCGGAAGCAGGCACTTCCTCCTGTTTCCTCTGCCGCATAGCAGAACAGACCAAACCGGCAACCAGTAAAATGATCCAGTTTGAAGTACAGCTTATGCACGGTTCCGATGGGTAGCCAGTCTCCCTTATTTACCCGGTAATAGCAGCGTGCTTCATCCTTCATGTTACAGAAATCTGCTTCAAGACGAAAATCTATCTGGTGTGATTCAACAACATTTCCTTCCGTCATATCCAATATACCATCTTCTTTTTTATCCAGCATAAGGACTTCATATTTTCCATGATGTTTTGTAA
>OGXW01000681.1_pt1 | contig 25605 bp, 26 predicted proteins | sample 1576341 | NCBI WGS metagenome assembly OGXW01 (sample SAMEA3541592, study PRJEB24748) | human gut metagenome | biome: human gut; feature: human-associated habitat; material: faeces | place: China | collected 2012
CGTAACACATTCCTGCAAATTTCTTTGCTTAGCGGCTGCTTTGCCTTTATCTGTGCTATATTTATTTGCAATTTTCTTATTTTCCATTTTTGTTCCCTCTAATATTTTCAAATATTTATTATGTTTTATCTATTAAATTGTTTTGTGGTTCTTTAAAACTTAAATACCAACTTATTCCATTATTATTTTTTTCTATTTCATTTTTTCTTTTTTCTAATTCTGTAAAATTCTTTGGCATTGGTACTATAACAGGTTGATATGGCAACCAATTTGCTGCAGTTGATGCATTATTATTGTCTGCTGTTTGCAATGCTTGAACTACCCTTAATATTTCTGGTATAAATCTTCCAACATTCATTGGATACACTAATATCACTCTTATTATACCATTAGGATCAATAATAAACACATTTCTTACTGTTTCTGTATTACTAATATTATTTGATATCATTCCATATTTTCTAGCAATTTCTCCATTTCTATCTGCAATAATCGGAAAAGATATTCTTATTCCTGTTCTGCAATATATGTCATACACCCATGCAAGATGTGAACTATTGCTATCTATACTTAATCCTAGTAAATCTGTATTATATTTTTTAAAATATGGATGTGCATTTGTAAATGCTATCATTTCTGTCGTACAAACTGGTGTAAAATCTCCGTGGATGTGAGAATAAGACTAACCATTTTCCTTCATAATCTTTTAGTGATATTTCTCCAAATGTTGTTGTAGCAGTAAATTCTGGTGCTTTTTGTCCTATTTTTACATTTCCATTCATCATTAATTCATAATCCATAAAATAAAACTCCTTTCATTTTTTATATATTATGAAAAAAGTCTTATTTTGTGAAATTAATTTTCTTCATTTCCCTGTTTTAATCTTAAATAACCAAGTTCTTCCCAAATGTTATATGCTAAATTTATTTTAAATACAAGTGTAGGTTTTGCACCTGCCCTGTTTTTGTCTATTACACAGGCATAATATCTGACATCTGGATCTTTTTCTTTTTTCAAATCATAAAATTTTGTATCAACTTCCTCTAATGAATATTCATAATTTTGTAATGTATCTCTATTTATTTGCTTCATTAAACTTAATGTATCTAAAACTTCTTTTACAGTTCTACTAGCTGATAAGTCATTTACATTTAAATTTACTGGTAATGTATTACTTTCCGCTAATTGAAGGGTTGAACAAATATACATATCAAAGTTTTGAGCTAAGTTTGATAATATTGTTGCTGTTTTCTTTACTTCTTCTCCATTTCCAATATTAGCAATATCTGTTTTTAAAGTATCATAAAATACATATTCAATTTGTTCTTTGTAATAATAATTCATTATAACTTTTTTTAGTTCATCATTTGTATGGTCTGTTATGTTTATAAAATAAATTGAATTTCCAATTTCTTTATTAGCCCATTCAGTTACAGCCACTGTTCTTTTAAAATCACTTGATTCTTTAAGCAATCTTTTTACAAATTCTCCTTGTTTTTCGCCATCATGTTTTATTATATATCCATCTTCATCAACATCTGTTGATTTAGGGTCATCTGGTCTAAATTTGAATTCTAACAATTCTCCTTCTGTTATTTTTAAACCTTTTTGTCCATGCATTTCTTGAATTGCCTTATTATTTATCATTGTTGTTATTAAACATAACTTCATTTTTTCTTCTGACATTTCGTTTGAAATAATAAGTGTTTTCTTTTTATGTACTAAAGCAATATGTGCTGCGATATCAATTGTTATTCTACTTTTACCAGAGTTTGATGGCATTGCTATTGCCATTGTTTCTCCTTTTCTTATTCCTTTAAAAACTTTTGTCATAATTGGAAATGGTAATGGTAATCCATTTCTTAAGTTATTATCACCCATTTCTAGAAAGCTTGTTAAATCTGATGTTAATACAGATCTTTTAAATTTTTCTGTATCATTTACTTGTTGAATTGCACTTTCAACTTCTTCTACTGACATTTTATCATATAAGATGTATTGTGTTATTTCAACAACTTTGTCTTGAATACTTTTTATAGGAATTGCTAAATAACTTTTTCTCAAAACAAATAATTTTTTTAAGCTTATATATACTTTTTCCATATTATAATTTTTATTTGCCATTTCTTCTTTTAACTGCATTTTAAATTTATAACTTTCTTCATTGTCTCTGGCAAAGTTAAAATTGGCTTTAGCTTCTTCTGAACTATAAGCTCCACCTTCTGTAAACAACACACTTTTATATGCATTTAAAACTGCTGGATCTTCAAAATAACATTCTTCAAATTTAAAATAATATTTTACTATTTGTTTTGGATTATTTAATAACATTCCCATATATATATGTTCTAGTTTTATGTTACTTAATTCTTTTGGATATATTCCATTTTGTTCTTCTGTTTCTTCTTCATCAGTTTCGTCTAAATCTTCTTCGTCTTCTTTTAAATTATTTAGTTCTTCTATTTTGCTTAATGCTTCTATATATTCCTTGTTTAATAGTTTTTCCCTGATTTCTTCTATTAAGTCTTTGTTTTTTTCAGTAACAGGTATATTATTTAAAATTTCATATATTTTTTTAACTTTACTTTCTTCCATGTTTACCTCTTTTCGATATTTTTTCACTCACATTATACACTTAAGATTTTCTTAATTCAATAGATTTTTATTTATTTTTATGTTATTATATATAAAGTTTTAAAAGAAAGGATGTTATTTTATGGCATTTGATGGAATTGTAACTAAAGCTATTGCATCTGAACTTCAATTGTTAAAAGGTGCAAGAATAGATAAAATTTTTCAACCTAATTCTAATACAGTAATTATAGGTATGTATTTAAATGGATCTAATTATGCTCTAAATATCTGTATTAACCCTTCAAATTATAGAATAAATTTGACAACACATCAAAAATCCAATCCAAAAATTGCTCCAAATTTCTGTATGGTTTTTCGTAAACATTTAATAGGATTAAGATTAAAAAATGTTATAACAAACTCTTTAGAAAGAATTATCACAATTGAATTAGAAGGATTTGATGATGTTGATGATATAATAAGTTCAAAAATTATAGTTGAGCTTATGGGAAAACATTGTAACATTATTTTGCTTAATGATGAGGGAATTATTATAGATTGTTTAAGACATATAAATAATGAATCTTCAACACATATAGTTGTTCCTCATATTAAATATTTATATCCTGAAATTAACAAAAAAAATTTTTTAGATATAAGTAATTTTCAAGAATTTAATAGCATTATAGCTACTTCTAATCCACTTGAATTTTCTAATAAAATTAGCCAGACTTTTAATGGTATAAGTAAAAAATATATTGATTTTATAATAGAAAAATTAGCTATAACAAATTTACATGATATCTATAACTATCTACAAGATGTTATTAATAAAATTGATGCAGATAAATTGGATTTTGATATTTTTAATAATAATTATTATCTAATTCCAGCTGAAAAAGATTTTAATAATTTTCATCTAAACTTTTTTATAGATGACTTTTACTTTGATAAAGAAAGTTCTGAAGAATTAAAGAACTCTAAAAATAGTGTGTTAAGATTAATATTATCAACATTAAAAAAATATAATAAAAGACTAGAAAATATTAATACCAAACTTAAAGAATGTGATGGTATGGATATATACAGATTATATGGTGAATTAATAACTTCTAACTTGTATAAAATTCCAAATAAAAATGTAAAAAGTATTTGTTTAGAAAATTATTATGATAATAACAATATGATAACTATTCCATTAGATGAAAGATTTTCTCCAAGTACAAATGCTAAAAGATTTTTCAAAAAATATCACAAACTAAAAAATGCATTAGAAATTGTAACTATTCAAAAGCAAGATACATTAAAAGAATTAGATTATATTGAAAGCGTAATTTATGAATTAGAATCAGCAAATTCTATTGATGAAATTGCTACAATTTTAGATGAAATTTCTGAAAATCAAATTTTTTATGAAAATACTAAAAAATTAAGTAGACAAAAAAATCATAAAATTACTAAAAAGAATTTAACAAAAAATAAAAACGTTAATTTCAATCCATTAAAATACACTGTTGATGGTTTTACACTTTTAGTTGGAAGAAATAATAAAGAAAATGATTATTTGACATTAAAATATGCTAAAAAAACAGATATATGGTTTCATACTAAAGATATTCACGGTAGCCACTCTGTTTTATTATTAGATGGTAAATTACCTTCTGAAGATATTTTATTAAAATGTGCTGAAATATCAGCATATCATAGTAAGGCTCGTTTTTCTACAAATGTTCCTGTTGATACTTGTGAAGTAAAATTTATAAAGAAACCTAAAGGTTCTAAACCAGGTATGGTCATATATACTAATTATAAAACCCTATATGTAAACCCTAAAATATAAATTATTTTAGGGCTTTTTTTGGTGCTTTTTCAACTTCAATATCTCCAAACAATTCGTCTTGTTTTGTTTGTACTTTGCTTCTTCTTGAAAGTTCTAATAATCCGGAAAAAGCTGTAACAACTTCTTGTCTATTATGTTTATTTAAAGAGAATAATTTGTTAAATACAAATCTTTTTTGTTTTATTAACACTTTAAACATTTCTTTTACTTTGCTAGCAACTGTATAATTATCTGTAATAGCTATTTTTTCTATGTTTTTGGCATTTTGATTTACTTTTTCTTCATTACGTTCTATTACTTTTTTATACATTTCTGGTATTATTGTGTTTTCATAATTTTTTTCTATTTTTTGTTTAGGTAACTTAATATTTTCTTGTACTTTAAAATATCTATTTGCATGTTGATTATATTGGCTTTTAAATACTTTACTAATTTCTTTAAATTTCTTATATTCTATAATTCTTCTAATCAATTCCTCTTCTGTTATTTCTTCTTCCTCTTCTTCCTGTTTAGGTAAAAGACTTTTTGATTTTAAATATAACAATGTGGAAGCCATTATTAAAAATTCACTTGCTATTTCTAAATTTAATTTTTCTTGTTCTTTTAAGTAATTTATATATTGATCTGTTATCTCACTTAAATTTATATCATATATATTCATTTTGTTTTTATCTATTAAGTGACATAACAAGTCAAGTGGCCCTTCAAAATTATCTATTTTTATTGCGTATTTTTTTGTTTCTAATGTTAGTATTGCCATTTCCATTCTCCTTTATTTGTTTTCAAATGCTATATTGATGTTTTCTAATTTATAACCCTTTTTTAATAAATATTGTTTTATTTCTTCTTTTTCCATTGAATTTGATTTTTTGAATATTATATTTGAAGCTGATTTTATCTCATATTCTTTCAGTTCTTCACTATTTTCATACATATAATCTTCTATATCATTTCTTTTTAAGCCTTTAGAAATTAACTTATAATTTATTTCTCTTTGAGATAAATTTTTTAATATCATAAAGTTATTTATAGTTTTCTCTATATATTCTTTATCATCTATGTATTTTGCTTCTTTTAAATATTCAATTATATCTTCTAATAATTCTGGTTCTATTGTTTTTTCAAATTTATTATGTACTTCATATTCACTTCTTTTTTTATATAATATGTATCTAAGTACTCTAGTTTTCTCTCTATCAAATTCTTCTATTGTATACATATATACCTTCTTTCCTTTCACATTTTACTATAACTTAGTCCAATTATCAAGTATTTTATATTGTTTTAAATTATTCATTAACATATTTGTTTTTATAAAAAATACACTCTATATTTTAAATATAAAGTGTATTTTTGTATTGTATTTAATTACAAATTATTCTTCGTCATCATTTTCTTCTTTGCTTGGTAGTTCTTCTCCTAGACTTTGTTCAAATGCTTTTGCAAAATTTTCTCTTACCTTTTCTTCTATATCTTCTAGCATTTCAGGATTTTCATGTAAATATCTTTTCACATTTTCTCTACCTTGGCCTATTCTTTCACCATTATAACTAAACCATGATCCTGCTTTTTCTACAATATCTAGATTTACGGCCATATCTAAAATATTTCCTTCTTTAGAAATACCTTGACCATAAACAATGTCAAATTCAGCCTCTCTAAATGGTGGAGCAACTTTGTTTTTAATTACTTTTACACGTACTCTATTTCCTTTAACTTCTCCATCTTGTTTGATATTTTCTATTTTTCTTATATCCATTCTTACAGAAGCATAGAATTTTAATGCTCTACCACCAGTAGTAGTTTCTGGATTTCCAAACATAATTCCTATTTTTTCTCTTAATTGGTTAATAAATATTAATACTGTTTTAGACTTGTTTATTGCTCCAGCTAGTTTTCTTAATGCTTGTGACATTAATCTAGCTTGCAATCCCATATGTGAATCTCCCATATCTCCATCTATTTCTGCTTTAGGAACAAGTGCTGCAACAGAGTCTACTACTATAACATCTAAAGCTCCACTTCTAACTAAGCTTTCTGTAATTTCTAATGCTTGTTCACCTGTATCTGGTTGTGAAACTATTAAATTATCTATATCAACCCCTAATTTTTTTGCATATACTGGATCTAATGCATGTTCTGCATCTATAAATGCTGCTTCTCCACCCATTTTTTGTGCTTCTGCAACAATATGTAATGCTAATGTTGTTTTTCCTGATGATTCAGGTCCAAATACTTCTATAATTCTACCTCTTGGAACTCCGCCGATACCTAATGCTATATCTAAGCTTAATGCTCCTGTTGGTATTGCTTCTATTTCCATAGCTTTAAATTCTCCAAGTTTCATTACTGAACCTTTTCCAAATTGTTTTTCTATTTGACTCATAGCAACTTCTAGTGCTTTTTTCTTTTCTGCGTTTTCTCCCATAATTTCCTCCTAAATTTATTGAACTTTTGTTTGATATTCACATTATATAACAAATATTTGTTTTGTCAATACTTTTTATAAATTTTATAATTATTTATACCAGCTTTCTATTCCGTAAAATGCATTAAACCAGTTAGGAGTAAGGTCTCCAACCAATTCAGAATTATAAGCAACTGTATATTTATTATTATATAAACTTATATATGGAATATCTGATTTGTAGATTTCTACTAATCTTTGATATTTTTCTTTTATTACATTTTCATCTGTTGTATTTTTAACTTCATTTATTATATTAAAAACTTCTTCATTAGCATAATTAGATAAATTTCCCTCTCCAAAAAATAATTCTAAATTAGGACTTGGAGACATTGTCATATTACATAATGCGATATCATAGCTTTTATTATTTATCATATTATTATATTGTTGATCAGCTGCTTGCACTATATTTATTCTTATACCTTGATTTTCTAATTGTTCTTTTATATTTTGTGCTACTGCAACCTTATTTGAATCACTAGCTCTTACTAATAAATTTAGTTCTATTCTTTGTGTCTTTTTATTTTCAGTCTTCTGCCATACACCACTTTTATATGTCCATCCTGAGTCAACTAATACTTGTTTAGCCTGTTCTGTATTATATCCATTGCTACCATCTTCTTGGTATAACCAGCTTCCATAATCTAGAGGAAAGTTAGTTGCATAACATCTATTATTAAATATATTTGAAGTTATGTTTTCCTTGTCTATTGAATATGCTAATGCCTTTCTAACTTCTAATTTACTTAACAACTCATTTGACATATTTAATGTTAAAAATGTATAATCTCTTCCTTTTATTTCTTTAGGTGTATATCCCATACTGCCTATATAATCTTGTACATTTGTATTATCTGTTGCAACTTCATCAAGATTTCCTATTTTAAAACTATTATATAGTTCACCTACTGATGAATATAAGTTGACCGTTATTTTTTCTAATACTATCTGTTTTTCTTTATTCCACCAGTTTGTGTTTTTTTCTAAAGTTATATATGAAGATTGTGCATCTGCTATTTTAAATTTTCCTGTTCCAACTGGTGCTGAATTTTTAGAAGTCGATGCAAAATCTTCTCCCTGATAATATTCTTTAGATAATATTGGAAATGTTAAATTATATTCAAAAAAAGGAACTTCTTTATCTAAATTTATTTTTATAGTATAATCATCTATTACCTCTATACCTGTAATATCCTGAACATTAGAAGAATATATTGTTTGAGTATCTTTTAACCTATCAATTGTAAATTGTACATCATCTGCTGTAAATGATTGCCCATTTGACCATCTTACATTTTCTCTTAATCTAATTAAATATGAATTATCACTTTGTTTGGCCCATTCTGTGGCTAAACATGGTTCTGCTTTATAGTCAGAAGATAAATCAACTAATGGTTCATATATTAGTTTACTTATTTGTTGCACATTTTTATTATTACTAAGAATAGGATTTATTGTATCTAATTTGGCAATTCCTATTTTTATTTCTTTGACTTTTTCTTCCTGTGTATTAGCCGTATATTCTTGTTCTTGCTTCTTTTCTTGTTCATCATTTTTTATGATATATATAGCAAAAGCTAATAAAATTATTATGATTATAACAAATACATACTTTATCCAATTTGATTTCATTTATTCACCTCTATACAATGCTAATAATACATTAAATCAATTAAAAATTCAAGCTTTTAAATTGATTATTATAAATATTATTTTAAAAAAAGAGCCATATAGTTAATAAACTATATAGCTCTAATATATAAATTCACTTACGCTCTTGACTCTACAATAAGTTTTATTCCTGTTCTGTCTTCACCTTCGACTTCTACTTCGGCAAATGCTGGTATACATACTAAATCTACACCTGATGGAGCTACAAAACCTCTTGCTATTGCTACTGCCTTAACTGCTTGATTTAATGCACCTGCTCCAATTGCTTGCATTTCTGCTTTGTTTGATTCTTTTACCAAACCAGCTATTGCTCCTGCTACTGAGTTTGGATTTGATTTTGATGAAATTTTTAAAACTTCCATTTTCTTTTGCCTCCTATAATTTTATTTTTGTTGCAACTTTTATGGTTTTTATTTTACATTATCTGGAAATGATTGTAAATACTTTTTTTGAAAATTTCCAATAAATCCATCGCAATATAACTTTACATTCGACAAAATAACTTTTAATATTTCTATTAATTCCATATTTAAACTTTTTACATGTTTTTATGCAGAATATCCTATTTTCTTATTCTATTTATTTTTTTTACTTTATTTGTATTATCATCTACATCAAATACAACTGCATTTAACATACATTCTCCTGTTGCAATTCTATATCTTTCTGGAAGAGTTGTAACAAATCTTTTTATAGAAGCATTTATGTCCATCCCTATTACAGAATGTTTAGGACCTGTCATTCCTAAATCGGTTATATATCCTGTTCCTTTTTCAAATATTGTTTCATCAGCTGTTTGAACATGTGTATGTGTTCCAAATAAGATTGTAATTTCTCCATCTAAATATCTTGCCATAGCAATTTTTTCAGCTGTTGCCTCTGCATGAAAATCTACAACTATAATGTCTACTTCATTTTTTATTTTATTTACAATTTCTTTTCCAATAATAAATGGATTTTCTGAAAGTACATTAATATCTACTCTACCAATTAAATTTATTACACCAATTTTTTTATCACCACATTTATATATACTATAGCCTTTTCCTACAACACCTTCAGGATAATTTGCAGGTCTTAATAGTTTAGGATGGTCTATAAATTTAAATATATCCTTCTTTCCCCATGTATGGTTTCCCATTGTAATAACATCAATTTTTTCTTCTAGTAAATCATTAAAATTTCTTTGTGTAATTCCCATTCCTTCTCCTGCATTTTCTCCGTTTACTATTACAAAATCTATATTTTCTTGTTCTATTATTTTATTTAATTCTTTTTTTAGTTTGCTAACTCCTGCATTTCCAATTAAATCTCCAACTGCTAAAATTTTCAATTTAAATACCTTCTTTCTAATATTAAATTCGTTTTATATAATACTATAAAATCATTTTAATGTCAAAAAAAATAGTTCAAACCATTAAACTTTTGTTTAATAATTTAAACTATTTTTATTAAAAATTATTTTGCATAATCTACTACTCTTGTTTCTCTTATGATGTTTACTTTTATTTGTCCTGGATAATCCATTTCGTTTTCTACTCTTTTTGCTACATCTCTTGCTAATATTGTCATTTGATCATCAGATATTTTTTCTGGTTTTACAACTATTCTTACCTCGCGACCTGCTTGTATAGCAAATGATTTTTCAACACCTTCAAATGAATCTGCAATTTCTTCAAGATTTTGTAATCTCTTAATATATGCTTCTAATGTTTCTCTTCTTGCTCCTGGTCTTGATGCTGAAATTGCGTCAGCTGCTTGTACTAAAACAGCTTCTAATGTTTGTGGTTCTACATCTCCATGATGTGCTTCAACTGCATTTACTACTAATGGATTTTCTTTGTATTTTTTCAATACTTCTACACCTATTTCTACGTGTGTTCCTTCCATATCATGGTCTAAAGCTTTTCCTATATCATGTAAAAGTCCAGCTCTTCTAGCTAGTTTAGGGTCTAGTCCTAATTCGTCTGCCATTATTCTTGCTAAATTAGAAACTTCTATTGAATGGTTTAATACATTTTGTCCATAACTTGTTCTATATTTTAATTTTCCAAGTAATTTTACTATATCTGGATGAAGTCCTATTACACCTGTTTCAAGTACAGCTCTTTCCCCTTCTTCTTTTATAGTATTTTCTACTTCCTCTTTAGCTTTTTCTACCATTTCTTCGATTTTTGCTGGATGTATTCTTCCATCTTCGATTAGTTTTTCTAATGCAATTTTTGCAACTTCTCTTCTTAATGGATCAAATCCTGATAATACTACTGCTTCTGGTGTATCATCAATTATTAAATCAATTCCTGTTAATGTTTCTAATGCCTTTATGTTTCTACCTTCTCTACCTATAATTCTTCCTTTCATTTCATCATTTGGAAGAGCTACAATTGATACTGTAGTTTCTTGAGAGTGGTCTGCTGCACATTTTTGTATTGCATAACATAACATTTCTTTAGCATCTTTATTAACAGTTTCCTTAGCTTTTTGATCTTGCTCTCTAATTAATGCTGCTTTTTCTGCAACTAATTCTTTTTCCATTTCGTTCAATAGTTTAGCCTTTGCTTCTTCTTTAGTTAAAGCTGCTATTTTTTGAAGTTCAACCATTTCCAAATCGTGCAATTTTTCTATTTCTTGTTTTTGTTGTTCTACATTTTGTAATTCTCTTTCTAGATCTTTTTCTCTTTTCTCAAAATTGTCTGCACGCCTTTCTAAGTTTTCTTCTTTTTGAATTAGTCTTGTTTCTTGTCTTTGTACTTCGCCTCTTCTTTCTTTAATCTCTTGGTCTAATTCTTTACGACTTGCCATAATTTCTTCTTTTGCTTTAATGATTTCTTCTTTTTTTAAGTTTTCAGCTTCTTTTTTAGCTGATTCGATTACTCTTTTTGCTTCATTCTCTGCACCTTGAATTTTAGACTCTGCAACTTTTTTTCTATAAGCTATGCCTATAGGAATTCCTATTGCAAGTGAGATTAAGATAGCGGCGATTGTGATTATAATGTTCATAATCATACACCTCTTTCTTATTTAATTTTCAATGTTCGAATAAAATATATATAATTATTTTTTTATTTAAAATATATTTTTTCCTACCTATTATATTTTATCTTTATTATTGTAAACTGTCAAGTATTTATAAGGAAAAAGAGACTGAAAAATAACTTTTCAATCTCCGAAATTCACTATTCTCCATTATTACGAGAGAGTTCAAATATTATCATTATTATAATAATATTGACAGCAAACCAAGCTGCGAAAATAATTAGCCATATCTTTGCTAAACCTATTGTTTTTTGAATGTTATAATTTTCACAAAAATCAATTATTATTCCTTCTTCAAAAATGATAAGTATAAGCCCAGAAAAATATAATAGCTTTTCTAGTATTGTCCGCTTCTTATTGATAAAAAATACTACGAAAAAAATTAATGTTGTCAGTAGCATTATGATTATCATCTTTTCCCGGTTTCCCATGTCTTTTTTCCTTCCTTTCTGCATTTTTATCTTGCCAATTATAACACTTTTATTTATTACTTTCAATACTTAAATTACAACCATCTGATTTTATTATGATTGTTCCACTTTCATCTGTTCTATATATTTTACTTCCAATATTATTTAATCTATCTAAAATTTCTTGTTTCGGTAGCCCATAGCTATTTCCTGCACCTGCCATAATAATACTAATTTTAGGTTTTGTTTGATTTAAAAATTCTTGTGAACTACTTGTTTTAGAGCCATGATGTCCTACCTTTAATACATCTACATTTGGCCATTGTCGTGTTTGCTCATTTTCCTTTTCAGCATCTCCCATAAATAAAAAGCTATTATTTCCATATTTCATTAATAATGTTATTGATGACAAATTTAAATTTTTCTTATTTTCTATGCTATCTGTCATAACTTCTAAACTTGCATCTCCTAGAGTATATGTATCACCTTTTTTAGGAGCTGTTATTTTTAGTCCTTTATTTTGTATTGCATCTAGAACATCTTCAAATGTTTTTGTATTTGTTTGCATTTTAGGCATTAGCACTTTTTCAATTTGAATATCACTATTTATCACATCATCTAATCCTCCAATATGGTCTTCATGTGGATGTGTACCTACTACATAATCTAATTTTTTTATTCCCTTATTTTTTATAAAATTAACTACCTGTTCACCGTCTTCATTGTTTCCTGCATCAATTAACATATTATGATTATTGTTCGTTATTAATATGCTATCTGCTTGACCAACATCTATAAAATATACAGTTAAATTTCCATCAGTCACAACATTGTTTGTAGTATTACCATTTGTATTTGCTGTAGTCGTTGTTGTTGTATTAACTATATTTCCAAATCCAATTTGATTAGCCACTTTTTGAATTTCTGTGTTACTTATTCCAAGTACTCCAGCTATTATTACAATTAAAGTTGCTACTATACTAATTATTACTTTTTGCGTATTTTTATTTGTATTTTTTCTTTTGCTCATTTTTACCCCCATTCTTTCATTTGTCTAATACCTAGTTGGAAAAGAATTAAATTTTGGCAAGGAAAAATTTATTTAAAAGGCAAGGGCACATACATTTGTATGTAACCGCGTTTTAAATGAAGTTTGACGTAGCCAAAATTGTAATTATTTTTCAACTTATTCCCATAAATTGTTCATTTTGTCACTTATTCTATTAGACACTTCTTCAGTTTTATTTCTATCTAATATATATTTCCCATTTATTTTATCTAAGATATCTCCCTCATCAATACCTTCTGGTAACTCATTTTTATTAACATTTATAATTTCATTTGTCTTTCTATTTTCTAACACTACGTAATTTTCTTCAAACCTATCTACTGTAAATTCTTCTATCGCATCTAATTTTTGAGCCAATTCTATTTCATCTTCATTTATTCCGTTTCCAGTATTTATATTTTTATTATTTTCTATTACTTTTGCCATTTCATTTATTAGCTTATTTCCTAGATTTCCTAAATCCATAAAACTCCTCCTTTCATTATTTTATTCACCTTTATACTAAGCTTATATATATCATAAAACTTGTTTAATTTCAATTATTTGTTATTAAAATAAAAAGCTGAGGAAACTATTTCCTCAACTTTTTAGCATTTAATTATAAATTATACCTTCTCTATATCAATATCTAAATTATTTCCATTAATATTTGTTGTAGTATAATTATCTCTTTCTTCATGATATACAACCTTTTTAGCCAATGTGTCATGTTTTATTAATTCTTCATTTTCTTTTATAACAGCTTCTAATTCTTCGCTTCCAGCTACATATAAATTAATATTATCTAATACCTCAAATCCTTTGTCTTTTCTCATATTTTGAACTTTTGATAATACTTCACGAACATATCCTTCTTTTCTAAGTTCAGGTGTTATTGTTGTTTCTAGTATTACACCAATTTCACCTTCGCCACTAAATGCAAATCCTTCTTTTCCTTGCATTGTAACTAATAAGTTATCTGCTGTTAATTCTATTTGTGTATCACCTATTTCTATATATTCACTTTTTCCACTTTTTACTTTAGTTGCTAAATCCATTTGATTCATTTCAGCTAATTTGGTTCTAATTTGTGGTATTAATTTTCCATATTCTTTACCTAATACTGGTAGGTTTGGTTTTATTTCGAAATCAACATATTGGCTCATTTCTGCACCTAATTCTACTTTTTTAACATTTAATTCTTCTTTTACTATGTCTTCATAATATTTAGGTAAATTATCTATTGAAATTAACATTTCTGAAAGTGGTTGTCTATTTTTAATATTTGCAGAATTTCTTGCACTTCTACCTAATTTAACTATTTTATACGCTAAGTCCATTTCTTTTTCAAGTTCTTTATTTATCGCATTTTCGTCCACTTCTGGCCATAAGCATAAATGAACACTTTCTGGTGCATTTTTATCTAATCCAACTACTAAGTTTTGATAAATTTCGTCTGTCATAAATGGTACAAATGGTGCTGCAACTTTTATTAATGTAGTTAAAACTTTATATAAAGTTACATATGCTCCTATTTTATCGTCTGTTAGATTTTCTGACCAGAATCTTTCTCTATTTCTACGTACATACCAATTTGATAACTCATCTGTAAATCCTTCTATTTGTAGTGCTGCGCTTGTTATATCATAATGAGCTAATTTGTCATCAACTTCTTTTACTAAAGTATTTAATTTAGAGATTATCCATTTATCCATAATATTTTCTGTTTTGAAACTAGCATATTGTAGTGGATTAAATTGGTCTATTTCTGCATATAAAACATAGAATGAATATACATTCCACAATGTACTTAAAAATCCTCTTTGTGTTTCTTGTACATTTTTAATTCCAAGTCTTGTAGGTAGCCAAGGACTACTGCAAGTATAGAAATGCCAACGAGTTGCATCTGCTCCAACAGAGTCTAATAATACCATTGGATCTACACCATTTTTCTTTGATTTAGACATTTTTTGTCCATGTTCATCTAAAACGTGTCCTAAAACTATACAATTTTCAAATGGTGACTTATTAAATAATGCAGTTCCAATTGCCATTAATGTATAGAACCATCCTCTTGTTTGGTCAACTGCTTCTGAAATAAATCCAGCAGGGAAATTATTTTTGAACATATCTTCATTTTCAAATGGATAATGCCATTGTGCAAAAGGCATTGAACCAGAATCAAACCAACAATCTATAACTTCTTTAGCTCTTTTCATTTTTCCACCACATTTTGGACATTTTAAATAAACATTGTCAATATATGGTTTATGCAATTCAATATCTTCTGGACATTCTAATGCTTTTTCTTTTAATTCTTCAATAGAACCTATACATTCTTGGTGACCACAATTTTCGTCTTCACAAGTCCATACAGGAAGTGGTGTTCCCCAATATCTATCTCTTGAAATTCCCCAGTCAATTACATTTTCTAGGAATTTTCCAAATCTTCCTGTTTTTATTGTTTCTGGATACCAGTTAACTGTACTATTATTTGCAACTAATTCGTCTCTTAGTTTGCTCATTGCAACAAACCAGCTTTCTTTTGGATAATATAAAAGTGGTGTGTCACATCTCCAACAATGTGGATATGAGTGAACATGTTTTTCTTTGCTAAATAATTTATTTTCATTTGTTAACCATTTGCAGATATCTTCATTACAATCTCTAACAAATCTTCCTGCCCAAGGTTCAACTTCTTTTACAAAGTTTCCAGATTTATCTACTAAGTTTACAAATGCAATTCCATTTTTCTTTGCAACTAAACTATCGTCTTCACCATAAGCAGGTGCTATATGTACTATTCCTGTACCATCTGTTAGTGTTACATAATCTCCATGGATTACTTCAAATGCTTTTCCTTCAACTTTGGCAAATGGCATTAATTGTTCATATTTTGTTCCTAATAATTCTTCACCTTTAAATGTTTTGATTATTTCATATGGTGTTTCTTTTAATACTGTTTCTATTAAGTCTTTAGCTAAAATATAATTTTCATATTTTGGTTCATCATCTGTTCCAATATTAGCTTTTATTTCTGCATATTCATATGATTTGTTAACACATAATGCTAAGTTAGAAGGTAATGTCCAAGGTGTTGTTGTCCAAGCTAAAATGTATGTGTTTTCTTTTCCAACAACTTTAAATTTAGCTATACAAGTTAAATCTTTTACATCTTTATATCCTTGTGCAACCTCATGTGAAGATAATGCTGTTCCACATCTTGGGCAATATGGCATAACTTTATGTCCTTCATATAAAAGTCCTTTTTCCCACATTTGTTTTAAAGCCCACCATACAGATTCAATATAATTATTATGATATGTTACATATGGATTTTCCATATCTACCCAATATCCAACTTTATTAGTCATTTCTTCCCACATATGAACATATGTGAAAACACTTTCTTTACATTTTTTAACAAATTTTTCTACACCATATTCTTCAATTTGTTCTTTTCCAGAAATTCCAAGACTTTTTTCTATTTCAAGTTCAACTGGTAGTCCATGTGTATCCCATCCAGCTTTACGGATAACTTTATATCCTTTCATTACTTTATATCTTGGTATAATGTCTTTCATTACTCTTGTTTCAATATGTCCAACATGTGGTTTACCATTTGCTGTTGGTGGTCCATCATAAAAAGTAAAATATCTTTTTCCTTCATTCATATCGAAATTCTTTTTGATTATGCCTTTTTCCTTCCAATTTTCTGCAACTTTGTGTTCCATTCCTACAAAGCCATCTTTAAGTTCAACCTTTTTATACATAGTGTTTCCTCCTTTTTTATAATCTTTTTTTGTTATTACTTATACTCAATTTTGTCAATATTTGTTTTTACTAATATTTTTTAGTAATTTGACTGTCTAATTCAAAACGATGTTTTTGTCCTGTTATATTATCAGGTCTTTCAGGTATTTCTTCTAAAAACATTTTTTCAGGTCTTATCCAAAGTTGTTTACCATCTTCTCTTTCATATAATGGTCTATATACAACCATTCTTTCTTGTGTTTCTGAATCATAAGCAACGTTTTCAACAAAATAATAATTTCCTTTGAAATGTCTATATACTTTTCCTGTTTCTACTTTTTCCATTTAAAACCCTCCTTCGTTTTAAATTTTCATTAAGCTCAAAAAAAGCCTTTCATCCTTATATATTAGGACGAAAAGGCTTTATATCTTTTCCGCGGTACCACCTAAGTTAATGAATTCTGTAGATATTCATTCTCTTAATTTATCTTTAACGCAGATTTACGACTAACTTACTAATTTCAGTATAGTAAAAACAAAAGTGATAATAAATAATTTTTACTTACCAAACTCACACCTATCATTGGCTCTCTTTAAGATATTATATTATTCATCTTGTCTTTGTTATATTTTTTTACATATTATGCTTATAATTATATCATCTTTTTTCTATTTTGCAATAGTTTACTTTATATTTGTTGAATAAATTTTACACCATTGAAATTAGTCCATTTTCAAGATTGTCTTTCCATTCTTCTAGTCTAGCTATTCTCATATTGCATAATTTTACTCTTTCACTGTTCAATTTTATTGCCTCTAAAACATCTACAAGAGTTTTTTTCTCTCTTTCATATTTTAATTCATATATTTCATTTGTATTTTCTGAAATTTCTTCTTTCATTTTTTCTGTTATTTCTTGTAATTCACCTATTGCTTTTGTATGTTCTTTTGTTAATTCTTGCAATTCTTCTATTACTCTTATGTGTTCTTTTGTTTCTTTTTTAAGTCCATTTATAGCTTCAGTGTGCTTATCTGACAATTTTTGAAGTACATCTACTTTTTCTTCTAAATTATCAAATCTTTTGTTTGTTTCGGTTCTAAAATCTCTTAGTTCTTTTAAAACCACGGTTGCAAATTCATCTGACATTCGCACCGCCTCCTTTCACTAATTTTTTAGCCCCTGTTTTTTTCCATATTTAATCACAATGGTTTATGAAAGTCAAGTATAAAATTAAATTTATTTGTAAATTTTTTGTGATTTAAAAATGTACCTAAATAATTAAATTTAAATCAATTTTTTAGATACATTTTTTAAAATTTTTATATATTTAAAATTTAACTTACAATATAATACAACCAATTATATATCAAATATTTTTTTATTTTTGTGTTAATCTTTTTGTTTCTCTAGCTATCATTAGTTCTTCATTTGTTGGAATTACATATATTTTTATTTTTGATTGTGGTGTAGATATAACTTTTTCTTCTCCTCTCATGTTATTTGCTTCTAAGTCTAATTCTACTCCCATAAATTTAAGTTTTTCACAAATTCCTTTTCTAATATTTATTTGGTTTTCTCCAATTCCTCCTGTAAATACTATATAATCAAGTCCATCCATTTCTGCTGCATATTTTGCTACATCTCCTGCTATTGCATAATTAAAGCTACTTATAGCTATTTGTGCTCTTTCATTTCCTTCATTTGATGCATTTTCTATAACTCTAAAGTCTGGTGCTAATCCAGATATTCCAGAAACTCCTGATTTTTTATTTAATATATCTTCCATTTCTTGTGCTGTAAGCTTTTCTTTTTTCATTAAATATGTAAGTACTGATGGATCTAAATCTCCACTTCTTGTAACCATTGGTATTCCTCCAAGTGGTGTTAATCCCATACTTGTATCAATAGATTTTCCACCTTTAACAGCACATATACTTGAACCTTGACCCAAATGGCATGTAACTATTTTTAAATCTTCTATATTTTTATTTTCAATTTCTGCTAATCTTTGTGATACATACATATGTGATGTGCCATGTGCTCCATATTTTCTAACTCCATATTTCTTATAAAATTCATATGGTATTGGATAAATATATTTATCTTTTGGCATTGTTTGATGAAATGTTGTGTCAAATACTGCAACCATTGGTTTTCCTGGCATTACATTTTTGCATGCTTCCATACCTAACACTGCTGCAGGGTTATGAAGTGGTGCAAATTCTCCACATTCGCTTATTTGTTGCATTACTTTTTCATCTATTACTGCAGATTCTTTAAATATTTCTCCTCCGTGTACAACTCTATGTCCTATAGCATCTATTTCTTCTAAACTATCAATCACTTTATATTCTGGATTTGTAAATTGTTCAAGTACAAATTCAATTGCTTCTTTATGGTTATATGCTGATTTTTTTACTTCAATTTTTTGTCCATTTACTTTATGTGTATTAAAAGCTTCTTCTTCTCCTATTCTTTCATATTTTCCAGAAGCTAAAACTTCTTCTGTTTCCATATTAATTAATTGATATTTTAAAGATGAACTTCCACAGTTTAATACTAATATTTTCATTATTTTCTTTCTCCTTCTTCTATACATTTTTTAGTTTCTCTAGCTATCATTAGTTCTTCATTTGTTGGAACTACATATACTGGTATGCTAGAATCTTCTGATGAAACTTTATCTTCATCACCTTTTATTTCTTGATTATGTTTTTCGTCAAGTTTTATTCCAAAATATTTTAATCTATTACATATTTCTTGTCTAGAGTCTTGACCTTTTTCTCCAACACCTGCTGTGAATGTAATAACATCTGCTCCTCCCATTGCAACCATATATTTTGCAACATAACCTGCAACAGAATCATGAAATATATCTAATGCTCTTTGTGAATTTTTATCACCAGATGCAGCTTCTACTTCGATATCTCTAAAGTCAACAGAAACTCCTGAAACTCCATATACTCCTGATTCTTTATTTAATATTGTTTCCATTTCTCTTGCATTTAATTCATGTCTTTCCATTAGATATGTAAGTACTGATGGATCTAAGTCTCCACTTCTTGTAGCCATAACAATTCCACCAAGTGGTGTTAATCCCATACTTGTGTCGACTGATTTGCCATTTTGTATAGCACATATACTTCCACCTTGACCTAAATGGCAATTTATAATTTTTAAATCTTTTACATCTTTTCCCATTAATTCTGCAACTCTATATGCAACATATTTATGTGATGTACCATGAAATCCATATTTTCTAATGCCATATTTTTCATAATATTCATATGGTATTGGGTATAAATATCTTTCTTTGGGAATCGTTTGGTGAAATGCTGTATCAAAAACTGCAACCATTTTTATATTAGGTACTATTCTTTTACATGCTTCCATTCCTAATATTGCTGATGGGTTATGTAATGGCGCTAATTCTGTGCATTCTTTTATTGTATCAATAACTTCATCTGTTATTATTACTGGTTCTGTAAATTTTTCTCCTCCATGTACAACTCTATGTCCTATTCCTATTAATTCGTCTAAACTTTTCATTACTCCATAGTTTTCATTTGTAAGTCTTTTTAACACAAATCTAATTGCTTCTTCGTGATTTTCAGCCCTCATTTCAAATTTGTGCTTTTCTCCATTTACTTTATGTGTTAGAAATGAACGTGCTTGCCCTATTCTTTCAAAATTTCCTTTTGCCAAAACTTTTTCAGATTCCATGTCTATCACTTGATATTTTAGTGATGAGCTTCCTGAGTTTAATACTAAAATTTTCATATCATCCCATTCCTTTCAGTGTCGCATATTTTTTTGCGAATTTGGTTAATTATATATCTTGAGTTTGTGCCTGTACAGCTGTAATGGCAACTACTCCAACGATATCTTTACTATTACATCCTCTTGATAAATCATTTACTGGTCTTGCTATTCCTTGACAAAGTGGTCCATATGCTTCTGCTTTTCCTAATCTTTGAACTAGTTTATATCCAATGTTTCCTGCATCTAAATTTGGAAATATTAAAACATTTGCATCACCTTTTATTGGACTATTAGGTGCTTTAGATTCTGCAATTTCTGGTATTATTGCTGCATCTAATTGTAATTCTCCATCAACTAATAAATTAGGTTCTTTTTCTTTTACTTTTTTAGTTGCATTAATTACCTTTTCTGTTAATTCTGAATGTGCACTTCCATGTGTTGAGTATGAAAGCATTGCTACTTTTGGTTCTTTTTCTACTAATTGTTTAAAACTTCTACTTGAAGAGATAGCTATTTCAGACAATTTTTCATCATCTGGATTTTCGTTTAATCCACTATCTCCAAATATAAATGTTCCATTATCACCATATTCACAATCTGGAACTACCATAACAAAAAATGCTGAAACTAATTTAGTTCCTGGTGCAGTTTTTAAAATTTGAAGTGCAGGTCTTAATGTGTCTGATGTTGAATGAGCTGCTCCTGATACTAATCCATCTGCTTCTGAGTTTGTATCTTTTAACATCAATGTTCCAAAATATACTGGATCATTTACAAATTCCTCTGCTTGTTCAATTGTCATTCCTTTATGTTTTCTTAAGTTATATAAAAGTTCAACATATTCTTGATGTTTTTCTGATGTTCTAGGGTCTACTATTTTAGCTCCATTTATATTAATATTATTCTCTTTTGCTAAATTTTGAATTTTGTCTTTTTGTCCTATTAATACAATTTTAGCAAATTCTTCCTTTATTATTTGCTCTGTTGCCTTTAAAACTCTTAAGTCATCTGCTTCTGGAAGTACTATTGTTTTGATTTCTTTTCTTGCTCTTTCTTTTATTCCATCTATAAATGACATATTATTCCTCCTTGTTTTTATTATGCCTACATTATATAGGTAAATCATAAAAAGTACAAGACTTTGCTTGTACTTTTATTTATAAATTTTATCCCATTATTTCTTTTATATCTTCATCTTGTTGTAACTCTTTTGATATAAAATGATATGCTTGTTTATTTTGCTTTACTGCTATCATTGCAAGTTCTTTATCTTTTTTTAATCTTTCAGAAGCATATTTTATTATTATACCTTTATTTGTAATTGCTGTTTTTACAATTTCTCTATCATCTCTTAACTCTTTGCTTGCAAAATATAGTCCTTGTCCATAGGTTTTACAACTTTCCATTATTATTTCTCTATCTTCTCTTAATTTATCTGATGCATAACATATTGTCCAAGGTGCCCCTGTTACACCTTTCATTATTACTTCTTTATCATTTTTTAATTTTTGACTTGCAAATTCTAATGCCTCTGGATCTTGTTCTAAAGCTTGCATAACAACTTCTTTATCATTTTGTAACTCTGGTGAAGCTAAATCTAAAAATTTCCCGTTCTCAGAAACTGCTTTTAATATAAATTGTTTGTCATTTTTATTTTTTATTACTTCTTCTTCAGTCAATTGTTTCATCCCTTTCTAAGATAGTTACATTTTTTAGTTAGACTATCTTAATTGTGCAATTAATGCTTTTATTTTTATTCCTTGCTCTGAAAACATTTTTTCATGTTCTGTTTCTATATTTTTTTCAAATATAGGTTCATTATGTAAATCATATGTTTTATTTAATAGCTTAAATCCTGCTTCTTCAAAATATAATAAACTTGATTCAAATAAACTATCATCATCTGTTTTAAAATATATTTCCCCATTAGGAATTAAAAATTGTTTATATTTTTCTAATTGTCTTGTATGTGTAAGTCTCTTTTTTCTATGTTTTCCTTTTGGCCATGGATTACAAAAGTTTATATATATTCTTTCTATCTTATCTTTTTCATCTAATATTAGATTTATTCTTTCTATATCAAACCTTGTAAGCATTACGTTTTTAGGTTCTATATTTGCTTCTTTATAAGTTTCTTCTATGTTTCTTTTAGCTAAACCTAGCATTGCATCAACTAAGTCAATTGCTAAATAGTTTGCCTCTTGATTTTCTACGGCTAATTTTGATATAAATTGTCCTTTTCCACAACCTAGTTCTAACATTAATGGTTTGCTATTATCTGCAAAATGTTCTTTCCATTTTCCTTTCCATTCTTCTGGATTGTCTTCATAAAAATTACTTGCTTCTAGTTCTGGTCTCGCCCATTTTTTAAATCTTATTCTCATATATTTCCTCTTTCTTTATAATCTCTTAATTTATTATTCTACGTTTGTTATTTTATCAGATATAATTTAATTATTCAAGATATTCTTTACATTATGTAAATTTTTCTATATAATGTTACTACTTAATTATAAGCATTTTATTAATAAGAAAGGATTAATCTTTGTATGAAATTAAATTATATTGTTGAAGAAAATTGTAAGTACACAAATATTAATCAAATACTTATAAATGAATTTAATATTTCTTCTAGATTAAGAAATAAACTAATTAGATTACATCATATTTATAAGAATTCTATTGCAGTAGACACAAGAGATTCCCTTAATTTAAACGATTTAATTATTATAGATTTTGATTATGAAGAAGATAATTCTAATATTATTCCTACTAAAATGGAATTAAATATTGTTTATGAAGATGAATGGTTAATTGTCATAAATAAACCTGCTGGCATACCTGTTCATCCATCTATGTTGCATTATACAGATTCACTTTCTAATGGTATTCGATTTTATTTTGACTCTATTGGATTAAAAAAGAAAATAAGACCTGTAAATAGGCTTGATTTAAATACATCTGGACTTGTTGTTTTTGCTAAATGTGAGTATATTCAAGAACAACTTTCAACCCAAATGCAAACTGATGATTTTAAAAAAGAGTATATCTGTTTAGTGGAAGGTCACTTAAATGAAAAATATGGCATTATTGATTTACCAATTAGTAGAAAACCTGGAAGTATTATAGAAAGATGTGTTAGTCAGGATGGGCAAAAGTCAATAACAGATTTTGCTGTTTTAAAAGTTTTTGAAAATTATAGTTTAGTAAAGTGTATTTTAAAAACTGGTAGGACTCATCAAATAAGAGTTCATTTTAGTTATATTGGGCATCCACTTTTAGGTGATACTTTATATGGCAATAGCTCTAATTTAATAGCTAGACAAGCTTTGCATAGTTATAAAATTAATTTTATTCATCCTGTTGCTAAACATGCTTTAAGTTTTGAGGCTCCTGTGCCAGGTGATTTTATATTTAATTAAAATAAATTTCCCAGAAGTCCAAAGAACCTCTGGGAGATGGTGTATTATTTTACCAGATATTACTAGTTTGTAAAAGATATTTAAAAAAATTTAAGCAAGGTAGACACAGCCATTACTGGACTGTACCCCTTTTAGACCCTTACGTACAGATTTCCCGCATATGGTTCCCCGTAATATAATTCACACATCATAAATATTCACATAGATTTTAGGCATTAGCAGAGGGTTTTGTTTTATCATTTCCTTAAATTCTTCGTTTGTATAACTTTTCCTCTCGCTTCGTCTATTTAGCCATTTCCATAAAAGTTTATTTACACATCTCTTAAAAAGGCTTATACTGTATGCGTTGTCTGTTACTCCATAATATTGATAATGACCTCTTAATTTTATATTTATTTGTTTAATCATTTCTGTTACTTTTAAATATCTGTGGTCTTTTATCCATATTTTCATTTCTTTGACTTTAGCATTAAATTTCTTTTTTGCTGTTTTCCTTTTTACTCTAATTGTCCTCTTTTACTTAATCCACAATAATGCGTGAAACCTAAAAAGTCAAATGTTTCTACTTTTACTTTTTTACTACGCTCTTTTGCAAATCTTCCAAAAGATATTAGTTTCGTCTTGTCCTTTGCCAACTCTAAGACAAACTTTTCTAGTCTTTTGGTAATAATTTATTTATGAAAAGTTCTGCTTCATTTTTATACTGAAAGCAGTATACACAGTCATCTTCATAAATTGCCTTCTAGATGTTTTAGTTTGTACATTTTGTAATATTTTCTTAACATTTCTAAACTTGTTTTTGGTAATACTGTATATCTATCTTTTCCTCCTTTTCCTGCTCTTACAAATATTCTCATTTTTCTACTATCTATATCTTCTATTCTTAAATTTACTGCCTCTGATACTCTTAATCCACTTCCATATATCATCATAAATATCGTTTTATACATGTAATTTTCACAAGCATTAAAAAAAGTGCTTAACTCTTCTTTTGTTAGCACATCTTTCATTTTTCTCCTTTTTCTATACATCGGCAGTTGTTTCTTATTTATTATTTTATCCAGTGTTACCTCATACATGAATCTTATTACTGAATTGTAGTAATTTACACTTCGTTCTGATAATTTTCTTTCTTCTCTTAAGTGTTTTAGTAGAAAATTCCTTAATTCTTCTGTTTCTACTTTTTCCATTGGTTTATTGAAATATTTCATTATATCTTTTGTTTTCCCTAAATAACTTTCTTCTGTCTTTCTTCTGTCCAATATGAAAATCCTCTCATTTTCATGTCATCTTTCATTTTGCTTATTATTTGTTCATTTGTCATATCAAAAAACCTCCTGTTTAATATATTTGCAACTATCAAGTTACATAATTATATTATACACGAGGTTTACCATATTTTCAATTTTTTTCCACTTTTATTCATTTATACCATTGCGAGGAACGAGCAATTTAGTACTATGCCTTTGTTGTAATATTTCTACCATTTCACTAAATCCCATTTTCCGCCCCTTTCTGTGCGTTTTTATGCTCTGAAAAGCACAAAAAACGCCACGTTAGTGGAATTTCCATTGAACCTACCAAAAACGTTCTTCGAACCTTTTTGAAGGCTCCTTG
>OGXW01000690.1_pt1 | contig 25457 bp, 17 predicted proteins | sample 1576341 | NCBI WGS metagenome assembly OGXW01 (sample SAMEA3541592, study PRJEB24748) | human gut metagenome | biome: human gut; feature: human-associated habitat; material: faeces | place: China | collected 2012
AAAGGAAGGACAACCTGCGGTTTTCCTTCCTCTTTGAACTCCTACCTTTCCCTTGTTTGTTAGCCCGGCGCAGATTACCTATATGTGACCGCTGCGAAATAAGGGAACGGCAGAGGATTTTTTCTTCCGTATCTTTCTCAACATATTCGCAGTGTCAGATGCCATTCTGCTACACATGTGATTTCATCTAAGCAAGCGCGACATAACAGTGTCGCGCAAGTCGTTAGCGCGTTATGATAGACAGCACCTACGAGGATAAATTGTACCAAACGCTTAATTCGTAGGTGCCGTGCGTTACAACGTGCCAAGGATTTGCGCGACACGGGTATGTCGCGCCTGCGCAGATTTAACCATATGTGTAGCAGTACGCTGTCTGTGAACTGCGAATATTTTGCGAAACAAACGCAAGAGTAACCCGACTGCCGTTCCCCTTTTCGCAGCGGTCACATGTAGGCAATCTGCGCCAGACTATCCAAGGGAAAGGTAGGAGTTCAAAGAGGAAGGGAAACCGCAGGTGTCCCTTCCTTTTTGCCCCCGCGGCGGGTGCCGCAATGTCCCGCCGTCCGCAGACGGCGAATCCCCCCCGCTGAGGTTCAGCGAAAAACTTCCCGCCCGTTAGGGGCGAACACGCTTACGCAGTTCGCGTCCCCCGATCAGCCGGTGCCGAAAAAACCGCTTGCGCGGTTCGCATCCTCCAGTTGCCCTATGCCGAGAAAACGAAAAAGGCACCGCTCACGCGGTGCCTCTCCCTTCTGTGGATATGTCGGCCGCTCAGCAGCAGCAGTTGCCGCAATTACCACAGCCGCCGCAGGTATTATCACCACAGGTACCGCAGGAACCGCAGCCGCCGCTGCCCTGACCGCAGCATACCCAGATCAGGATGATCAGGATGATGATCCACCACCAAGAATTTTCGCCCCAGAAGCTGTTAGAAGAACACATACTGTCATTTCCTCCTATCAAAGATTTCATTACATTCTATGGTAAGAGGCCGAAAATGGTTACACATTCTCCATTCTCAATTTTCAATTTTCGCCAATACGCCGTCCTTGTGCAGACCGATAACCTTTACGGTGACCGGATGATTTTTCTCCGCCTTATCCTCTATATATACAGGAAAGCCGTAGCGTCCGTGCGCCGCCCACAGGCCGCCGGTCGGGTGCTCGGGCAGCGCGTACAGCGTGCGGCCGACAAACTGCTTTCGATAGGCGATACTGCTTGTCTCCGCCACCTGCTTTGCCCGCTCGGCGCGGGCGGTTTTGGTCTGCTGATCGAGCTGACCCGGCATGGCGGCCGCCTTTGTGCCCTCGCGCACAGAATACGGGAATACATGCACGGACGCGAACGCGCATCTCTCCAGAAAGGCCAGCGTCTGCGTAAACTCGTCCTCGGTCTCGCCCGGAAAGCCGACAATAAGATCAGTCGTAACCGAGCAGTCCGGAAACGCACGTCTCAGCCGCTCGACACACCGGTAAAATTCCTCGCTCGTGTAGTGGCGGTTCATGCGCCGGAGAACGGTATCGCAGCCGCTCTGCATGGACAAATGAAAATGCCGTGCGAGATTGGCAAAGCCGGCAAGCCGCTCACAAAACGCATCGTCCACCGCCCGCGGGTCGAGGGAGCCGAGCCGGAACTGCACGTTCGGCTGCGCGGTCAGCAGCTTCTCCAGCAGCTCGGTGAGCGGCACCTGCGGCTTGAAGTCCTTACCGTAGGACGCGATCTCGATGCCGGTCAGCACGATCTCATGCACGCCCGCGTCAGCCAGCCGCACCGTCTGCTCGAGCGCCTGCTCGACCGGCAGAGAGCGCACCCGCCCTCTCGCATACGGAATGATGCAGTAGGTGCAGAAGTTGTTGCAGCCGTCCTCGATCTTGAGCAGTGCACGCGTGCGGCCGTGCGGGATACCGGCAGGCAGAGTCTCAAAGCCGCTGTCCTCGCTCTCATGCACCTGTACGGCCTGTCCGCTGACGGCCTGCTCGCACAGGTCGATCACCTGCGCCCTGTCCCTGGTACCGCAGATGAGGTCGATCTCGCCGGTGGCGCGGACACGCTCCGGATCGGTCTGTGCAAAGCAGCCGCACGCCGCGATAACCGCGTTCGGATTGTCTCTCCGTAGCTTGTGGAACGCGCGGATATTCTTATGGTCGGACACCGATGTTACCGTACAGGTGTTGACGATCACGGCGTCCGCGTCCTTATCCACGATCTCGTGTCCGCGCGCCTGCGCCAGCTGACTGAGCGCCTGCGTCTCAAATAAATTAACCTTGCAGCCCAAGGTGAAAAAAGCAAATTTCACAAATGTACATTCCTTTGCTCTCAGCGGCCTTCTGCGCCTTTGTAAATCCCCTATATATAATAAGGTGTTTGACAAGGTTACAGCGTTTGCAACCTTACTCTCGTGCGCGTGCGGCCGCTGTGGATTTTTACTGTCGATTCCTGCGTTTTTTTCGCGTTTGACAGGCTCTATTTTATCACAAAAATGCGAAATTTCAAAACAATGTTTGACAAACCTGTTCAAGCATGCTATACTGTAACCGTAATGTAACTTTGGAATGTAACCATTTTGTAACTATAAGGAGTGCAGATAATGCCTACCACCAAGAAGAATAACCTTCTGGAATACAAGGGTCACCCGCTGATGCGTAAGGAAAACATCATCTATTACGGCTCGATGAGTGACTCTCACATCATTATGATGCAGATCCTCGAATCTAGTGATTACAAGGGTCTGCCGGTTGCAAAGCGTGTATCCGTACAGCTTCAGCAGACCGATCCCAACGTACGTATGAAAGAGCGTATCGTCAAGAAAACCGAGAAGAACAGCATGTGGGCAGCGATGGATATTGCATCCATCTGGCTCGGCAGAGCACTGCACACGAAGTAAGACTTCACCGCAGCTTGCTGCGGCAGTGTAAAGGCTGTTTTCTCCCATTTTGAAACGGAGGCTTCAATTTCATGTCTTTTTCTAAAAAACTCGCTCGCTTCGCACTTTCCGGTGCACTTGCGATGTCGATGGTCCTGCCGAACTCGCTGGCAGTATTTCAGGCCAAGGTAAACGCAGATTCGCTTTACCTGCGTCAGTCCCCCGGCGGTGCAGTGATCACGACCCTCTCCAAGGGTACCACGGTTGCGGTACTGAATAACAGCTCCAGCTGGTACAAGGTATCCGTAAACGGCAAGGAAGGCTACGTCAGCGGCGAGTACCTGACCGGCACCACCGCAACCAACGTTGCACTCGGCACCGGCACTGTAAAGTGCTCGAGCAGTGTAAATTTCCGTTCGGCGCCGAACACCTCGTCCACCTCTTACGGTGAGCTGAAGAACGGCACCAAGGTAAATGTAGTCGGCGTAAGCAGCGGCTGGTACAAGGTTACATACAATGGCAAGACCGGCTATATCCATCCGGATTATATCACGCTCGCAAGCAGCTCCGCCGGCACCGCCATCGCTCCGTCGAACACCGTTACCTCTACGACCGGCACCGCCGGTACGGTGAAGTGTTCCTCGAGTGTAAACTTGCGTTCCGCGGCCAATACTTCCTCTTCCATTCTGGCAGAGCTGAAGAACGGCACTGCAGTTACCGTTGTCAGCACCGCAAACGGCTGGTGCAAGGTAAACTGCTCCGGCAAGACCGGCTACATCAAGCAGGATTATGTATCGACCACCGGTTCGGCATCCAATAACACGTCCGCGTCCACCGGTACGGCAGCAGTAGTTAAGTGCTCCTCTACCGTAAACTTCCGCTCTTCGGCAAGCACCTCTTCCACCATTCTCGGTGAGCTGAAGAACGGCACCGCTGTTACCGTGCTCAGCACGTCTAACGGCTGGAGCAAGGTATCCTACGCAGGCAAGGCCGGCTACATCAGTGCGGACTACCTCGTAACTGCTTCGTCCGGTACGGCGATCAGCCCGTCGAACACCGCAGCTTCTGTCTCGATCAGCGCAAAGCGCCAGAGCGTGCTGAACTATGCTGCACAGTTCCTCGGTGTTCCGTATGTATACGGCGGCAGCACGCCGAGCGGCTTTGACTGCTCCGGCTTCACCTCCTATGTGTTCAAGAACACGGTCGGCTCCATCCCGCGTGTCGCTCAGGCACAGTATGATGCCACCACCCGTGTTTCCCGCGACGACCTTCTGCCGGGCGATCTGGTATTCTTCGGCAGCAGCACCTCGTCCATCAGCCATGTAGGCATTTATGTCGGCAGTAACCAGTTCATCCACGCACCCAGCACGGGCGATGTGGTTAAGTATTCGTCGCTGACCGGCAGCTATGCGACCCGCTATCAGGGCGCAGGCCGCGTAATTTTTGAGTAAGGTTACATACCAGAAATCCCTTCGGTTTTCCGAAGGGATTTTTCTTTTGCCTGTTGAGAGCGGTTATCCCAGCAGCACCGCTTCCCCGTCCTGCCACTGTATGGTCTGCGGCGTGAAGTCCCGCTGTTCCATGCGGGTATTCCACTGTGCGGCGAACGCATCGGAGAGTGCCTGAGCGGTCTGCTCGGGCAAGGTGAAGCCTTCCAGCTTGATGGTCCGGCAGGTAAGGCTGAGTTTGCCGTTTGAAACAGCTGCGCTCCACGCGCCGTACAGCTTGCAGCGCTCCGGCAAAAACAGCAGCGCCGTGCGCAGCTTGCCGGGTACCAGATTGCTTTCCGTCAGTGCTTGACGGGTTACGGCTGCCGTCACGGCGATCGTGCCGTCACGGCTGATTTTGACCGCCGTGTCCTCGACCGGAAACGGCAGCGCTTCGGTCATCACAGACGCGATATCGTCCTCCGTGATGTGAAATTCCATTGCATCGCCCTCCTCGGGTGCGGCAGGCGCTGTGCCGGTATCCGCCCTGCCCATCAGCATATTTCCCAGCATCAGCAGGCACAGGAACAGGCATACGCCTAAGATTACGGTATAGACTGCACTTTTTTCCTCCTGCATGGCGGGGTGCCTCCCTTTTTGCTTCTTGCAACAGCTTATGCGGGATTGGGGTTTATATGCGTGCTATCGGATACGGAATTGGAGCCAACCTTTGGCTGGGAGGTTCGCCGCACCTGCGGCGGTGGGCAAAAAGGAAGGGACACCTGCGGTTTGCCCGTAGGCTGCTAAACATCGTTCCCGCGCCGTGCGCGGATTAAATGAGTGCCCTTCCTCTTTGAACTCCTACCTTTCCCTTGTTTCCTAATCTGACGCATACCAGAGACCGGCGACCGCTTCGAAAAGGAAAACGGCAGTCGGGTTACTCTTGCGTGTCTTTCTCCGCCTATTCGCAGTTCACAGATAATCTACTGCTACACATATCGGCTACTCTCCGCAGGCGCAACACAAGGTGAATTGCCCGAAGGGCAAGAGAGGGTCCCTTGGGGGATACCCGTGTTGCGCAACTCGTTTTCGCGTTATTGCGGACGGCACCTGCGAATTTTATCTGCTGAGAAATGCTTTACCGTAGGGTACGGCAAGGCCGCAAGAGAAGGTGCCCTGGGTACGACCTCGGCGCACCGTTTGTATCCGCTCTGCACAATCTATTCCGTAGGGGCCCACGCAACGCCCTATCAAACGTGTTTAGGGCGAACAATGTTCGCCCCTACGGTTATGCACCTGCCAATTTGTTTGATGCGGTGCGCCGGGGTCGGCGCACCCTGCGGTGTACCGTGAAATCATTTGGCAGCATATATCGTGTAGAGCGACACAAAGCGAATTGCCCGAAGGGCAAGAGAAGCCACACTGGGGTGCCCCGCCGTGCAACCCATCTGCACATTGCTTCACCGCAGGGTCAATCTCCATTTTCAATTCTCAATTACTGCTTCGCATACGAAAAAAGCACCGCTTTCGCGGTGCTTTTCGCATTTCTTTAGAAGAACTTATCCTTAATGCCGAGTGCAAAGATGATGAGCACGATAATCGGCAGGATATAGCTTACATAGAAGCGGATATTATCCTTGACCTTGAGTCCGCCGCCTTCGTTGGCCTCCTCCTTGAAGTTCTTCCAGCCCCAGCCGCAGCGTGAGGTGCAGAACAGCAGGTAAACCAGCGAGCCGAGCGGCAGCCAGATGTTGGACACGAGGAAGTCCTCGAGGTCGAGCACGTTCGAGCCTGCGCCGAACGGCTGGAAGCCGGACCAGACATTGAAACCGAGCACGCACGGCAGTGACAGCAGGATCATCAGCACGATGTTGATGGCTGCGGTCTTTTTGCGGCTCCAGCCGGTCAGGTCCATGCAGCAGGACATGATGTTCTCGAACACAGCGAGGACGGTCGAGAAGGCCGCAAACGCCATGAATACGAAGAACAGGCTGCCCCACAGGCGGCCGAGCGCCATGTGGTTAAAGATATTCGGCAGCGTGACGAAGATCAGGTTCGGACCGCTGTCCGGTGCCACGCCGAAGGCGAAGCACGCCGGGAAGATGATCAGACCGGCAGTAAATGCTACGAACGTATCCAGAATCGCAACATTGACGGCCTCGCCAAGCAGCGCACGGCCCTTGCCGATATAGCTGCCGAAGATAGCCATCGCGCCGATGCCGAGCGACAGCGTGAAGAACGCCTGATTCATCGCGGCAACGATAACATTGGCGATGCCGCACTCCTGCATACGGCCGAGATCCGGAATCAGATAGAAGCGCAGACCCTCGCCCGAGCCTTCGGTCATGATGCTGTTGATCGCCAGAATAACCATGATGGCCAGCAGAATGATCATCATCACCTTGGTAACGCGCTCCAGACCGCCCTGCAGACCGAACGAGTTGATCATAAAGCCGACGACAACGACCGCAACCATGCAGACCGCCATAACCACCGGCTTGCCGAGCATTTCCGGAAAGGCTGCCTGCACCTGCTCACTGGTCGCGCCGACAAATCGGCCGCTGACCGTCAGGTAGAAGTAGTACAGCATCCAGCCGCACACGGTGGTGTAGAACATCATCAGCAGGTAGTTGCCGATCATCGCCAGATAGCCGTGGATGTGCCACTTGCTGCCCGGCTTCTCGAGCGCCTGATACGCCCGCACCGGACTTTTCTGGCTCGCACGGCCGATGGCAAATTCCATCGTCATGATCGGCAGACCGAGGATGAGCAGGAACAGCACATAGCACACGACGAACGCGCCGCCGCCATACTGACCGACCATCCACGGGAACTTCCATACGTTGCCCACGCCGATGGCACAGCCTGCAGAAAGCAGGATGAAGCCGAGGCGCGAGCCGAGTCTTTCTCTTGGCATTGTTTATTTTTCCCCTTTTTTCTGTGCCGCGTATTGAGCAAACTGCAATATCGGCACGACTTACATACTATAATCAAGCGTCATGATTGTTCTTCGACGCGTGATTTCTCTAATTTTCGGATTTCTTTCCGTTTTTTACGCAGCTCGCGGAAGAAATTCCGCAGAATGTCCGCGCATTCCTGCTCCAGCACGCCGCTCACCAGCGCAGGCTGATGATTGTACGGCAGTGCGAACAGGTTTATCAGCGAGCCGCACGAGCCGGCCTTCGGGTCGGGCGCACCGTAGTACACGGTTTTCATGCGCGAGTTGATGAGCGCGCCTGCGCACATCGGGCACGGCTCGAGCGTAACGTACAGGTCGCAGCGGTGCAGCCGCCAGCCGCCCAGCTTTTTGCACGCCTTCTCGATGGCCTCGATTTCTGCATGGTGCAGTGCGTTTTTCTTTGTTTCCCGGCGGTTGCGTCCGCGTCCGACAATTTTGCCGTCGCAGACAACCACCGCGCCAACCGGCACTTCGCCCTCGTCCGCCGCCTTTTGCGCCAGCTTGAGCGCGGCCTTCATATATTTTTCCTGTTCGGTCATAAATTCCTCAGATTTTCCCGAGCAGACGCGCTTTCGCCTGCTCAAATTCTTCGCGCGTAACAAAGCCGCGGTCGCACAGTCCTGCCAGAACGGAAAGCTGCTCGACCGGCGTCGGCGTGCGGTCGGTCAGCGCCACCTCATCAAACTCGAGGTTCGGGATGAGCGCGTCAAACGCCGCAAGGCTGTCCGGCGAAAACCGCAGGTCCACGCGCCGGTTTTCCCACTGCACCCGAAGCTGCACATAGCGTTCATCGTGCTGCACCTGCTCGGTGCGGACCGGTTCGGACTGCACCGCCGCCTCGATGGCGCGTCCATGCGGATTGAACGAAAACGGATGTTCCCAGCCTGCCCAGTATGCCGCCGAGCGGTCAACGGTCACGCCGCCGCCGGATACGCGCGTTTCCGTGCGCATGCCGCCGCACAGACGGTAAAACCGGATTGCCTGCACCGGCAATTCGCCGCTGTACAGGTTGTCCTTGCCCGTGTAAAGGTTTCTGTCGCGCCGGAAAAAGCACAGCGTATCGCCTTCGCGCCAGACCTCCAGCTTGCCCTTTGACAGCAGTTCACCGCCGTCCGTCACCCTCACCAGAAAGGACTTTTCGGGCGGGTTCTTCGGCTCTCCGGCACTGCGGCAGTCCAGACCCCATTCCTGCAGCACCGCAAGGTTTTCCGCACGGTACGACACGGAAAGCGCCGCCTTTGTGCCGCGCACATCGGTCAGCGTCAGCGCGATCGGACGCACTTTGTACACGCGGAGCAGACCCTGTATTTCGTCCGGCTCGATCGGTGCCGCGTCCGCGGTAAGCGTGTACGCGCCCTTGTCCAGCGTGAGCGGCAGCTGCCCGCTGCCCTCGTCGGTCGGCATCAGCGTCCACGCCGCCGGCTCGGAAAATAAGTAATAGCGTCCCGCCGGTACGAACGGTGCGTCCTCTCGAATGGTTGCAACTACGTTTTTACTCATCAGGATTCACCTACCTCACAATAAAGCCCATCTTAAGGCAACACCGCACAATTAAAGCGGCGGTGCTTTGCGGAAATTTTGTGCTCTGACTTTGTTGCAGTTTCACGGTAATACATCAAGTATTACCGCAAAACTGTGCCTCGTCAGTACGCAAAATTTACTCGCAAATCACTCTTGTTCAATTATGCGGTATTGCCTTAAAAATTTCAATTTGCTTGCAAATTGCATACAGGGGTATGGATACCCCCTATAAAGCGTCAGCGCGCTTTCATTTGTCTTTGCCGCGACAGATTCATCGTGCCGTCCTGCATTTTCGACAGGTTTTCCAGACAGTTGCCGGTACCGTACGCCACGCACGAAACCGCTTCGTCCGCAACGCGCGTCGGAATGCCGGTCTTGGAGGCGATCAGCTTATCAAAGCCCCAGATCAGCGAACCGCCGCCTGTCATGGTGATGCCGTTGGCGGAAATGTCGCCGGTCAGCTCGGGAGGTGTGCGCTCGAGCACCCAGTGCACCGCCTCGACGATCGCTGAGGAGACCTCCTCGAGCGCATCGAGAATCTCACTCGAGCTTACGGTAAACGTGCGCGGCAGACCGGTCATCAGACAGCGTCCCCTGACCTCCATGATCGCTTCCTCGCTGCGCGGATACACACAGCCGACCGTGCGCTTGATCTCCTCTGCCGTGCGGTCGCCGATCAGCGCATTGTGCTTGCGGCGGACGTACTTGACAATGGCCTCGTCGAACTTATCGCCCGCGACCTTGATGGACGTGGACTCGACAATGCCGCCAAGCGAAATAACCGCCACGTCGGTCGTGCCGCCGCCAATATCGACCACCAGATTGCCGTTGGCCCTGTTGATGTTGATGCCCGCGCCGATGGCCGCCGCGACCGGCTCCTCGACCAGAAAAACGCGCTTTGCGCCCGCCTGCGTGCCCGCATCAATGACGGCACGCTCCTCCACCTCAGTGATGATGGACGGCACGCAAATGACCACATTCGGCTTGAACAGGTGGATACCCTGCACCTTTGCGATGAATTCCTTGATCATGCGCTCGGTCATCTCGTAATCCGAAATAACGCCCTCGCGCAGCGGACGGATGGCGACAATGTTGCCCGGTGTACGGCCAAGCATGCTCTGCGCTTCCTCGCCCACGGCAAGGATTTTGCCGGAAACCTTGTCCACCGCCACAACGGACGGCTCGTTAAGTACAACGCCCTTGCCCTTGACATAGACCAGCACGGTTGCCGTGCCGAGGTCGATGCCGATATCGCTCGAAAAAAGCGACATCTTTTTCGCGATTCTTTGCAGAAAAGAAGCCATATTTCATTCCTTTCTCCGCGCTCTGTTCGCGTGGATTGACAGTATTACCATTATACAGATTTTGTGCGCCATTTGCAAGACTCCGGGGCAAATACCGAAAATTCGACAGAGAAAATGGCATCACTCCGGCAGTGTGTCCTTATACGGAGTATATTTTGCATTGCTTTCCATCTGTTCTTTATATGCGCTATACGCCTCCGCCAGCGTGTCATATTTCGTTCCTGTGGTATAATCCTTAAAGGTGTTGAAACTGTTGATATGGTCCGCAATCGCAACATAGCTTTTGTCCTTGTTGCTCCGGGCCGCGGTAATCGTTTCGGAGATGTAATAGCCGCCGCTCGCCCGGCTGACAATGACCGGTATCTGCTTGCCCGCACCGACGGCATTTGTATCGACCGATGTCCAGAACAAATAGCGGTTGCTCGTATTCGTGGAACTGCCGAGAAACGCCCATGTGCCATTGTTCAGCAGGCTGTCGCTTCCGATCTGTTTCTTCACCTCGGGCACCATAGTGGAATTGGTGCACTTCGAGTCGATCTCAAAATACTGATTATAGTTCAGTTTCGGCAAAATGCCGGTCTTCTCGAGTATGTCGTGCAGATTCTCGTTCCAGTTGATCGTGCTGTCCGCTGTGCTCTTGCCTTTCCAGTCAAACACGATCACAGCCTTTGCGCTGTCATAGTACACTTCGCATTCTCCGCCCGCGGTAGGGATTCCTTTCCAGTTCGCGGTATCTCCTTGCGCCTTAGAATGGGTAATGCCTGCAATTGTAATGGGATCTCTCGACTGCCAGTCATCCTGCTTCTGCTTCAGCCTGACCGTCTTTCTCATGTTGTCGCTGTCCTGCTCCGTAACCGCAGTCAGCACATCAATATACGCCGCCCGCACCTCGATAAGGTCGGATGCCTCCAGACTTCTCTCGATGTACTGTATCAGCGCCGGTATCATAAACGCCGCAAGGATCGCCAGAATGACCAGCACAACGATCAATTCCACCAGCGTAAATCCCTTGCGGGTATTTTGCTCTTTCTTCTGCATTTTATCAGCACCTTTTACTGAGTTTCGGCAACTCCGGAAAAATATGAACTTTTCGCTAAAACCCACGAAAAGCTATATACTGTCTATGTTTTTGCGTTTCGTTCATTGCTTTTCAAAATGAACGTTTCATCTATTTTGAACGTTTCATTTCGTTCATTATAACATGCCTTTGCTGTATTCTTCAAGCGCTATGCCAATCTGCTGATTAGAAAAAATGAATCTCTTTTATGCGCCTGCCATTGCAATAGGTGCATGCCGTGAAGCCGCGTTTCTGCTTCATCAATCTGTCCTTGATTGACATATAATACTTATGATTGCAGTCCGGACATTTCCACCATATCTTGAACATATTCGTGTCCAGCACAGCATTAGGGCGAATTCCAAGAAGCGTATTCTCCGCAACCGACCATTCTGACAGCAAATCGGGATGCAAGGTCGCAAAGTCATTATATCCATCTAAGATTCTTTTTCCTTTGCAATAGGGACATGCATCGTCGCCTACTTCCCGTTCTCGAATTTGCTTACTATATTCGCCACCACAGCGTGGACAAATCCACAAAGCGACAAACCACATTGTCCGTAAATAATGATCTGGTGATAACGGATTATTGTTCGACCATTCCACTACTAATTCCGGATCAGTTGTTGTAAGGTCATTAAAGCCTTTCCACGCTTTCTTTCCTTGACAATATGGGCACACATCATCTCCAACTTGACGATTTTGTATTTTGGTACTATATTCACCTTTGCAGCGTGGACATATCCACAAAGCATAATCACCAGATATCTTTTGATACAAGTCAGCTGTATCGCTATTGTTCGGTGACCATTCCTTAGCCAGTTCAGGGTCTGTTGTAGTAAGATCGTTCACACCTTTCCGTACCCACAGACCGCGACAATATGGGCATGCACTTACGCCTTCCTCTCTATCACGAATCTTTGCACCGTACTCCTGATGGCATTCAGGACAAATCCAGAGTTTCCGATAGATATCCGTCTTTTTATAACATTCGGGGGAGTCTTCGTTTCCGGGTGACCACTCTGCTGCCAGTCTCGGATGTGTCGTTGCCAAATCATTAAAGCCTTTTAATGTACGCCATCCTCTGCAGTAAGGACAGGAGTTATCCCCAATCTCTCGACTCTTGATTTCCGAGCTGTATTCGCCGTGACAGTTCGGGCAAATCCAAAGAGCATAGTCATGCGAACTTTTCATATAGTTCTCTGGACCAAGTTTGTTATTAGGTGACCACTCTTTCAGCAGATTGGGATGTGTAGCTGTGAGATCATTAAATCCTGCTAATCTTCGCTCACCTCGACAATAGGGGCAGGCCTTATCGCCGACCTTTCGCCCCCGAATCATTGCACTGTATTCACCATGGCACTCAGGACATATCCAACGAGCATATTCACCCGATGTATTCCGATATTCTGTCGGCGAAGTGGTATTATTAGGCGACCATTCTTTTACCAATTCCGGATCAGTCACTGTCAAATCATTATATCCCACTAATCTTTTCCGGCCCTGGCAGTATGGGCACGAATCATCACCCACTTTTCGTTCTGCAATCGAATACCTGTATTCTCCGTTACATTTAGGACATCTCCATAGCACATCCATTTTTGTAGTTTCCATAACGCTGTTGGCTGCTCTGGTGTTATTGGGAGACCATTCCGCTGCTAATTCTGGATTTGCATTTTGTAAAGAGATTTCTTCAGAGAACTTTACTCCCTTGCATATAAGACACTGATAATCATTGTCGATCATTTGCTGCACAGATGCAGAAAACCTGTGACCTTTATCACATGCAAAGCAGTAATACTTACTGCGTGCATCAAAGTAACCCTCCATCGGGCCATTTGCTTCAGCATCCCATAGCTTCTCCAATTCAGGAACCTGAGATTTTAAATCGTTGTCTCCTACGCTCAATACATGGCGCGAACAGATAGGACAGACATTCTTCCACTTGATTTGCATTGCAGGACTGCGACTATACGAATGACCATATTCGCACTTCCAAAATACTTTTTTTAATACATTTTTAGGTGAAATCTGGTTTACGGGCACTTCGTTCCGTTCTGTATCATACATAGCCACAGCTTCCGGATACAATGTTTGCAGATCATTCACTCCGGGCTTGATAATTCTGCCTTCGCATATCGGACAGTCGAACTTCACCTTTTGTGTAATATTTAAAAAACTATCTTCAAATTCATGCTGCTTGGCTAAACAACGCCACTTTGCTTTTGTCTGATCCCAGGTTGTGAATTCTTCAAACGGGATTTCATTTTTCTCACTGTACCAAGCCTTCAATTCCGGGTGCACTTCCGCAAAATAATGTTGATTTTTATTTAGCGGCTGGCATTTTCTGCAAAATCCATACTCATATATTCGTGTATAAATTCGAGCATACCATTTATGGCCTGCCGCACACTGCCACAACATTTCTTTCTGAGAACCAACTGACACTTCATACGGACTAACATCATTTTCATCAGCCCATTCTTTTGCAAGTTCCGGATAACGGACAGCAAAACTATCTTCTTTTCGAACCTTGGTACCATGGCAGTATGGACAGCCAATGTTTCCTTTATCATTCTTCAACGCGCCATATACTTGTCTGAACGATGCTTTAAATTCGCCATGTTTGGGACATTTCCAAATTGGTTTTTCCTTTTGGTGTAAGCGCACTTCGGATAACGGAATTTTATTGTTCTCTGAATAGATTTCTGCTAGTTGCGGTAAATCCTTTTCATAACTTTCTACTCGCTTGTTTCCTGCGCAAACAGGACATTTGGCAATGTATCGTTCCGGCTTGTTCTTACGAATACGTCCGTAAACCGGAGCTGTCCATTCGTATCCGCAGACATGACATCTCCAGTTTAATCGCTCATGCGAGCCAATACCGATACGCTTCGCATCCACACCCGGATTCAGTTCCTGCACATAGTCCAGTCCCAATTCCGGATATACGGTCGCAAAATCGTTTACACCACCCCAGACTGCCAGTCCCGCATCGCAGCATGGACAAACATCATCTTTTCGGCTGGCAACAACAGCCTGCCATTCATATCCGCAGTTAGGGCATTTCCAGTATACCGGATTCATAGACTTTGCCATTACATATGCCGGATCTTCTATATTGCGTTCGTAGTCCCAGAACTTCATCATATGAGCTTTGCCATACACGGTCGCTTTTAATCTCTGACACTCTACACAATGTACCCGTCCTTTATAGCGGAAACGTATCGGTGCCGCCTGGAAATGATGTCCCTTATCGCACACCCAGTTTACCGTTACCTTTGAAGTAGCCGAAGTAATTTCTTCCGGTTTGCATGTATTCTGCTCATAATCCCACATCTCTTCCGCTCCCGGCAGCTTTTGAAACAGGAGCGGTCTCCCCTCGGTCTGCAGTACTTGATGCGGTTTATGTTCTATCCATTTAAAACGTTCATCATTCATCGAAATCACTCAACAGTTCATTGACTGCATTAGACCGAAATGTCTTAATTTCCTGATCTGCAGTCATCATGTGGGCATCTATTGCTTCCGGCATAATGAGTTTATTGACTGATTCAAAGATGCCTTCCTTTTGCAGAATCAAGTTTGCCATTTCCGGATATACACGGCTATAGATAATCGCTCTCAGCTTGCGAATCAATTTATTTTTCGTCTGAATCTCTGCATCTCGGTCATGGTTTCTCTTTACAGCTAAATCTTGCTGCGCCTTCTCCAGTTCTTTTTTCAACTGGTTGTTTTCCTGCTCCAGCTTCTCATTTTTCTTTTTCAGCTCTGAAGCATTATTTGCAATTTTCTCATAATATGCATCACGCTTCGTAAGCGCCTCTTTTAGCGCCTGTGGAGAACTGTTTTTCGCCAGAAACGCATCTATATCCAAGCCATGAAATACAATCACAGCATCAATGTTTCTCTGCACAATTGCCTGATTATAAGCCGCAATATGCTCTCGGACTTCTTTATTTCTCCGAATCAGATAATCCTCAACCGCATATCCCTGACTGCGCACATACTCGCCAAAGGCTGGAATTGTAATTTTCATTCCCGCAACGATTTGCTGATAATCAAGTGCCAGCCTGCACAGATCCTCAGAGGTTATTTTCTTTGCTCTCGGCACTATGCTTCTCCTCCCATTTTATCTTTTCCTGTAGATATTGATGGTACGAATATTCAGAACTCTGCAGCTTAAGCAATACCTGAATAATATCTTCCGGCGATCCATTGTTCTTTCTTACCTGTGTAATGACCTTATGCAGATTCTCACATTCCAAAACAATTCGATTTCGATACAAATCTTCCGAACCGACAAACTGCCTGTCTTCCGTTCGATAGTAGGTGCAACTTGGACAAAAACCGATTTCACCTGCTGGTCCACTGACCTTAAAGCATTCACTTAAATCGCCCTCTAAAAAGCGTTTTGAGTAACATCTGCCGCCGTTATCCAGCCGCGTAAATTTTCCTACCTCTAAAGTCGGCACATACTGACTGATGGTATACTCCTGTTTGCCTTTAATCAGACGTTTGTACTGGTGATACGTTTTGCACTCAATCCAGTTCGTAATATTGCTGAAATAATGTGCGGACATCACCGGATTATCATGTCCTGCCAGCTCCATTGCGATCATCGGCGTTGCTCCCTCGGCAATCAAATTGATCAATGCAAGATGCCGCGTATCGCCAAGATTCATATATTGGATTTCGCCATCCTTCAATGCAGTAGAATCCTTTTCATACAGAACCTTGTATCCGTACCGTTCACATATAATCTGATTGTAAAAATAGCGTAGGCAAGTATTTAAATTTATATAGGTAAAATACCGGCTGTTATATGGCCGGCAGCGTTCCCATTTCATGTAGTGCACATCCGCAGCAAACAGCGTATCAATATCGTTCACCGAGCAGTCCTTGATATGATCCTGATACCACTGAATTGTCTTTCCCAACGTTTCCGGAATAACATAGCTTCGTTCTTCGTAATCGTCCCGAATATGGTAGGATACCCTTTTACGCGATCCTTTTATTCGGTTTCTTCGAATGGTAAGTTTCCATTCTCCATTGACATGATGCAGGCAATTCTTCGGCGTTAAGACAAACTCGCGCGGCCGCAGTGGAAGTACGCCAGAAACCTTCCACCAAAGATAAATCGGGAAGTAAAACAGCTTTTCACTTTCGTCCTCAGTTTCCTTCCAGAACCGGTCAACAATATCTCCAAACCGGAAATATGTATCAAATGATGCCAGCTTTCTCTGTCCGCCATTAGAATACATTCGCGTGGCATCGTCAACCGATTGCAGATCGTCCTCGATTTCCGCGATTTCATTTTCCCGTTTTTCCGACGGCAACAGCGCGAAAAAATCAAGCAGATGGGAAGCATTCATGATACTTTCTTTTTCATGGATATGCGCCAGTTCCCGTATCGGGCAGCGAATGACTTTCTTTACGCTGTATATGAACTCCTGCAGCGACAGCAGCGCCAGTTCACCCATACGGAACATTACATACGTTTTCCAGTAATCAATAAACTCTGCAAGAGTCATCTTCAAATAGGCAGCATACTCTCCGAATTCATCGACTGTCACCCGAAAATCAAAATTATATCTGCTGTACTCATCGCACAAGTGCCAGACATCATCTTCAAATACGCAGTTTTCAATGACCCGTTCTTCTCGATACCCTCGAAAAATCTTCTTTGCCGAGACAATCGAACGCATATCCATATCCGGAATAGACAAAATCGATTCAAACTTGCTGATTTTTTCGACTGTATTCATCGTTCACCTCCCGAATGATCTGTTCAAAATCGTTTTTCACCTTTGTACCATAAGTCTCCTCTATGCAGTGCAGTATTTCATCCAAAGTAGGAAGAATAATCTCTTTCAGGATAGCAATATACTTTTTCTTCTGCTGAATATTTTCTGTCTTCTTATATAGTGCTTTCAGACGGTTGACTTCACTGATCATCAGCCACATCGTAGACTTCGTGCTGATTTCATATTGACAGCTAATACAGTTCGTTCTGTCCGTATATGGGCAAACCTTTCCGCAGGCCGTGATCAGACAAAGCGTTTCATCCTGTTTAGATACCGCTTCACCTGCACCAATACGATGTAATACCAGGAGAATATTCTTTGGTGAAACTGCAGCATAAAGCTCTTGCGCAGTCTTTACGGCACGTTCCATAGTCATTTGGGCCAGACCCACAGACCGTTCTACTTCCGATGGTGTCAAATTCAGTTCTTGAATCAGCTTTGTCTGCGTATGGAGAGACAGCTTCTGGTACTCTTTTCCCGCCAGTATCTTCAGCAGCGTTGAAGGAATAAACGACAGCACACCGCGTTCAAACAACTCTCTCGCTACAAACTCCGGAGAAAATCCAGACATCTTTGCGTCTCGCAGATAAACGCTGGTCGTCTTTGCAAATTCGCCATATGAACCCTTATGAGAACGCGCCAAAGCAGCCAGCATATATCCTTTGACAGAAAACTGGTCATCATTTTCCAGAATATCATCTGTCAGTACATAGATCATCTGCATGAATGCTTTGTTGGCCGAGCGTGACCGGAAATTGGACTCCAGAAAAAGCTCACCGATTTCTTCTCCCATATAGCGCGAAATCCGTTCATACGTCGCAATCGTCCGAATCAGCGGCCTGTCCTCAGGCAATCCACTAATTTGATGGAATGCCTCTGCGACAGCAAACAGCTTGCCAAAGTGTACTTCTACGCTTTCCGGCACATAGAACTTGATGCTCGCCACACCAGTAGTCCCTTGTGTTTTGCTCGGCGTAAGTTGAAGCACAGACAGACGATATAAAACAGAGTACAGTGTTAGCCGGGCATCAACATCTTCAAACGAGCCATCCTGTACTCGCTCCAGTACCTCTCCCGGCGTCATCGTAAGCTTTGGGTGCGGAATTCGCACAATATCCGTATTCCGTATCACGCTGATGAAATGTATCGAAATAAAAAGCCATGTGTCAACAAAGTTTTTTGACGTTGCAGCCTTGGCATACATATCGTTTTCTGCAATATAATTCTCATTGAACATATGAAAGATAATTTTCAGATAATCGTCTGGATCATAGGCTTCTGCATTTTCAGAATTTGTACTGTGCGGATTCATAAAATAGTCCCGGTAGTAAAATGTCTTGCAGTGTACCCGAGTCCAGTTGATAAAATCTGCCAGAATGTCACCGAAAATCTTTGGAAGATGATCGAAACCGTCTGACATGAGTGAGGCGATCTCCTGATCTGTTGAAGTTTCCAGTTCTCCCGGCAGAAAATACAGAAGAAAATCCAGTACCTTGTTAACTGCCTCTGTTTCCAGTCCCACATCTTTGCAATACCGTCTGAATACTGCTTCTGTCGCTGGCAACTGCTGTTTTAATTTTTCTATCAGTTTCTTGTTTTTTTCTTCTTCATTACAGTCATAATGCTGACAGAATTCCTCCAATGATTTACGGCACCGCTCAAACTGTGCATCCTCCATCAGGATTCTGCCGTTTTCCGTAACTTCAGGTTGCGTTCCAAACCACTGGTTGCTAACGAAAAACGTGGAAACATCAAACATAAATTCGGTATTGATAATATGATATTCTGTTTTAAGTTTTTCAATTTGGTCAGACAAATCAATCATGCATACCTTCCTTTAGCGCCATTTGCTGCTTCTCCGATTTCCAAAGCGAATAATTAAAAATCTCGCTGCTGACTTTCTCATACTGCCGCTCCAAATCACTTTTACTGTTGATATAAGTAAGCGCCGACTCCGGCGATTTATCTCCGCGCCAGTACATCAAGCCTTCTACGCCTTCTCCATATAAGGTCAGTTTCACTGAGAACCAGTGCCGAAAGATATGCGGACTAATCTGTTTTTCCATCAGCAACTGTCCATAGGTCACTACCTCAAAATCATCACTTGCCAGCATTTCCGGAATACACGCCTCTACAACATCATGGAATGCCTTGCGGTAGCTGTCATAAGCGAAAGCCTTGCCATCTCTGGTTAACGTCAGTGCGCCATATTTTGCCTCGTACTTACGGCCTTGTATGTAACTCATATATCTCTGATAGCAGGCATAGAACACCTCAAGGAATGCCGGATACACGCGCTGTTCGCGTTCCTTTTTGATCTTACCCACACTGACCAGATCTGAGCGCAGCACCAATTCTTTTTTCAAGTCAATAAAGATATTCTTAATGTTACCGTCTGCCATCTCAAAGCGAATACCTGCGCCAAGCGGTGAATCTGTTCGGCGGACATTACAGGCCTCAGACGGTCGCAGACCGGCAAAAGCGCCCAGTGCTGCAAGCATCAACAAGTTCGGATAGATGGTCATAATCCGATTGAAAATAATCTGAAAAACCTTTTCCGGCAGGTCACGCAACATTGGACGCACCTCGTTACCGTACAGCACCTCAAAGATTGGTTTTCTAATCGTGATATATCTTTTTTTCTGTTTGCTGTACTTCTTCTCCTGCGTGTACAGATCACTGATTTTCATTTTGCGGCTTGTATTCTGCCGCAGCATTTCCTCCAGAAAATCCATCACATTGGTAATACAGCGCTCTACTGTTGACTTAGCTCGATGTGTAGTCTGGGTATCTCCCCGAAGCCGACATAAGCCGTAATCATTCAAGAAATCCCTTACCATCTCTTTCCTTATGTCAGTCAGCTTATCGATATGGTATTGGTCGAAAAACACATAGTTCAGCAGCTTGACGATGTTATTCGCCGCTGGTGCATTATCGCTGGAAACACTTCGGCTGCCGCCGCCACGCACATACTTATGAAAATCCGTCCAGGCGAGAACCTCATCGTCTTCCTTGAGAACAATCATGCTCCGCTGTATCAGTTCCGTGTCTTTATAGACTAATTTGTGCTTATAAACCGCAAATCTCATATCCACACCTAGCACGATTGCAACTATTCCAAGCACAATCGTCATACGTTTCCTTATTTTCTATACTCTTATGTCAGAATAACAATCATTGTAGGCATCGAACCAACAATCTTTCATTTTCAGCCATTAGAAATGAATTTAGCCCATACGGACCTCTGCGTATCTAGCCTATATTGATTCACAAATCGAATATCCGACATCCATTTATCACACGCATCAGCGTATTTATAATTTCCCTCATGGGTATTAACAAGCCATTCGATATGATTCAGTATATCCGTTTTGCTCACCAAACGCGAATCCATCAAATTCTTCAGTAATTCCTGCCGCTGTCCATCGGTCAGCCCCTCATTCTTGCTGACTGTATATCCATACAGTCGCAAGGTAGACATATCCGAAAGATCAGCCATAGAAAATGAGGTATTACTTGGTGCGTATGTTTTCAGTTTCATCAAAGGGAAACCATACTTCTTTGCATACTCCAGATAGCTGGTTTCATTGATAAAATACCGATCCCCTTGTTTATCATAATAGACATTGAACGGAACCGGCATATTTCTGTTTGCGCATAGCACATAGGCTGTAACCGGTGTGTAATTCTGCTCAATATTACTGATATGCTTATGCGAATACACATAAACTGTTGTAATTTTATTCGGATTACGGAATGTATCATCACCAAGAATGTCGATAGCTGCATCGCTTAGTATAGTTGCTTCGCAAATATGGTGTTTTTCGCCTTTGTACTCAAAATCTCGTAAACCTTGCATCAAGGTTGCAAGAATAGTCTGTGAAAAACCTCGGTGAATCCAAAAGTTTGTATCCGATTTTTCATGCGCGTCACTTATAAGAAATATTTCATGATTTTCGTTTTTATTACCCAGAATAACAGACAAACATGCGCTGGATGGGACACCTTCTTTTCGATACAAATCAGATTTTATATGCAGTCGATAATATATATTCCGTAATTTTTTATCTCTGATATGCCCTTGCGGATCACTTAAATAATCATCTAACTCTTCAATCTCTGCTTCTATATCATCTCTATCAGAAATAAATTCACCAATTTTCTTTGCCCATTCATGAATATTCAAAAAACTTGACAGTACAATATCATCATCAAATCTAGGTTCATTCAACTCCAATTTGAATAGTGTTTTTTCCAGCTCAGCTTTTTTCCGCTCCGCCTGCTGAATACTTAATTCTGTTATATCCGCTGTGTGTCCCCATTCACACATGACACCTTCAGCAATATATTTACCAATAAAATATCCTATTGTCTGAATATCAGTCTGTTCACTTTTAAAAATCGTACATAACCATTCAGGTTCAGCATTATTGTATACATAACGATAAGAAATTTCTTTGCCTCCCTCATAAATGACCCCATTATACCCTCCATTATATGAGTATCTAAGCATATTATTTGTGAATGCATCAAATGATATCGGCTCTTGTACTAATCTAGTAAGCTTATTCGATATGCCACTCAATACATATTCCTCATATTCCTTAAAGTTATCACGCCGAATCGGACCACCGCTCAAAAAATTTTCAATTTTCATAATAGAAACGGAGCTTAGCACCTTGCAACACCGCATATACGTTGCCAGATCTCTATATGTCCATCCTGCATCAATTAGCTCTTTCGGCGTAATATCCCTATCATTTTCATAGGCATCTACAAATGCTTGCGCTACTGCGTTCATTTTAATTCTCCGATCCCATCACATTATCCGTCCACATTTCACACTGACTCATTACAGTCTGGATTGCATCTTCCATGCCTTCCGGCGGATAATGATGATGTCTCAAAAGTCGCTTTACTAAACAGCGCATATTCGCCCGTGCGCCCTCTTTTTTCTGCCAATCAATGGTACGGTTTTTACGAAGAAGGTCTGTCAGCTCCTTAGTAAGCGCAATCAATTCATCATTTTCATAAAAGTCCTTGATTGCCTGAGGTTTCGTTAGAGCATCATAAAATGCCAATTCCTCTGCTGTCAGTCCCAGTTTTTCACCGGCTGCCGCCGCTGCTGCAATATCCTTTGCCAGCTTTAGCAGCTCTTCAATGACTTCTTCATTCGTCAGCATACCGTTCAAATAGCGGTTCATTGCACTCTGAATGATTTCCGAGAACTTTTCAGACTTCACAACGTTTGTCTTTCGGTAAACTGATACCTGCTCCGCAATCAGCTTTTTCAACAGTTCGACAGCAAGATTCTTTTCTTTCATCCGCGCGATTTCTTCAAGAAACTTGGGATCGAAAATCGAAAATTCTGTCTGAACATCTGAGAACAGGTTGATCACGCCTTCACTTTTGATGCTGTTCTTGAGCAATTCGTTGATTCGCTCATTTACCTCTGGAAGTGTGAATTTCTTCCCTGTTCCGCCTGTGATCAATCGGACAACCATCGTTCTTACAGCATCAAAGAACGCCGCTTCAATGCGAATCTGTTCATTGACTAAACTGCTGCATAGTGAAAGAGCCTGTCGAAGCAACAGGGCTTCCTTGATAAAGATATTCTGTGTCTTTTCCTTATCCGGCAAGTCATGTTCGGCTACACTTTTCCCGAGGATAAAATTCACACCGCCGCTGATTGTTTTTGCTCTTTCCAAGTCTGAACCATTCATAAATTTAGAATAATCAAATCCATGGAAAAAGTCTCGACAAACTTCCAGTTTTTCAAGGAATTTCGGATATGCTGCCTTACTGACATCCGTGTTACCGTAATTTTTGCGATCACGAGCAGTATAGTCATTCATGGCCTGCTTCAAAGCTGAAGCAATGCCAACGTAATCAACAATCAGACCGCCCTCTTTATCCTTGAAAACACGGTTTACACGCGCAATCGCCTGCATTAAATTATGACCAGACATCGGCTTGTACACATACATTGTTGCCAGCGATGGTACATCAAATCCTGTCAGCCACATATCTACGACAATGGCAATCTTCAGCGGTGAGTTATTATCCTTAAACTTTCGCGCCATATCATCTTTATGTGCTTTATTTCCGATAATTTCCCGCCATTCCTCAGGATCGTTATTACCCTGCGTCATGACTACGCCGATTTTTTCTGTCCATGTCGGACGAAGTTCCAGAATCCGCTTATAAATCTTCATTGCAATCGGACGTGAATACGCTACAATCATCGCCTTGCCCGTCAGAATGTTCTGCCGGTAATTCTCGTAATGATCAAGGATATCGTCAACCAGCGAGTTAATAGTCTGATCAGCGCCTAAAATCGCCTCCATCTGACCGAGCTCTTTTTTGCTCTTTTCGATAACGTATGGATCTGTATTTTCTGCCATAATATCGTATTCACGGTCAATTAGATGCAGCGTTGCTTCGTCAAGTTTGAGATGTATAACACGGCTTTCATAATAGACCGGTCGTGTTGCGCCATCTTCGACTGCTTGTGTCATATCATAGATGTCGATATAATCACCGAAAACTTCTCGTGTACTGCGATCTTTCGTAGAAATAGGGGTACCCGTAAATCCAATATATGTAGCGTTAGGCAGGCTATCTCGAATGACACGTGCAGTACCGATAACGGTCTTTGCTTCAACTTCACCGTTATCCTTTTGCTTCACAACAACTTTTTCATTAAGTCCATACTGTCCACGATGCGCTTCGTCTGCCATTACAATAATGTTTCTACGTTCCGACAACGGCTCGCTGCTTTCTTCGAACTTCTGCATGGTCGTAAAGATAATACCATTTGCCTGGCGATTTTCCAGAAGTTCTTTCAGATGTTTGCGGCTTTCTGCCTGCTGTGGAGTCTGGCGCAGAAAATCTTTGCAGCGAGAGAATTGACCATAAAGCTGGTTATCCAGATCATTTCGGTCTGTGATAACTACAATCGTAGGACTTTCTAACACCTTTTGCAGACCATGCGCATAGAAAACCATAGATAAAGATTTACCACTGCCCTGCGTATGCCAGAATACGCCGCCCTTACCATCCGTTACCGTCGCGTGTTTGGTAGACTCCAGTGCTTTTTTGACAGCAAAATACTGATGGTATCCTGCAAGCACCTTAAACGTATTTTGTCCATCTACATTAAAGCAAATAAAGTTCTTCAGAATATCCAAGAAACGTGTTTTCTCGAACATTCCCTCAAAGAAAGTATCAAACGTTGCATATTGTGTATTCTCATAACTGCCGTCAACCGTCTTCCATGCCATAAAGCGATCCTCGCCAGATGTAATCGTACCCGCGCGAGAAGTTGTCATATCACTCATTACGCAAATCGCATTATAGACAAACATCGACGGAATTTCATACATGTAGTTACGCAATTGACGATAAGCCGCCGATGCATCCGTTTCCTCGCGGGACGGGGATTTCAGCTCAACAACAACCAGCGGCAATCCATTCACAAAGAGAATAATATCCGGTCGTTTTTCAGAATTCTCAATAAAAGTCCATTGATTAACCACCGTAAACTCATTATTGGCAGTATTTTTGAAGTCAATAAGATAAACGAGGCCAGCGCGTTCCTCGCCATTGTCCATATATTTTACAGGAACACCATTTTGCAGATAATCCATGAACACCATATTTTTCTGCAGCAGGGTCCCCGTTTCAAAATTTTTCAACTTATATATTGCTTCATTCAAAGCATTCATGGATAACCCTTTATTTACACGCTGAAGGCAGGGTAACAACAAATCCTCATAAAGCGGGGAATGATAATCACGTTCTACATCTGGGCCATAGACATAGGTATAGCCCAACCTCTCTTTAAGAAGTTGCAAGACCGCATTCTCATAATTTGATTCAGCAAAACTTTCTGCCATCGTTTGTCACTCCCTTTTACGCCAGACTTGCCCCGAACTGATCCAGCGTGTTTTCTGCGTTTCTGTCAGTAACAGGCTTGTTCATTGCCTTTTCAATCAGATTGAGAAGGCTTTTGGCTCTGTCGATGAAGTAGCCATTGAAGTCATCCGTCTTTAATTCTGCATAGTTGATAAAGTGTGATTCTACCCGTGCTTGCAGTTCAACCTCGGTCAGCCCGTCAACTTTCTTGAGGATCGCAGCCAGATACTCACTCGGTGCATGTCCGCCAATCGAGCGGTTAGTCGCTGGAAGAATTGGCGTCTTGTTAACGATAGAATTATATCGCCCGCGCTTGATACCCATTTTCTCGCAATATGCCTCTGGGAAGATGTGGTGAATATCCGGAGACTCAAGCATACTGTTCACGATGTCAATCGTCGTGTTGTTCATAAAATCACGGCATTTCTCCTTGTAAAGAAGAGCCATAATTCCCTTATAAGCAGCGCTCAAACGAGTTTGAAGAGTTAGAAGCCGCGTAGAAGAAAAGACTGCGCTGTTAATCGTGTGCATTGCATTCGGGCGTCCGTTGACCTCTTCAACCATGTCCTCAATATCATAGGCATACCGAGTTTCATTAGCGC
>OGXW01000700.1_pt1 | contig 25270 bp, 24 predicted proteins | sample 1576341 | NCBI WGS metagenome assembly OGXW01 (sample SAMEA3541592, study PRJEB24748) | human gut metagenome | biome: human gut; feature: human-associated habitat; material: faeces | place: China | collected 2012
TCCCGCATAGTTACTGAGATAATCCACAGCTGGAATTTAGTTTTTCATTTAAGTAGAAAAAGGAGAACCCTATGAGCCATAAAGAAAATAAGAGCCATGAGGAGAAAGCATCCGGTTTCAAAAAGAATGATCTGATTCTTGTCCTCCTTGTATTTGCTGCGGCAAGCATTTTTTTTGCAGGACATCTATTCACGAGCCAGAAAAGCGCAGGCGTTGTAGAAATACAGATTGACGGGAAAGTGGTAGAGACACTGGATCTGCAGAAAGAGCGTGCATTTAAGATCAACGGAGGAACGAACACCGTGCAGATCGAGAACGGAAAAGTGAAAATGGCAGCGGCCAACTGTCCGGATCAGATCTGTGTACACCAGAAAGCAATTTCAAGGAACGGAGAGAGTATTATCTGCCTTCCGAATAAGATCGTTCTGAAAATTGTCGATGGAGAAGAAGCCGAACTGGATGCGGTGACGAATTAAGATATGAAGAAAAATACAGTCAGAATAGCGTGGTTTGGTGTATTTACTGCCCTTGCGCTGATATTTAGTTATGTAGAGACTCTGATCCCGTTTCAGATCGGGATTCCGGGGGTTAAGCTTGGACTGGCGAATCTGATCGTTGTGGTGGCACTGTACAAGATGGGTGGAAAGGATGCCCTGTTGCTTTCGGTGACGCGTATCGTGCTGTCCGGATTTATTTTTGCCAGTCTGTTTAGTATTTTATACAGTCTGGCAGGCGGACTTTTAAGCCTTGCAGTGATGGTGATTTTGAAAAAGCGGGGATCATTCAGTGTTTTTGGAGTCAGCATGGCAGGTGGTGTCTTTCATAATGTCGGTCAGCTGATCGTAGCGATGCTGGTCGTGGAGACATTCAGCGTCGCCTATTATGTGCCGGTGCTTCTGATCGCAGGAGTGATCACCGGATTTATTATCGGAGTTGTGGCAAATGAAATGCTCAAAAGACTTGGCAGCATCGTATTGTCATAGCGTGGGAGGAAGAGATGATTTCATATATAAGAGGGGAGCTTGTAGCTCTCGAAGAAGATAAAGTGATCGTAGATGTAGGCGGCGTGGGCTACGGGATTTTTATGTCCGGACAGGCGATGGGACAGCTTCCGCCGGTTGGGAGTAAAGTGAAGATCCACACCTATCTGAATGTCAAAGAAGATGCTATGCAGCTGTATGGATTTTTAAACCGTGATGCGCTTTCTGTGTTCAAGCTTCTGATCGGTGTCAGTGGGATCGGACCGAAAGGAGGTCTTGGGATTCTGGCACAGCTTACACCAGACGAACTTCGATTTGCCGTGATGTCGAAGGACATCAAGGCAATTTCAGCAGCACCGGGAATTGGCAAGAAGACGGCGGAGAAGCTGATCGTGGAACTGAAGGATAAGCTGAAGATTGAGGACGTACTGGATCACCAGGTGGAAGCGGCAAATGGAGCCGCTGAAGATACGGTAAATGCACAAGGACTTCAGGCAGATGCGGTACAGGCACTTACGGCGCTTGGCTATGGAAGTACTGAGGCACTGCAGGCAGTACGAAAAGTGGAAATGGATGAGAGCACGACGGTGGAAGATCTGCTGAAGGGTGCACTCAAATATTTGATATAAGAGGATTAGGATGGGAAGAAGAATTATTACCACAGAGAATCTGGAAGAGGATGTAAAAATTGAGAGCCATTTAAGACCTCAGCTTCTGGAAGATTATATTGGACAGGCGAAGGCAAAAGAGACTCTTAAGATTTATATAGAAGCGGCAAAAAGCAGGGGAGAGGCACTGGATCATGTGCTGTTTTACGGTCCGCCGGGACTTGGAAAGACAACCCTCGCCGGGATCATTGCGAATGAAATGGGCGTAAATATCAAGATCACGTCAGGCCCTGCGATCGAGAAACCTGGGGAAATGGCGGCAATCCTTAATAATCTCCAGGAAGGAGATGTGCTATTTGTAGATGAGATCCACCGACTGAACCGGCAGGTGGAGGAAGTACTTTATCCGGCGATGGAAGATTTTGCAATCGATATTATGATCGGAAAAGGGGCTTCAGCAAGGTCGATCCGTCTGGATCTGCCGCATTTTACACTGGTAGGGGCAACCACCCGTGCCGGAATGCTGACAGCTCCGCTCCGGGATCGTTTCGGGGTTGTGAACCGTCTGGAATTTTATACGGAAAAAGAACTGCAGACCATCATCATCCGTTCAGCAGGCGTGCTGGATGTGGAGATCGATGAAAAGGGAGCCCTTGAGATGGCAAGACGTTCCAGAGGAACGCCAAGGCTTGCCAACCGGCTTTTGAAAAGAGTCCGGGATTTTGCCCAGGTCAAATACGAGGGGGTGATCACCGAAGAGGTGGCAAGGCAGGCACTGGATCTTCTGGATGTGGACCGGCTTGGACTTGATCATGTAGACCGTAATCTTTTGACGACTATGATTGAAAAATTTCAGGGAGGTCCGGTAGGACTGGATACCCTTGCGGCAGCGATCGGGGAAGATGCCGGAACCGTAGAAGATGTCTATGAGCCATATCTTCTGAAGAATGGCTTTTTACAGAGAACACCAAGAGGAAGGGTGGTCACAGATCTTGCGTATACCCATCTTGGATTTGACAAGAACGAAGAATAGAAAGGAAAGAGACGATGCTGAAGATAAAACAATATGTGAAAGCAGAGAGTCTGGAGCAGGCGTATGAACTGAACCAGAAAAAGACGAACCGGATCGTCGGTGGAATGCTTTGGCTGAAAATGAGTACTGCGCAGATCCAGACTGCGATCGATCTGTCCGGACTCGGACTGGATCAGATTGAAGAGACGGAGGATGCATGGAAGATTGGATGTATGGTATCCCTTCGTGATCTGGAGTTACACGAAGGATTAAATGAATTGAGCTGCAACATGATCAGAGAAAGTGTGAGAAGTATTGTCGGTGTACAGTTCCGGAATCTTGCGACGATCGGCGGAAGTATTTTCGGACGGTTTGGATTTTCGGATGTACTGACCTGTTTCCTTGCACTGGATACAGAAGTAGAACTTTATAAAGGTGGGATCATTTCTCTGGAAGAGTTTGCAAAGATGGAGAGAGATAATGATATCCTTGTCCGTGTGATCGTAAAGAAAACACCAGGAAAGGGAAGCTATCAGTCACACCGTAATACCAAGACGGATTTTCCGGTACTGGCGGTTGCTGCTGACCGTTATGGAGATGAACTGAAGGTGGCAGTTGGGGCAAGACCGATGAAAGCAGTCTGTATTTACGTTCCGGCAGAACAGCTGGATGCGTGCACAGATTTGAAAAAATTTGCAAAAGAGCTTGCAGCCCAGGTGCCGATGGGAAGCAATATGCGTGGAAGTGCAGCGTATCGTACCCATCTTGCAGAGGTTCTGATCCGCAGAGCATTAGAGAGAATTACAAACGGAGGTGAAAAGAATGCAGATTAGTCTGACACTGAATGGAAAAAAGATTACAGAAGAGATCGCAGCTGATCTGCTTCTGATCGATTTCGTGAGAAATCATGGATGTTACAGCGTAAAGCGCGGCTGTGAGACTTCCAACTGTGGACTTTGTACCGTATTTTTAGATGAGAAGCCGGTACTTTCCTGTTCCGTGCTTGCTGCAAGAGCAGACGGGCACAAGGTAGATACGCTGGAAGGACTGCAGGAGGAAGCAGAAGAATTTGGCTCTTTTATCGCAGGACAGGGGGCGGAGCAGTGCGGATTCTGTAATCCGGGTATGATCATGAATGCAATCGCACTTTTCCGCGAGAATCCGGATCCAAGTGATGACGAGATCCGGGAATACCTTGCGGGGAATCTCTGCCGCTGTTCAGGCTACGAGGGACAGCTCAGAGGAATCCATGATTTTCTGGACTACAAAAGAAAAGGAGGAGCCAGATGAAAGCAGTAGGAGTACCATTTGTAAAAAAAGATGCGAAAGCACTGGTGACTGGAAAGCCGGTATATACAAATGATCTGGCACCAAAGGATTGTCTGATCGTTAAGCTTCTAAGAAGTCCGCATGCCAATGCGATGATCCAGGAGATCAAGACAGATGTGGCAATGCGTGTGCCGGGAATCGAAGCAATCTATACCTGGAAGGATGTACCGCAGCAGCGTTTTACAATTGCAGGACAGACCTGGCCGGAGCCTAGTCCGTATGACCGGTTGATCCTGGACCAGCATGTTCGCTTTGTAGGAGATCCGGTAGCGATCATTGCCGGAGAAAATGAAGCCTGCGTAGAACGTGCAATAAAGATGATCAAGGTCAAATACGAGGTCCTTCCGGCAGTATTAGATCCTGAGGAAGCGCTGGATGGTCCAATTCTGGTGCATCCGGAGGACAGCTGGAAGGCATTGTGCCCGGTAGGAGCAGATAACAAGCGGAATCTTTGTGCACAGGCAGAAGATGGACATGGGGATGTAGAGAAAGTTCTTGCAGAATGCGATGTTGTTGTAGAACATACATATCATGTCAAAGCGGCACAGCAGGCAATGATGGAACCATTTCAGACGGTCTGCTTTATGGATATGTATGGAAGACTGAATGTGATGAGTTCTACGCAGATCGTTTACCATGTGCGCCGTATTGTTTCCAATGCACTTGGCATACCAAAATCCAAGATCCGTGCGTTTAAACCGAGGATCGGTGGTGGATTTGGGGCAAAACAGACGGCGGTAAGTGAGGTTTATCCGGCGTTTGTAACCTGGAAAACCGGAAAGCCATCGAAAATTGTATTTACAAGAGAGGAATCCCAGATTGCATCCTCACCGCGTCATGATATGGCGGTGACGGTTCGCATGGGAGCAGATAAAGAGGGAAATATCCGGGCAATTGATCTGTATACACTTTCTAACACAGGAGCATACGGGGAACATGGACCGACAACGGTCGGACTTTCCGGACATAAGGCGATTCCGCTTTATGGTTCATTAGATGCATACCGGTTCCGTTACGATGTGGTCTATACCAACCGGATGGCAGCAGGAGCTTATCGTGGATATGGAGCGACGCAGGGAATCTTTGCGGTTGAGACATCTGTTAACGAACTGGCAGAAAAACTTGGCATGGATCCGATGGAGATCCGTATGAAGAATATGGTCAAAGAAGGACAGTTCATGCCGGCATATTATGGGGAGACAGCGAATAGCTGTGCACTTGATAAATGCCTTGCGAGAGTAAAAGAAATGTCCGGATGGGACGAAAAGTATCCAAGAAAAGTTATGCCGGATGGCAAAATCCGCAGCGTCGGAGTAGCACTTGCCATGCAGGGATCCTGCATTTCCAATGTAGATGTCGGATCTGCAACGATCAAACTGGGCGAGGATGGTGTCTACAATATGTCAATCGCGGCAGCGGATATGGGAACCGGGTGTGATACGATTCTTGCACAGATGGCAGCAGAATGTCTGGACTGTGATCTGGATGATATTGCAGTATCCGGAGCAGATACCGATACTTCGCCGTATGATTCAGGCTCTTATGCATCAAGTACGACTTATGTGACCGGTATGGCGGTGACAAGAGCCGGTGAGGAACTGAAAAAGCGGATCGTCAGACAGGCAGCGAAGATGCTGAAATGTGAAGTGGATGAGGTTGATTTCGATGGACACATTGCAAGAAGCGATAAGACCGGAGAAGAGGTGACACTTGCGGAAATCGGAGCAGGGGCAATGTGCGGAAGTGATATTGCGCTTCAGGTAACAGAAAGCCACAGTTCGCCGGTATCTCCGCCGCCTTATATGGCAGGCGCTGTTGAAATCGAATTGGATCCGGAGACAGGACATGTCGAGATTCTGGATTACTATGCAGTGGTTGACTGCGGAACTGTTATTAACCCGAATCTTGCGAGGGTACAGGCGGAAGGCGGAATCGTGCAAGGAATCGGCATGACTCTTTATGAGAATATTCAGTACACGGAAAAAGGACAGCTTCTGAACAATTCATTTATGCAGTACAAGATTCCGACCCGAATGGATATGGGAAATCTGCATGTGGAATTTGAGAGCAGCTATGAGCCGACTGGACCGTTTGGTGCAAAATCGATTGGCGAAATCGTCATCAATACACCGGCTCCGGCATTGACGCATGCAATCGCAAATGCAACAGGTTTGTGGTTCCGTGAACTTCCGATTACAAGTGAACAGATTGCAATGGGAATTATGGAAAATGAAAATTAAACTGATTTATCTGGCGGCTGGAAACAGCCGCCGTTTTAACAGCCAAAGGATGCAAAATACAGAACCGCCACAATCAGAAGCAGAGAACAAACTGCTTTATCTGTTGGATGAAAAGCCGATGTTCCGCTATTTATTCGACCGTCTGTTAAAAGTCTGTCAAAGGCATCCGGAATGGGAAATGATTGTGGTAACACAGTATCCGGAGATTGAGCATCAGGTAAAAGCACTTCAGGAAAACGAGCAGCAAGGTGAACGTTTCCCGGTAAAAACAGTGATTTCAAAAGACAGCTATAAAGGAGCAGCCTATTCGGTAAAAGCAGGGATCCGTGCGGCAGGAGATGCTGATGCCTATGCATTTTTTGTGGCGGATCAGCCTTATTTTACAGAAGAAAGCGTGGAAGGATTCCTGGAAAAGATGGAGCGGGAGGCAAAAGTTGTACCGGGATGTGTGACCTGGAATGGACAGGAAGGCAATCCGGTCTGGTTTCCGGCAAAGTACGGGAAAGAGCTTCTGGAACTGGAAGGAGATGCCGGAGGAAGAAAGGTGTTCCGCAGATACCGGGAAAAAGCAGTATTTTACGAGGTGAGCCTGGAAAAAGAGTTGGAAGATATTGATTATATGCCGGAAATAGAAAAAATGCGGATAACAGAAGGAGGCACAGAGAAAACTTTCCATGTATATGTCATCGAAAATGGAAAGCTTCAAAGGAAAGAGTCTCTGCTTATGGCACTTGGACTTACGGAGCAGATGGTACCGAGAATTGCTGCCGTGGGTGCGGGAGGTAAGACTTCTCTTTTGAAACAGCTGCTTGCTGAATACCAAGAGAAGGGTGCCCTCCCGGTTCTGGTGACCACAACCCATATGAAAAAAGAGACTGCCCCTTATTTTGTAATGGAGGATTCTATCGGAAAAATTCTGGAAGTGCATAAAAGAGAAGGCATGGTGATCGCCGGTCTGGATGCAGGAGGAGGCAGGATCAAAAGCCTTTCTGTACCGGTAATGGAAAAGATCTGGGAGCTTCCTGCGCCGGTTCTTGTAGAAGCGGATGGTGCACGGATGTTTCCGGCGAAAGTGCCGGGGGAGAAAGAACCGGTTATTCCAAAGCAGATCCAGATAGTCCTTTCTGTATATGGACTCGATGCCATCGGACAAAGGATAAAAGACTGCTGTTTCCGACCTGAGCTTGTGGCACAGGTACTTGGAAAAGCAGTGGAAGAGGTTCTGACGGAGGAGGATCTGGCAGGGCTGGCTGTTTCGGCAAAAGGCGGGAAAAAGAATGTCCTGCCGGAAAAGGATTTCTATATTGTGCTAAACAAAGCAGATGACGAAAAACGTCTGAAAATGGCAGAGAGAATCGCCTTAAGAGTAGAACGGGATTCTGGTGAAAAAGTACGGATTACATCGTTTCGTTAATATTTTGGAAAAATAAAGCAATTGTGTGTTGAAAAATGGAACATTGCCGAATTGTCATTGGAAACCATTCGTGCTATCATAGATACGATAGCTTTGACAACGAAAGTTGTAAGTGGGTAGAGAAGGAGGCAAAAAAGTGAGTACGAAGGATAGTAATACTTCACAGGAACTATTTAACCTTAACGGAAAACCATCCTTTGGTCAGGCACTTCCGCTGGCATTCCAGCATGTAGTGGCGATGATCATTGGCTGTGTTGCACCGGCGATCATTCTTGCCGGTGTGTCCGGACTTTCAGAATCAGACACGGTTGTCCTGATTCAGGCATCTCTTGCAATGTCAGCGATTTCGACATTCATCCAGCTTTTTCCGTTTATCAAATTTAAGTCTTATCAGATAGGAGCCGGGCTTCCGGTTATTATGGGAATCAGCTTTGCGTATGTGCCGATCATGCAGTCAATTGCACAGGATGCAGATGTTGGAACAATACTTGGTGCACAGATCGTGGGCGGTATTGTTGCGATTATTGTAGGAATATTTATCAAACAGATCCGTCATCTTTTCCCGCCGCTGGTTACGGGAACGGTTGTATTTGCAATCGGACTTTCGCTGTATCCGACCGCAGTCAATTATATGGCAGGTGGAGCAGGAAGTGCGGATTATGGTTCATGGCAGAACTGGCTTGTTGCGATCATCACACTGGTAGTCGTAACAGGACTGAATCATTTTGGAAAGGGCTTTTTAAAGCTTTCTTCCGTTCTGATCGGAATCATAGTTGGATATGTAGTTGCGCTTGGCTTTGGAATGGTGGATTTTTCTTCCGTATTAACGGCAAAATGGGTACAGTTCCCACAGCCGATGCATTTCGGAATTAAATTCGAGCCATCCTCATGTGTTGCGATTGCGGTATTGTTCGCAATCAGCTCTATTCAGGCAATCGGAGACTTTTCAGCAACGACGACCGGAGGAATGGACCGTATGCCGACGGATGAGGAATTAAGCGGTGGTATCATTGGTTATGGAGTCAGCAATATTGTCTGCGCATTTTTCAGCGGACTCCCGACAGCAACCTACAGTCAGAATGTCGGAATCGTAAGTTCTACGAAAGTAGTAGCAAAGAGAGTATTTGGAATTGCAGCGATGATCATGCTGGTTGCAGGAATCATGCCAAAGATCGCATACATTCTTCTAACTATTCCGTCATGTGTGCTTGGAGGCGCAACAATCTCTGTATTTGCAATGATTTCCATGACGGGTATCAAACTGATCAATAATTCAAAGATGAATTATAGAAATACATCCATCGTAGGACTTGCTATTGCACTTGGAATGGGTGTGACACAGGCAAATGCAGCACTTGCACAGCTCCCTGCATGGGTAACAACCATTTTCGGTAAATCACCGGTTGCACTGTCTACTCTGGTTGCAGTGTTCCTGAATCTGGTTTTACCAAAGGAGAAAGAAGAGTAAATGAAGATCCTGATAAGAGGAGCCGGGGATCTTGCCACGGGAATTGCGGCAGAGCTGTGGGAAAGAGGACATCAGATCCTGATGACGGATGTTGCCATCCCACTCACCGTCAGACGTGAGGTGGCATTTTCAAGAGCGGTGTACGAAGAACATGCAGTGGTAGAAGGAATAGAAGCAGTTCTTGCCGAAAATTTTGAAGAAGCAGAAACAATTATGGCAACGCGGAAAATTGCTGTCATGGTGGATGAAAAAGCAGAAGTGCGGAAAGAATATCTGCCGGATGTACTGGTTGACGGGATCATGGCAAAAAAGAATCTTGGGACCCAGATCAGTGACGCTCCTCTTGTTATCGGTATCGGACCGGGCTTTACGGCAGCCGGAGACTGCCATTTTGTGATTGAAACGCAAAGAGGTGAGCATCTGGGCGAGGTGATCCGCGAGGGAAGTGCAATCCCCAACACCGGAATTCCGGGAAATATTGGCGGCTATACGGTGGAACGCCTTTTAAAGGCATCCGCAGACGGAATCATGCATCCGGTCGCGAGAATTGGTGATGTGGTGAAAAAAGGGCAGATTGTTGCAAGGTGCGGAGATGAACCTGTCTATGCGAGGCTCCACGGGATTGTCCGTGGGATGCTCCAGGAAGGTGTACCGGTCAAAAAAGGATTGAAGATCGGAGATGTGGATGCAAGGATAGAGGAAAAACTTTGTTATACGATTTCGGATAAAGCACGAAGGATCGGAAACGGAGTTGCGGAAGCAATCGATCTTGTCTATAAAACAAAATAAAAAGTTGTCTGGACAACTTATTTATCCATCCTTTTTATGGTAAAATATAAAAAGGTTTGGGCAGAATACCTGCCGCAGTGACGGCAGGTATTTTTATGCCATAATCCATATAAAGTGAGGAACAAAAAATGAAACTGGTAAGAACAGAAGATGCAGTGGGGCAGGTGCTGTGCCATGACATTACACAGATCATTCCGGGAGTTGTAAAGGATGCTGTTTTCCGGAAGGGACATATTGTTACCGAAGAAGACATTCCGGTACTTTTATCTGTGGGAAAAGAGAATCTTTATATCTGGGAAAAACAGGAAGGTATGCTTCATGAAAATGAGGCAGCTGAGATCTTGCGTCAGATCTGTCAGGGTGAGCATATGCATCCTTCCGGGGTGAAGGAAGGAAAGATCGAACTGATCGCCGACTGTGAAGGGGTATTGAAGATCAATACCGAAAAGCTGAATGCGGTGAACAGTCTTGGTGAGATGATGATCGCATCCAGACATGGAAATTTTCCGGTGAAAACCGGAGATAAGATTGCAGGAACAAGGATCATTCCGCTTGTGATCGAAGAAGAAAAGATGCAGAAGGCCTGTGAAGTGGCAGGAAAAGAACCGATTTTCCGGATTCTTCCGTACCAGAAGAAAAAAGCGGGAATCATAACGACGGGAAGCGAAGTGTATTATCACCGGATCGAGGATAAATTTACTCCGGTTGTGATCGAAAAACTGAAAGAATGTGGCGTTACAGAGGTGAAGCAGATCCAGTGCAACGACGATCATGAGATGATCACAGAAGCAATCCAGACTCTGATCGAGGATGGTTCTGACCTGATCGTCTGTACCGGTGGAATGAGTGTGGATCCGGATGACAGGACTCCGCTTGCGATCAAAAATGCCTGTACGGAAGTGGTGACTTATGGGGCACCGGTTCTTCCGGGAGCCATGTTTATGCTTGCTTATTGTGAAAAAGAAGGCAGACAGATTCCGGTCATTGGTCTTCCGGGATGCGTGATGTATGCAAAACGGACGATTTTTGATCTGGTTCTTCCGAGGATTATGTGTGATGAAAAGCTGCATGAAAAAGATTTCCGGCTTCTTGGACAGGGAGGACTTTGTCTGTCCTGTCCGGTGTGTACTTTTCCAAACTGTGGATTTGGAAAAGGAGGATATTAAAATCATGAGAAAGAATAACTTATTTAAGAAAACAGTGGCAGCAGGTCTGGTTCTGCTGATGACAGCATCACTTGCTGCATGTGACGGTAAAAAGACCGACACAAAAACAGAAGACAAAAAGACAGAAACAAAGGCTGGCAAAGAAGAGGATGTAGAGCTTCAGGTATTTATCGCAGCCAGCCTGAATACGGCAATGACAGATATTGCAGAGCGTTATGAAAAAGAGCATCCGAATGTGAAGATCGTCTACAATGCAGACAGCTCAGGAACTCTGCTGACACAGATCGAAGAAGGATATGAGTGTGATCTGTTCTTCTCTGCAGCACAGAAACAGATGGATCAGCTTGAGGCTGACGGACTGGTAGTAGAAGGAACCCGCCATAATGTAGTGAACAATCAGGTAGTTGTTATCACATTAAAGGACAGTGATACAGCAGTAACCGGGCTTGAAAACTTAAATGAGGCAAAGAGCATTGCACTTGCAGGCGGAAGTGTACCAGTTGGAAAATACACCCGTCAGGCGTTGATGAATCTCGGAATTTTGGACAAAGTAGACGATGCGTCTACCATCACAACAGAACAGGTTTCTGAAGCTCTTGGTGGAGCAGAAATCAGTGAGCAGGCAAATGTAAGCAAGGTGCTGATCGCCGTTACAGAGGGTGCATGCGAAGTTGGAACAACTTATTATTCTGATACATACGGATATGAGGATCAGATCAAGATCCTTCAGACAGTAAGCTATGATCTGACAGGTAACGTGATTTATCCGATCTGCCGTGTGGAAAATAAAGAGGCAGATGATGCAAAGAAAAAAGCAGCCGATGATTTCCTTGCATATGTAACATCCGATGACGCAAAGAAGATCTTTGACAGCTACTATTTCGATACAAACGTAGAGTAAAAGAGGAATGATATGGAAGAAATAAGACAGATTCTTGCAGGGCTTGACTGGAGTCCGCTTTTCATTTCAATCAAAACAGGAATCGCAGCAACGATCGTGTCATTCTTCCTGGGAATATGGGCAGCAAGAAAGGTGCTGAAAGCGAAGACGGGTCTCAGGGCTGTGCTGGATGGGATTCTGACACTGCCGCTGGTGCTTCCGCCGACGGTTGCAGGATTTTTCCTGCTGCTCATTTTCAGTACGAGAAGAACCGTTGGATCGTATCTTTATACGACATTTGATATCAAGATCGTACAGTCTTGGGCAGGATGCGTGATCGCGGCAACTGTGATTGCATTTCCGCTGATGTACCGGAATGCAAGAGCAGCATTTGAACAGGTGGATGTGAACCTGATCTATGCGGCGCAGACGCTCGGTATGCCGGAGTGGAAGATTTTCTGGAGGGTGATCATGCCGGCGGCAGGTCCTGGAGTTGCATCCGGTACAATTCTTGCATTTGCAAGAGCGCTTGGAGAATATGGTGCGACCTCCATGCTTGCGGGCAATATTCCAGGAAAGACGGCAACCATTTCCCAGAGGATTGCAATGGTCATCCAGGACGGTGATTATCAGACGGCAGGCGTGTGGGTCGGAATTGTAATCCTGATCGCATTCGGAATAGTAGTACTTATGAATCTGGCATTTGGAAAGGGAATGAAACATACAAAGCAATGGTAGAACTAGAGATAAAAAAACAGTATGAAAAATTCAGGCTGGATGTTGCCTTTAAAAGTGTAAAAAAGCGGATCGGAATCCTGGGCGCTTCCGGATGTGGGAAAAGCCTGACATTGAAAAGTATTGCCGGGATCGAAAGACCGGAAAAAGGGCGGATCGTGATTGACGGAGTTATCCTTTTTGATGCCGGAAAAAAGATTTTTCTGAAGCCACAAAAAAGGAAAGTCGGTTATCTTTTTCAGAATTATGCGTTGTTTCCGAACATGACCGTGGAGCAGAATATCGGGATTGGATTTACCGGAAACAAAGAAGATAAGCAGAAAATGGTAGAACAGTTGATCCATCATTTCCAGCTGAACGGACTGGAAAAGCTTTATCCGTCAAAGCTTTCCGGCGGACAGCAGCAGAGAACGGCACTGGCACGGATTATGGCATATGAACCGGATGTGATCCTTCTGGATGAACCATTTTCGGCACTGGATGCGTATCTTCGGGAGCGGATGCTGACCGAGCTGATGGAAATGCTGAGTGATTATGAAGGTACGGTGATCATGGTGTCCCACAGCAGGGATGAAATCTACAGCTTCAGTGAAGAGGTTCTGGTAATTGAAGATGGACATGGAATCTGCCAGGGTTCGGTAAAAGAAGTATTTAATGCACCGCGCTATAAAACAGCGGCAAGACTTACCGGATGTAAAAATATTGCAGATGTTTGCCGGATGGATGCGCAGACGGTGTATGTGAAAGACTGGGATGTGCAGCTGATTTTTAAAGGACGTAGTGTGCCGGAGAATGTGAAGGCAATCGGGATCCGAGCTCATGATCTGATTCCGGTGTATGGAACGATATCCGGGGCTATGCTGAAAGTTAAAGAATGGAAAAGTGTGGATTATCCATTTGAACGAAAATATTTTATCCGATGCGAGTCGGGATGTGAGGATTTCTGCTGGTTTGTCCAAAGAGAGATTTCTGCCACTCTGGAAGAAAAAGGAATGCCGGATGCACTCGCATTTCCGGAAGAAAAAGTGCTGTTCCTTGAAGGATAGCGTGACAGATGCTATAATGGACAAATAAGAAAACGGGCAGAAGGTGGCAGCATAAATGCAGAAAGAACAAGACAGGGAAGCGATTTACCGGAGCATTTTCTTCTGTGATATGGATCGGAAGAAAGCGGATGAGATCATTGACCGGTTAGGCGGCAGAACCGTAACCTATGACAAGGGCGAAATCATCATAAGAGAAAGAGAAAAACTGAACAATATCGGAATCCTGCTTGACGGGGGGCTCTGTAAGGTGCAGTATTACCGGGATGGAACCGAACAGCTGGTCCAGAAGCTGGTCAGCTCGTTTGTTGTGGGAGTGGAGATTGCGGTCAGTGAAAAAAAGACGAGTCCTTATGATATTTATGCATCGGAACAGGCGCACATTTTCTGGTTCCCTGTACGGGCGATGGAAGAAGAGGGTGTTCTGGATCTACGTGAGAGGATTGAGTTTTACAAGAAGACGGTTCATTTCCTTGCAAATGAAGATATCCGCAAGTGCAGGAAAATCGAACTGCTGTCAATCAGAGGAATCCGGGAAAGAATCGAGCGGTATCTGAGAGTTCAGCAAAGCCGCCACAAAAGCAGTGCATTTGATATTGAATTTAACAGAGAACAGATGGCGAATTATCTGGGAATCAACCGGAGTGTGCTGTCACATGAGTTGAAAAAAATGGAAAAAGAGGGGATTTTGAAGGTCAGAAAGAATCATTTTGAGCTGACTGATAAAGAATAAAACAGAATTTCTGCTGAAAATATCGAAAAGTGGTTGGTTTTTATCAGAATATAGTTTATAATGAAAAAAGGATTAGGCGGCAAGGAGGTTCTTTATGGCATCGTCAAAAAATTATACAGAAGTTTTGATAGGCGGCAAAGTATTCACCCTGAGCGGATTTGAAAGTGAAGATTATCTGCAGAAGGTATCCACTTATCTGAACCATAAAATCGAGGAATGTACAAGCAGCGATGGATATCGCAAGCAGAGTGCGGAAGCCAGAAGTGTGCTTCTTGCTTTAAATATAGCAGATGATTATTTTAAAGCCAAGAAACAGGGCGGCGCATTAGAAAGCGACATCGAGGCAAAAGACAAGGAGATGTACGATTTAAAGCATGAACTGATCTCAGTACAGATCAAGTATGAGAATGCTGAAAAAGCACTGGATAAACTCAAGGCAGAGAACCAGGAACTTCAGATGAAGATCGTACAGCTTGAAACAGAAATGAAAAATCACCGTACAAAATAGACTGTCCTGAGGCAGTCTATTTTTGATACTCCGGTATACAAAGAGAAATGTCTGCAACACAGGGACTTTGTATACAGGTTATTTAAAGATAGAGGAGTTATATGAAAGACAGAGTTGAAATCCTTGCACCGGCAGGGAGTATGGAGTGCCTGAAAGCGGCAATTGCAGCAGGAGCTGATGCGGTATATACAGGGGGAGCCCTTTTCGGGGCACGTGCTTATGCACATAACCTGACGGAGGAAGAACTTTTAGAGGCAATTGATTATGTGCATTTGCATGGAAGAAGACTGTATCTGACCGTGAATACACTGATCAAAGACCGTGAGATGGAAAAACAGATGTATGATTATCTGCTCCCTTATTACCGGCAGGGGCTGGATGCGGTGATCGTGCAGGATATTGGACTGTTCCGTTTTATCCGGAAGCATTTTCCAGATCTTCCGATCCACGCAAGTACCCAGATGACGCTTACGGGAGTGGATGGGGCGAAATTTCTGGAAAAGGAAGGTGCACAGCGGATTGTTACATCCAGAGAACTGAGTATGGCAGAGGTGAAGAAGATTGCCGATGAGACAGAACTCGAGATTGAAAGCTTTGTACATGGTGCACTCTGCTATTGCTATTCCGGTCAGTGCCTGTTCAGCAGTTTTATCGGCGGCAGAAGTGGCAACCGTGGACAGTGCGCACAGCCGTGCAGACTGCTTTACCGGACACCGGAAGCAAAGAGACCACAGTATCTGCTGAGTCTTAAGGATATCTGTACATTGGAACTGATCCCGGAGATGATCGAGAGCGGGATTTATTCTTTCAAGATTGAAGGCCGGATGAAGAAGCCGGAGTATGCGGCAGCAGTCGCTTTCCAGTACCGGAAATATGCCGATCTTTATCTGAAATATTACGAAGAATGTCCGGCAGAAGAGGATCCGGCAGCGTATGCGATGAAGAAATACCGTGTCCGCGAGGAGGATCGGCAGATGCTGCTGGATCTCTATAACCGTGGCGGTTTCCATACGGGTTATTATCATACACAGAATGGACGGGAGATGGTTTCTTTAAACCGTCCGAACCATGCAGGAGTGCCGGCAGTAAAGGTACTTGCTAAAAAAGGCAGAAATGTGACTGCAAAAGCACTGACAGACCTGTATCCGCAGGATATTATTGAGCTCCCGATGCGCAGAGGCAGGGAAAAGGCAGATAATTATACCTGTAAGGATGCAGTCAGAAAAGGAATGAATGTGCAGATCCCGGTATTTGCAGATACCCCGTTCAAGAGGGACGAAATCTGGATGCGTACAAGAAACAGCGCATTGATTGAGAGACTGCATGAAGAATTTGTAAATGGAAAAATAAAAGAACGGATCTGCGGAACTTTCCGGTTGTATCCGCAGGAAGCGGCAACGCTTACAGTGAAGTGCCGGGATGCCGAGATTACGGTTACCGGTGAAAAAGCACAGGAAGCACTGAGCCAGCCGATGAGCAGAGAGCGAATTGAAAAGCAGCTGCGCAAGACGGGAAATACGGAATTTGAATTTTCCTTTTTAAAGGTCGAGATCGGAGAAAAAGTATTTCTTCCGATGCAGAGCCTGAACGAACTTCGAAGGGAAGCACTGGAGACACTGGAAAAAGTGATCTGTGAGAAATACAGAAGAAGTGGTGAAGTGAAAGAACCGGAAGAAAATAAGACAGAGCTTTCAATGGAGGAAGAGGTAATTTCCGGATGGACGGCATCGGTAAGAACCGCAGAACAGATGGAAGTGATTCTGGAAGAAGAAGCAATCGGAAGAATCTATGTGGATTGTACCATGTTCCCTTGCATCTGGGAGAAGGATAGCTATGTGGAGTGGATTACAAAAGTACATGCAACAGGGAAAGAAATTTATCTGGTCATGCCTTATATTTTCCGGGAAAGAACCCGAAAACAGTATGAAGCTGCATATAACCGGATATTCGGAGCCGGATGGGACGGCATTCTGATCGCAAATTATGAAAGTTTTGCGTTTCTGAAAGAGCATGGTTATACCGGAAGGATTATGACCGATTACAATCTGTATGAATTTAATCAGGAAAGCAGGAAATTCTGGAAGGAAAAGGGAGTTTTTGAATTTACAGCGCCCGTGGAACTGACAGAAAGAGAACTCCAGGATCTCCGGGTAAAGGATGGAGAAGTGATCGTATATGGTTATCTTCCGATGATGGTATCTGCAGGATGTATTCAGAAAACGACCAGAGGATGTCAGAAAAAATCCAGACAGATGACAATAACTGACAGATATCGTAATTCATTTGTGGTAAAAAATGAATGTGATTACTGTTATAATATCCTTTACAATTATGTACCATTATATCTGGGAGACCGGATGGAAGAGGTATATCAGATCGGTCCTGGGCGGATCCGACTGATGTTTACTACTGAAAGGCAGCAGGAGGTAAGGCAGATTTTAAGTGCGTATTTTGAAGGAAAAGAGCTTCCGGAGGGAACGTACACCAGGGGACACTGGAAAAGAGGAATAAAGTAGGTGGAATTTTGATCAATATAATTGTAGAGCTGTCAAAATATCTGATGATAGCCCTGATGCTGGTCTATACATTTGAATGTTTTGCAGTATTTAATTACGCAGATGAGTATACACAGAGAAGTATTTTCAGAAAGCAGAATGTGCTGATGTTTCTGCTTCATATGATTGCATTTCTGGTGATGTATCTGCAGACAAATGAAACAAAAATGATCGGATTTTACGGGATGCAGGTGGTACTGTTTCTGGCGGTCATTTTGCTGTATACAAAAATTTACCCGCGGGTGTCGCGGCTGGTTGTAAACAATATGTGTATGCTGATGGCAATCGGTTTTATTATGATCACCAGACTTTCGTATTCGCTTGCGGTAAAGCAGTTTCTCATTGTCAGTGCATCCGTAGCGATAAGTCTTGTGATCCCGGTCATCATCCGGAAGGTAAAAGCTCTGTCAGAATGGAAAATATTCTATGCAATTGCAGGTGTTGTAATGCTTGGGGTCGTTATCATTGTAGGACGTGTGACTGGAGGAGCGATGCTGAATGTTGCAATCGGAGGTTTTACCCTTCAGCCATCTGAGCTTGTGAAAATCATTTTTGTATTTTTCGTTGCGGCGAGTCTGAAGAATGACACTTCATTTAAGAATATTGTGATCACAACGGCAGTGGCAGCAATGCATGTACTGATCCTGGTTGTGTCAAAAGACCTTGGTGCGGCGCTGATCATCTTTGCTGTATATCTGGTGATGCTTTATGTGGCAAGCAGACAACCACTTTATGTACTTGCCGGACTGATTGCAGGAAGTGGGGCATCAGTTGTGGCATATAAGTTATTTAACCACGTCCGTGTGCGTGTATTGGTATGGAAGAATCCATTTGCCGTTTACAATGAAGGTGGTTATCAGGTGGCACAATCCTTGATGGCGATTGGTACAGGAAGCTGGTTTGGAATGGGACTTTTTCAAGGGGCGGCAGATCAGATACCTGTTGCAGAGTCAGATTTCATTTTTTCAGCAATTGCGGAGGAAATGGGACTGATTTTTGCACTTGGTCTGATACTGGTATGTGTCAGTGTTTATATGATGTTTCTAAACATTGCGATGCAGCTTCGGGACAGTTTTTATAAACTGGTGGCATTGGGACTCGGAACCTGTTATATTTTTCAGACATTTTTGACGATCGGGGGCGTGACCAAGTTCATTCCGTCTACCGGAGTGACGCTTCCACTGGTAAGCTACGGTGGAACCTCCGTTCTCAGTACGATCATTATGTTTGCGATCATTCAGGGACTGTATGTATTAAGAGAAGACGAGGAAGAAGACATTGAAAGAAAAAAATTACAGAGAAGACGAACTTCCAGATCTGGATCAGCAGCTGGAGAGCCTGCCAGACGAGAGCGGGTATCACGACCAAAAGAAGAAGGCAGAAGGAAAAAGCCGCAGCAGACGAACGGATGGCGAACCGAAGAAAAAGGCCGAACGCAGCAGCCTAAAAAACGGACAGCGGCGTCCGAAAGAAGCACAGGCAGAAAGAAGCGGAGCCAGTAAGAAAAAAGAGAAGCAGATGACCAATAAAGAACTGACGAGAGTTACTTATATTTTTGTAACACTGTTTTTGGTACTGATGGGATATCTGGTTTATTTTAATGTGGTAAAAAGTAAAGAGGTTGTCAACAGCACGTACAATATCCGTCAGGATCTTCTTGCGGACCGTGTGCTGCGTGGCAGTATTACAGATAAAAATGGAGAAGTGCTTGCACAGACTGTGACAAATGACGATGGATCGGAAACACGGGAATATCCGGAAGGAGAAGTGTTTGCACATGTTGTCGGATATGCCGCAAAAGGAAAATCCGGACTGGAATCCTCACAGAATTTCAATCTTCTGACTTCAAATGCCTTTTTCCTGGAAAAGCTGGCGAATGAATTTAAAGACCAGAAGAATACGGGAGATACGGTGGTCACAACCTTGGATGCGAACCTGCAGAATGCAGCATATAATGCACTGGGAGATAACAAAGGTGCAGTTGTCGTGATGGAGCCAAGTACAGGGAAGATTCTGGCAATGGTATCGAAGCCGTCTTTTGATCCGAATAATGTTTCGGAAAACTGGGATGCACTGAACAATGACGAGAACAGTTCGCTTCTTAACAGGGCTACACTTGGACAGTATACACCGGGGTCGACATTCAAGCTGGTGACAACACTTGCTTTTATGCGGCAGAATCCAGATTATAATAATTATTCGTTTGAATGTAATGGAGAATTTTCACAGAATGGGGCGACGATCCACTGTTATAACAGCACTGCCCATGGGGAAGAGAATCTGACGGATTCGGTTGCAAATTCCTGCAATTCTTCGTTTTCAAATATCGGGCTGCAGCTGGATAAGGCAGAATGGAGAAAGACTGCCAAACAGATGCTGTTTAACAGCAAGCTTGCGGGTGATGTGAAATATAATGAAAGCAGTTTCCGCCTGAAAACAGATGCAGGAGATGCAGATACGATGATGACTGCAATTGGTCAGGGAGAGACACAGGTCAGTCCGTACCATATGGCGATGATCGTTTCGGCGATCGCAAATGGTGGAAAGCTGATGAAGCCGTATCTGGTGGACAAGATTACAAATTATGCAGGCACAACGGTGAAGAAATATATGCCGGAAAGCTACAAAGAGCTTATGACATCATCTGAAGCTGCACAGCTTACGGAATACATGAAGGCGGTTGTGGATTATGGTACCGGAGCTGCGCTTTCAGGTGCGTCTTATACAGTGGCAGGGAAAACCGGAACTGCCGAGGTCAGTGAAGATGGAAATACAGTACATTCCTGGTTTGTCGGATTTTCCAATGTGGATAATCCGGAGCTGGCGATCAGCGTTTGTGTCGAGGATGCAGATACAGCGACCATTACTGGTGTCAGTGTCGCAAAGCAGGTGTTTGATTCTTACTATAATAATTAAAGGTCGGGGAGACAGCGCACATGAGGTTTTACAAAAATCTTTATGTCAGTGAGAGCATGGCAAAAAAGAAAGAAAAAGTGATTGCAAAACTGAATAAAAAAAAATATCCGTTGAAAACTTATGTGATCGCACTGATCGAAGAAGGGGAAAATCAGCTGGAATTTTATTCGACGTTGATGTTCCGCCAGGGAAGTGTGATCGATGATGATATTTTCGCAGTTGGTCTTGCAAGCGGATATGATGATGCGCTGTATCTGGTAGAAGAGATCGCAAAGGAAGTTTATGAAAAAACAGGGGATCTGGATATCCGGTCCTACATCAGAAAGCAGGAGAGGGAAGAAGAATGATTCTACATATCATTGGATTGATTTTGAAGATTATCGGGATTCTTCTTCTGGTGATTCTTGGAATCCTGCTACTTGTGATCGGTGTCCTTCTCTTTGTACCGCTGAGGTATGAACTGCGTGCCGAGTTTCCGGGAAAGCTGGAAGATGCAGAGGGGAATCTTAAGATTTCATGGCTGCTTCATCTGATTGCAGGAAGAGTGGAGTATCGGAACGGTGATGTGAAATGGCAGGGGCGGATTGCCTGGAAGAAGTTGGGAGATGTTCTGGAAGCGGAAGATAAACCGGCGAGAAAGAAGGAGAAAAAGCCGGATGGCGGAAAAAAAGCCGGTGCGGAGAATGCCAGTGAGAGAACGGCAGAAAGAAATGATGCGGCAGAAAGAAATGATGCGGCAGATGTAAAGAAGCCGCAGACGCTGCCGGAAAAGAGAGCCGAAAGCGGAACGTATGCAAAGCCAGAGCATGCGGACGTGAAAGATGAGAAGTCCAAAACAGAAACACAGGGAAGTCCTGACACGAAGGTGAAAACATTTTCAGAAAAAAAAGAAGAGAATGCTACACCGGAAAAGGAAAGTGAATCCAGAGAAAAAAAGGATGTTCATGACGAGAGAGGAGCCGGAAAGGCTCACAAAACTCCACGAAAACGGAAGAAACCGGTCAAAGCATTTGGAAAACTGATCCGGAAGCTCAGTCAGAAGCTTCGGGAAATCCTGGAAAAGATCAAATGTACATGGAAGAATTTATGTGATAAAATAAAAAATATCGCAGATAAAAAAGATAAAATTCTGGAGTTCCTGGAACAGGAAAATCATAAAGCAGCTTTTGCACGTGGCAAAAAGGAACTGGTCTGGGTGAAGCATTTTCTGAAGCCGAAAAAGCTTCGCGTAAAACTGCATTTCGGTTTTGAAGATCCTTACCATACCGGACAGGTACTGGCACTTTGTGGAATGTTTTATGCATTTATCGGAGAAAATATGGATCTGGAACCGGATTTTGAAAAGCGGGTACTGGAAGGTTCCGTTTATGTAAAAGGAAGACTAAGAACAGTTCATATGGCAGTATTTGCAGCAAAGATGCTGCTGGATAAGAATATTCGCAGCACTTATCATGATATCAGGGAGTTTAAATGGTAAAGCATTCGATAGAAAATAACAGGAGGAATCGAAAAAATGGCAGTAGATAATCAGTTTAAAGAGACAGTAGATGCATTGTTTAAAGGGATGAACGGCGTGGTATCATCCAAAACCGTTGTAGGAGATGCAATCCACATCGGAGATACGATCATTCTTCCGCTTGTTGATGTATCTTTTGCAATCGGGGCAGGGGCATTTCATGCGGACAAAAAGGACAGAGGAGCCGGCGGACTCGGCGGAAAGATGATCCCGAGTGCGGTGCTTGTGATCCAGAACGGAACAACCAGACTGGTCAACATCAAAAATCAGGATACCATGACCAAGATCCTGGATATGGTCCCGGATGTGATCGACCGTTTTAAATCCCCTTCTGAGGATAAGATGACGGAGGAGGATGTGGCAGATCTGTTAAATGAAGCAGATTCTCCGGAAAATCAGGAATAGACGTAGGTTTCTGGCATATATTTATTGTAAAAGAGGAAAAAGCAGGAACGAAGATGAAACGGGTATTTGGTTTTGCACTGTTTTTTGTGGCACTTGGTATGGTGATCATGATGTTTATTCCGAGCATATTTATCGGAATTCTGATCGTTCTGCTGTGCCTCCTTGTCGGATATCAGCTTTTTTGCTGCTGATTTTGAAAAAATATGAGAACCTGCAGGGGAAACCCTGAAAAAAGCCTTGCGTATGCAGGGCTTTTGTGATACAATGCTAACGTTGCAAAAAAACACGTGTGTGGTTTATCCCGGTGGTGCCAAAGCTGACAAGCATGGTTCGCGGACATAAGCACACGGAAGTAAAAAACCAATGGAGGAAAGAAACATGAGCGTTATTTCAATGAAACAACTTTTAGAAGCAGGTGTTCATTTCGGACATCAGACAAGAAGATGGAACCCTAAGATGGCAGAGTACATCTACACAGAGAGAAATGGTATCTACATCATCGACCTTCAGAAATCTGTAGGAAAAGTAGATGAAGCTTACCAGGCAGTATCTGACATCGCAGCAGAAGGTGGAAAGATCCTTTTCGTAGGAACAAAGAAACAGGCTCAGGATGCAATCAAGACAGAAGCAGAACGTTGCGGAATGTACTATGTTAACGAAAGATGGCTTGGAGGAATGCTTACAAACTTCAAGACAATCCAGAGCAGAATCGCTCGTCTGAAAGAAATCGAAGCTATGTCAGAAGACGGAACATTCGATGTACTGCCGAAGAAAGAAGTTATCGAAATCAAGAAAGAATGGGAAAAGCTTGAAAAGAACCTTGGTGGAATCAAAGAAATGAAGAGAATCCCGGATGCTATCTTTGTAGTAGATCCTAAGAAAGAAAGAATCTGTGTTCAGGAAGCTCACACACTCGGAATCCCGCTGATCGGTATTGCTGATACAAACTGTGATCCGGAAGAACTTGATTATGTAATTCCAGGAAATGATGATGCTATCAGAGCTGTAAAACTTATCGTATCTAAGATGGCTGATGCTGTAATCGAAGCAAACCAGGGCGAAGCAGAAGAAGTTTACGAAGGCGAAGACGTAGAAACAGCTGAAGAAACAACAGAAGAATAATTCGAACAATCCAAAAGATCATATTGAAAGATGGAGGAAAAAATCATGGCAATCACAGCAAGCATGGTAAAAGAATTAAGAGAAATGACAGGCGCTGGTATGATGGACTGCAAAAAAGCTCTGAACGAATCTAACGGAGATATGGATGCAGCAATCGAATACCTCAGAAAGAACGGCGAAGCTAAGGCTGTTAAGAAAGCCGGACGTATCGCAGCTGAAGGTATTGTTATGGCAGACGTTAAAGAAGATAAGACAGCAGCTATCGTAGAAGTTAACTCTGAGACAGACTTCGTTGCTAAGAACGCTGATTTCCAGGCATTCGTAAAAGCAGTTGTTAATCAGGCACTTACTACAAAAGCTACAGATATGGAAGGATTCATGGCTGAAGCTTGGAACGAAGATGCTTCTAAGACAGTTAACGATGCACTTACAGAAAAGATTTCTGTAATCGGAGAAAAGCTCAGCATCAGAAGATTCGAAAAGATCGTTACAGATGGCTGTGTAGTATCTTATATCCACGGTGGCGGACGTATCGGTGTTCTTGTAGAAGCTGATACAGCAGTTGTTAACGATGCTGTTAAAGAAGCTCTGAAAAACGTAGCTATGCAGGTAGCAGCTTTAAATGCTAAGTATGTAAGCCAGGCAGATGTAGATGCTGATTACATCGCACATGAGAAAGAAATTCTTCTTGCTCAGATTATGAACGACCCGAAAGAATCTCAGAAACCGGAAAAGGTTATCCAGGGAATGATTTCCGGACGTATCAACAAAGAGATGAAGGAAATCTGTCTGTTAGATCAGGTATATGTAAAAGCTGAAGATGGAAAACAGTCTGTAGCTAAATACCTTGACGAAGTTGGAAAAGCTAACGGAACAACTATCACTCTGAAGAAATTCGTTCGTTTTGAGACAGGTGAAGGTCTTGAAAAGAAAAATGAAGATTTCGCAGCTGAAGTTGCAGCTCAGATGAACGCATAATCGAACAGTTCACAAAAGAATTTAACGAAAATGGGATTGCTTTGCAATCTCATTTTTGTTATGAGCAAGTAGCAAAGCGGATTGCGAATGTCCTTTTTTTAGACTTCCGAAGACCATTATTTCCGTTTTCCGCACGAGCTTTCCGGTGGGCAGGTACAGCGTCTTGGTATTGCAAGTGCCCTTGTTATCGGACCAAAGCTGATCGTCTGTGATGAACCGGTATCTGCGCTTGACGTATCGATTCAGGCACAGATCCTGAATATGCTGATGCAGCTTCAGAAGGAACTGGGACTCAGCCTTTTATTTATTTCACACGATATCGGTGTTATCCGTTTTATCTCAGATCGTATTGGGGTTATGTATCTGGGAACACTGGTAGAAGAAACCGATACCGAAGAATTGTTTGCAAATCCACTTCATCCGTACACGAAAGGACTTTTTGCTTCTGTGCCGGATCCGTATATTGAGTGGGACGGATTTTCAGAGCTTTCCGGAGAACAGCCGGTCAGAACCGAAGATTTTAAGGGTTGTGCGTTCTCCACACGCTGTCCGAATGCGACAGAAAAATGCAGACAGGAAGCACCGGTTTTCAGAGAAGTGAAGGCGGGGCATAAAGTAGCTTGTCATATGGTAGAAGAATAGAGTATGTAAGAAAACACCGCAGGAAATGGGGAAATCCTGCGGTGTATTTTTGGTGGATGTAGAAGGGGGGACGAAGGGCATGGAGGGGAGGTTGTGAGGGTGCGACATAGAAAGGTAATCCCGTAGATTCCATTGCGCAAATCATTCCAAGGAACCCCTTGGGGCGGGAATCGTGTTCAGCAGAGGCTTCCACGATTCCTGGGTTTCCTCTCCATTGCGCAAAAAGTGAAT
>OGXW01000702.1_pt1 | contig 25256 bp, 21 predicted proteins | sample 1576341 | NCBI WGS metagenome assembly OGXW01 (sample SAMEA3541592, study PRJEB24748) | human gut metagenome | biome: human gut; feature: human-associated habitat; material: faeces | place: China | collected 2012
ACCGTTTGTCGGTCTATCTTCGATAGCCCTGCCACGGAATTACGCCGCTGCCCCCTAAATCTCATAATTAACGCTATGAATAATCATAGATTCATTCTCCAACCCTATAACGGGGTCGGAAGCCGACACTGTTGCCCTTCGTGCCACAAGAAACGCTGTTTTAGCCGCTACATCGACACCGAGAAACAAATCTCATTCCCTGATGATGTCGGCAGATGCGACCATGAACAGAGTTGTGGCTACAATCTCACGCCAAAGGAATACTTTGAGCGCAATCCTCAATCAAAGCCACAGCACCGCGATTTCGCAACTCCGTCAGCATGGCGAGCCAAGCCGACCGAGCAACGAAAGCCAACATCATTCATCGCGGCAGAGACTGTTTCACAGACTCTGCACGGATATGAGAAGAACAATCTCTATCTGTTCCTCCGCTCCAAGTTCGGAGCCGAGGATGCCATCAAACTGATAAAGGATTACCGCGTCGGCACATCGAAGCACTGGCCGGGGGCATGCATATTCTGGCAGACCGATATTGACGGCAATGTACGCACTGGGAAAGTAATGCTCTATAATGCCGATACAGGCAAGCGCGTGAAGGAACCGTTCAACCATGTTACATGGGTTCATTCGTTGCTCCGACTGCCCGACTTCAATCTGCGTCAGTGCTTTTTCGGCGAACATCTATTACCGATGAACAGAGGCAAGCCTGTTGCCATTGTCGAGAGCGAAAAGACCGCACTTGTGGCAGCTTACTATCTACCCGAATATGTGTGGCTCGCTTCCGGCGGTAAAAACGGATGCTTCAATACTGATGCACTCCGTGTTCTCAAAGGCTGTCAGGTTATCCTGTATCCCGACATCGGAGCTACCGACCAGTGGCAACAGAAACTGAGTTTGCTCCGTAACCTCTGTATATGAGTTTGCTCCGTAACCTCTGTATAGAGGCAAGCATCTTCAACTTTCTTGAAGAAGTTGCCACTGATAACGAGCGAACAGCCGGACTTGATATTGCAGACTATCTCCTGCAAATAGAGCCTGACCAAGCCATACTGCAATCAATGATACGCCGTAATCCGATTTTACAGAAACTCATTGACGACCTGCAACTCACTCTCGTATCAGTTGAACGGTACAACCCGGATACTGATGCTATCAACAAAACCTCAAACACAGAAAAACAATGACTGCGAAGAAAACTCCCTCAACACCCGCATCCAAGTCAACTGAGTTGATTGATGCAACCAAATCCAAAGTATCAACTCTTAATCCCGATTTTATTATGGAATCAGATAACCCTATCAACTCCACCAATCCTGTTAACAGCGGCAACACCGTTAACAGCACCACACCTGCCAACGTCGACAATCTGTTTGATAACGAGCAGGCAGCAACCGAGGCAACAGCCATAATTGCCACGACCGAGCCGCCGAAGCAACAGCGAATCGGCAAGCAACAGCGCAAATCGGATTTCGCCGACTTCAAGGCAACCTATCTTATGCTGGCAAAGCGTCATCCAGTCAACATCGAAGACAGTGTTTGGGAGAAGCTCGAACGCATCGCTCGTATCCTCGGAGACCGCGACACGACTGTCGGCAGCTATATCAATACCATCCTGGTCGAGCATTTAACAGTATATGCCGACGACATTGAAATCTGGCGCAAGCTATGAAAAATGTCTATCTGACATCTCATAGGTCTAACGACATTCCGACCCATAGACCGTTCGGCAGTCCGACCTTACCACCTAAAGTACGTTGGTACCTCAGTACCTACTTCAGTACTAAATGACGTAAGTTTAACCCGACCGCAGGGAGCGGTTATCGTCAGCGCACAACTAAGAAACGATAGTGGATTAGTTGGGGATGCAAGGGTATGTTTCGGGAGGTAAAAAATTCCCACCCGAAACCCCTCGCATCCCGAAGGACGCTCTCTGTTCCCTGCGGTCACCATCCCCAACTCAACAAATGAGAAAGTTCAATCATGACGCTCCCGGTGTAAAACTCCGCGGGCGACCGAAGAAAGAATCCAGTGATAAAAGAGACCGCAAAGTCTCAGTGAATTTTACCGATGCCGAAGAGTGCGAGGTGAAAGCCAAGGCCGCAGCCGCCGGTGTTAGCATCGCCGAACTGCTTAGAATCTGTGCATTTCGACTCACCGTTGTCGGACGACTCACCGACTTTGAACGGGAGGCGATACGCGAACTGATGTACCAAGGCAAGAATCTCAACGATCAGGTCAAGGCTTGTCAGGCTAACTCATGGCCCTCGACAAAGCGAAAAGCGGAGGCTTGTCTCGACGGAATTTTAGCGACACTTAGCAAGTTGAAAACCTCAAATTCCTCTCTGTTATGATAGCAAAAATACTCGCAAAAGGAACCGCAGCCGCTATTGTCGGCTATGTCATGCGTGAGTTCCATGACAAGGAACAGTACACCGCCGATACTTGGCGAGTGATAGATTCCGACAGGATTCTCGGCAACGATTATCGCAGAATTGTGGACAGTTTCGAGATCGGGGCGAGTCTAAACAGACGAATCAGCAAACCCATCGGACATATAGCCGTAAGTTTCGACAAGGCAGATTTAACCCGTCTCACCGATGATTTTATGGTGCAACTGGCGAAAGAATATATGGAACGGATGGGCATCCGGGACACGCAATATCTGATTGTGCGACATCTCGAAACCTCCTCGCCGCATTTCCATATCGTCTATAACCGCGTGAATCTCCACGGCAAAGCCATCGACGAGAGCAATAATTTCGACAAAAGCCATAAGGTGACCAAGGCAATAAAACTGAAATACGGACTGACTTTTTCTCCGAAAAAGAAGCTGTATGAGGATGCGATTGCCGAGATGAAGCCCAAGATTCAGGCGGCGATGTACCGTTGCAAATCGTGGGATGAGTTCCGCCGTCGCCTCGCTCCGGCCGGGATAACAGTCGAGTTTTACAACGACCGCGACACCGGCAAGCCGCAGGGCATACGGTTCTCCGACGGCGAATTTACCTTCAACGGCTCGAAGATTGACCGCGCTTTTTCCTACAGGCGTCTCGACAAATTCTTTGCCAAGAATGCAGGAATAAAAGAGGCAGAACCACAGCGACCTGCACCGATTTCGGTGACGGGGAAGGTTAAGGAATCGCCCGTGGCCAATGTGGTAGAAAACATAATCGAGACCGGTTGTCAGGCTTTGGGCGGACTGTTCCAAGTTGGGCCCGGCTATGACCCCGAGGAAGAAGCCTTCATCCGAGCGATGAAAAAGAAACCCAAAAAGAAAAAAGGAAGATCACTATAATGGCAGACATGTATTCCATCGTCAAGAAACAAGACGAGAAGATTGACGGCCTTCTCAAAATCGCGAAAGAGAATAAGGATTTGCTCACGGGTATTGATACAAGACTGGTATCTACCCCGGAGCAGACATCAACCGCACCTTCTGTTCCTGATAAAATTCAGGTCGAGCTGCCGGAGAATGTTGCCACCAACGAGTCCGTAAAGGCCGTTGTTGAAGCAGCCCTCAAGCAGCAAAAAATCGATTCTCTCAAGAGCTTGGACTTCTCGCAGTTCCCGGAAAAGCTGGCAGAAGCCTTCGCCAAAGCCTTCAAGGACGGACTCGACAAGAACGTCACAAAGGCCCTCCATGTCGGCATCCGAAATGAGTTTACAAACCAGATTAACGGACTCAACGAATCGGCAAAGAAGCTAACTGACCGAATGTATAACATTGTCAACGGTGCTATTTGGGCGGCAATTCCCAAATGGGTTTATGCCATTGCGGGAGCCTTATTGCTTATCGCGGTCGGTCTCGGCATATGGTGCTACAATCTCAACAAAGAAAACGAGCACCTCCAAAAAGTCGAATGGCTCTACCGCTACGAGCGCGTGAGCTACGACGCAGAAGGCATCCGAAACATGATGCTCCGCGAAGAGGCGATGATGGTCGGAACCCGTCAAGAACAGGACAGCATCAAGGCAATGACCATCCGACATGAACGCCGAAAGAATGCCGACCGCACCCATGTTTATTTCCGACCATCTGACCCTTGGACTCCTGAGTCCAACAACCAACTTTGGTAAACTTCAAACTTCACAAACCCAATGACAGCAAACTTTTCAAATCCAATCTCGGCAGGTGCTCAGACGAGCATCAAGGCCTTCTACCATGACTTCGTAAACTACATGGTAGAGAACTATTCAGCAACTACCGACCAGCTTATGCTCGACTGGAACTGCGTCGGCGCAACCGCTCGCTACCACGGACCGAACAGAGCTTTCGAGTTCCGTCTATGGGAGCACTCCAATGGACATCTCGGAATACCCGACATGACCGTCATCGTCCACGTGTTCTACATCTCCGGTCAGGTTGCGAATCCTCAGGCAGAAGCCAATGCTGTATCTTTATGGCTACGCGATGCGGCAAAAGCCAACGGTTTCCGCCACATAGCTGACGATAGTCACGCACCTACAGACGCTCAGAACCAGGTGCCCGGATGTAAAATCGCATGTTTAACCCTTTAACACTCGCACATCCCATGCAAGAAATCAAATCCGCAACCCGCGACGCAATCGTGGACTTCTTCCTTGACTTCCGCGCCTATATCTCCGAAGTGTTTGGATGCGACCTCGATGAAGCCACACTCGATTGGAACTCTGTCGGAGCCTGCATACACTACCTCGGCGAGGACCGCACCATCCAGTTCCGCCTATGGGAACGATCCGAAGGCCACCTTGGTATCCCCGACATGACGCTCATAATCGTCCGCATCAGTTTCCGAGGCACACAAGAGGTCATCCACGCCGAGATGAAAGCCTACATCCACTGGCTGAAACAGACCACCAAAGCGCATGGCTTCCGTCACTTCGCCGATGAAGACTGCCAGCCCCTCCCAACCGGCCAAGTACCAGGCTGCCGCATCGCTTGCATCCGCCTCTAATATTCCCAATATTCCCAAACCCTCCCCGACGCTCCGACAAGACTCACCCTCTTGCCGGGGCGTTTTTGCGTTCTCATAAATTCATCTAATACCCATATTGGCTTATAGTTATAAGCACCAATCTGTTTTATAGCATAAAATTCATTATTGCAAATGTCGCATAAAAGCGGTAACTTTGCAGATAATTTTACCTTGAGCGAATATGCCACGGGAACGTAAATATACATACATTGACCTATTCGCAGGAACATCAGCACTTTCTGAAGGATTTCTGCACTGTGGCTTTGTGCCCGTCGCTCATGTTGAAATGAACCCGGAGGCATGTCTGACTATAAAGACAAGACAAGCTTACCATTATCTTAAAGATAATCAAGAGGAGGATATTTATCGTCAATATCTAAAGGGAGAGATTAAACGGGATGAGTTATACTCCCACATTCCTGAAGCGCTGTTGTCTTCGGTAATCAATTCAGAAATTTCGGATGACTCAATTGAATCTATCTTCGGTAAAATTGATTCAATCCTGAAAAAACAACGCCGTAAGAGAGTTGATTTTATTATCGGAGGCCCCCCATGTCAGGCCTTCTCCATGCTCAATCGCCATAATGCTAACATAGCAGATGACAAGCGTTGTCTTCTGTATCTGCAATATGGAAAGTTTTTAAAGAAATACAACCCGATGGGGTTTGTATTCGAGAACGTCTTAGGCCTCTTAAGCTCTAAGAAGAATCATTTTAAAAATATCCAAACTCATTTTGAGGGCATAGGGTATAAAGTGCACTATATCATCCTAAATGCAGCGGATTATGGAGCCATGCAGAATCGACAGCGTGTAATTATCTTTGGATGGCGTAAAACTAGAGATAGAGGTTGTCCAGTCATCCCTAAAATTAATAATCGATGGACATGTGAAGATTTATTTTCGGATTTGCCCGAAATTAATGCAGGAGAAATTAGCTCCACATACAAAACTGCTCCAACAGAATATCTCAGAGAATTTGGATTGAGAGGAGATAATGATGTACTGACTTTGCATTTGTCTCGGCCGCTCAATGCCATTGATGCTGAAAAATATAAAATGGCAGTTCAGATGTGGTTGGAAGATGGCAAGCGCATTAAAAATTCCGACTTTCCAGATGAGATAAGAACTATAAATAACACGACTTCTTTTCTAGACAGATTTAAGGTCGTTGACCTCAATGGTAAATGCCACACCGTCGTAGCGCATATAGCTAAAGATGGGCACTATTATATTTATCCGTCTTCTAAAACCATCAGATCAATTTCTGTTCGAGAAGCGGCAAGAATACAGTCCTTCCCTGACAATTTCTTCTTTGAAGGGTCAAGATCTGCCATGTTCAAACAAATAGGCAATGCCGTGCCACCACTTATGGCATTCGCTATTGCTAAATCAATAACGGAACTACTATGTCCAAAGACAATATAATACAATCACCATTCAAGCCCCGTGCAAGGATGTTGCTGCAACTTGGTGACCAACTAATTAAAAATGAGAGCGTAGCATTAGTGGAGCTCGTCAAGAACTCCTATGATGCCGACGCTACTCATGTCGAGATTATATTGTCCGATATTGATAATAAAGATATTGGGCAAATCATAATAAAAGACAATGGTTGGGGAATGGATTTGGACACTATCATCAATTGTTGGCTTGAGCCTGGAAGCGACTCAAAATCTCAAATTGTTGATGTCGGGAAACGCTCTCCTAAGGGAAGACTGCCAATCGGGGAAAAGGGAATTGGCAGATTTGGTGTACACAAATTAGGCTCCAAAATAGAACTTATAACAAGAAAATCTGGAGGGAAGGAGTATGTTGTTCGAATAAATTGGAATGATTTTTCTCATTCCAAGTATCTTGATGATGTGCCAGTTTCGGTCGTTGAATTGGATCAGCCCAAAACTTTCATTGGAGATGAACATGGAACATTAATACGCATTAATGGCTTAAATAAGTCATGGACACGTGGCGAAGTGCGAAATATTAAACGTACAGTAAACTCCCTGAGTAGTCCCTTCGAGTCAAGCGATAGTTTTGATGCGAATCTAACTTGTCAAGGGCATGAGGATTGGATGGAAGGCATGATTGACTGGAAAGACATCAAGAAATATGCCATATATCATTTTAAGGCTGTATTGGTCGATGATGGCGTAATCCATTTTGAATATGACTTTTTGCCATGGGATTCCATGTCGAAAATTTCACCATATTCATTAGTATGGGATCAATCTCTGCCAGAAGAAAAATATGATAATGTCAAATTAAAATTAATATCTGAATCACGATACCTTACTTGTGGTGATAAAGAGTTCTCTTTATGCGATGACAACACAGAGATAGGAAAGGTCCAGTTTGAAGGTTATATATTTGATAGAGACTCTTTTGTTCTTAAATTAGGGGTCTCCGATAAACAAGGATTCAAAGAGTATCTAGATACTAATGGAGGTATTCGTGTCTATAGAGACGGATTACGCGTTTATGATTATGGAGAAGTCGGCAATGACTGGCTTAATCTGGATATTCGGCGTGTAAATCAACCAGGCAAAAAGTTGAGCAACAATATTATATTGGGTGCAATTTCTCTAGACCGTCAGACAAGCAAAAGCCTTATAGAAAAGACAAATAGAGAAGGGTTTGTTGAGAATAAAGCTTATACATTATTCCGTAATTCAATACTTCATGTATTGAATATTGTTGAAACACTTCGATTTGAAGACAAGAGCCACATTCGTCAGTTATATGGACCCACAGCCAAGTCTGAACCGGTTCTTAACGTAATTGGAGATTTAAAAAAATTCGTGGATGAGAAAATCCGCGAAATACCTATTCGTAATCGCATCAACAAATATCTTCTTAAAATTGAAGCTGATTATAAAATTGTTTGCGATAATTTATTAAAGGCCGCTGGTGCTGGGCTCAATATGAGTGTAATTGTTCATGAAGTGGAAAAAATCATTGCCGAAGTATCCTTGGTATTAAAGAAAGAAAAGGCTTCAGATAGAGCAATCCATTTAGTGGAGCATCTTTCTTCATTAATTGATGGTTACGCTGAGATCATTCGCAAGTCAGATAAAAAAACAGAAAACTTAATAAAGATAATCGACGACTCTCTTTTTAATACAGAATATAGACTCCGCGCTCACGGAGTTCAAGTGGATCATAGCTATCAAGGGTATAAAGGCTCTTCTAAAATTAAGGCTTCCAGAAGCCTATTGATCGGCGCTATAATGAATGTGATAGATAATGCTATCTATTGGCTGGAGAAGTCAAAACGATTGGATAAAAAAATATATGTTGGTCTATATGAAGATGATAGTTATATAAATATCATCTTTGCTGACAATGGTGTCGGCTTTCTCCTTCCTACCGATTCGATCACGCAGCCATTTGTGTCGGCCAAACAAGATGGAATAGGACTTGGCTTACATATTGCAAGCGAAGTTCTTCTTGCTCAAAATGGCCTAATTAGATTCCCGGATTTTAATGATCTTTCTATTCCAACCGATTATCAGAATGGAGCTATCATTGTTTTTTCATTAAAAAAAGCCTAAATGAATTCGTTACCAATTAACGGAAGAATTGTCATTATTGACAATAACATTAATCAAGCTCTTCCTTTAATGAAAGAGCTTGGAAAGCTTCGGTTATCTTATTCGTATTATGATGGAACGGTAGATAGCCTTCCAGAAGAAGGCCTGGAGGAAGATGTACGTCTTGTTTTTCTAGATATTAATCTAATTGACGATGCTGTTCATCCCGTAAAGCAGTTGTACTCTAAAGTCTATGGCGTAATGAAGAGACTGATAGGCAATAATGCGTTCCCGTATATGCTAGTATGTTGGAGCAGAAACGATACAGAATATGATGAAATAATCAAACTACTCTCCGAAGAGCCGGATGTAAGGCGACCTATTTGTTCTATCCCCCTTAATAAATTGGATTATTTTACAATGACCGGAGAGCCCACAGATGATTTTGAAGAAAAAATTCAAGAATTATATAACACCATCTCTGCACTACTTCTTCAGCATACCTCTTTTTGCAATATTCTTAAATGGGAAAATCACATACACAAGGCAACCAATAAAGCACTTCAAGAAGGATTAGCATGTATTGCAAATCAGGATTGGGATGAGACAGCGAACTGGATTTTTACAAAATGGGGGAAAGCATATTCCGGTAAATCTTTTGACAAACTTTCAGATAAAGAAAAACTTATTTCATCTTTTCACACCCTCAATTTATTCCTCCATGAGACTATGGAAGAACATATTAGTTTAGAGAATGATGAAATGACGTCATTTGTTACTGATGAAGATGACAAGGATATCAAATTGACTCATTTTAACGAACGGCTGATTTTTTCTTATTGTCAAACCCATCCTAAGGAGCCAGGGAGAATTGTGATTACACAAGAAGAATTTTCGGAGTTCAAAGATTCGCTGAATTTTAGCTTTTCACCCTCAGATAGCCTTATTCCTACTGAAAAACTTGCAGAGTTTAAGGCTAGTCAAAATCCCAAAAAGGAGAAATGCAAATATCTTTCTAGCATCAGACAGGCCATTCGAAAAGATTGGGACATATTTAAACTCGTGATTAACGCGCCTTGTGATTATGCACAGAACAAAGTTAAAATGAGCCGTGCAATTCCTGGATTTTTTATAAAATCAGAATATCGTAAATGGTTTAATAATAGCAGCGATGCTCTTTTTATATCTCCCGACTTCTATTATAGAGCAAAAGAAGGTGACTATTTCTTTATACTCGACTTTCGATATCTCACATCAGAGAAAGAAGATAAAGGTAATAGCAATCTCCGATTAAAGCAAGTTGTGCTTGCTGAAATACTCTCCAAACTGTCGAGACACATCAATAGGCAAGGCCTGCTTACTATTGAATAAATGACGGATATAAAGTCCCCCGCAGACCGAAGTCGGAATATGGCGGCTATAAAGGGGAAGGATACGAAGCCGGAGATGATTGTGCGGAAGTATCTTTTCTCTCGGGGACTGCGGTTCCGTGTTCAGGTCAGAAAGTTGCCGGGCACACCGGATATTGTCTTGCCAAAGTATAAGACGGCAATTTTTGTGAATGGTTGCTTCTGGCATGGGCATGAGGGATGCAAGTATTTCCGGTTGCCAAAGTCCAATGTCGAGTTCTGGAAAGAGAAGATTGAGCGCAACATAGAGCGTGATAGAGAATCAATGCAGGCATTACTCGATTTGGAATGGAAAGTAATACGTGTATGGGAATGTGAACTACGCAACAAGGCGAACCGAGAGGAAGCTCTCAATAAGATTTATACCAGCATCACATCGTCTGAAGGAAGCGGTTATAGCTTTGAAGAGACCGATGTGCCAATGGCGGCAGAACCGGAAGCTGACTATTCCAGATAATATTTCATGGCATGAAATGCAATTTATTGAAAGTGCTTTTCAATTTTATGGCATAACATGACTGACTTCTCGGTAAAATTCGTTAACTTTGCATCATTGAACAGGAAAACATCATGGGCAAAGATATAAACCGAATCAAAGTCATGCTTGCGGAGAAGAAGCGGACCAACAAATGGCTTGCCGAGCAGCTCGGTAAAGACCCCGCCACAGTCTCCAAATGGTGCACAAACACAATCCAACCGAGTCTCGACACCCTTCTCAGGATAGCCGAGCTCCTTGATGTGCAGATTCAAGAACTTGTAAGAATGCCCGAATAATAATGGCTAAATTCACTTTCATAGACTTATTCGCAGGTTGCGGAGGCCTTTCCGAGGGCTTCCTTACTACTGGCAAATTTAAGTCATTGGCTCATGTTGAATGGGAGATGCCAATGGTCGAATCTCTGCGAAATCGCTTAGTCAAGAAGTGGGGTTACTCAGAACTAGAGGCCAAAAGAGATGTTATTCATTTTGACATTCAGAAAACAGACGAATTATTAAATGGTAATTGGTCTGAGGATACTATCGACTTATATGGTTCAACAAACGACTCAGATCTCTGCTTAAGCGGTCTAAAAGGGAGAATCGGGAATTCTTCCGTGGATATAATAATTGGAGGCCCACCTTGTCAGGCATATTCGATTCATGGTCGTGCACAGGATAAGAACGGTATGAATGATGATTATCGGAATTACCTTTTTGAGAGTTTCGTAAAAATTGTCAATGCATTTAAACCTAAGCTTTTTGTATTTGAGAATGTGCCAGGAATGTTGAGTGCACATCCTGGAGGCGTTAAGGTTACAGAACGAATTTACGAGGCATTCGCATCAATTGGATATATCATACGAAAGCCGGAAGAACTTGGGAAGTGTATTTTTAATGCGCTTGATTACCACGTTCCTCAGGAACGTAAACGAGTCATTTTGATTGGTATTCCTCAGAATTCCATGTTGAAATTAGATGATATTTATTCGTCCATTGACAGTTTTGCAAAAAAAGGAGAAGTCTTGACGGTAAGAGATGCTCTGGAAGAATTTCCGCCGTTATATCCGTTGTCTCAACCGAAAAAGATTGGTCGTAAAAACATTTCACATACGACAAATCCCGACTCGAACTATACACAACATGATGCTCGTTACCTAAGTCTCCGTGATATAGAGGTGTATCGCCGTTGGGTTACTGAAAAACTAAATTATATATCTCAAAAGGAAAAGATTGATTTCTATTTTAACGTAACCGGACATCATACACTTTACGCAAAATATAAAAGTCTGGAGTGGGACAAACCTTCTCAAACAGTCGTAGCTCATCTCTGTAAAGATGGCCATATGTTTATACATCCCGATGCTTCACAAGCCAGAAGTATCACCATTAGGGAAGCTGCGACTTTGATGACTTTCCCTATGGATTTTGATTTTATTGGTTCAAATGCCATGTGCTACAGAATGATAGGCAATGCAGTGCCGGTTCTTTTCGCACAGGGTATTGCAAATGGTATAGCAAAAGTTTTATCATGAACATTTTAATAGCATGTGAAGAAAGTCAGGCTGTATGCAAAGCCTTCCGAGAGAGAGGTTTTAATGCATTCAGTTGCGATATACTAGAGTGCAGCGGAGGACATCCGGAATGGCACTTTCATCAAGATGTTTTTGAAATCATCGCCAATAAAGGAGGACATCTGGAAAATGGACATGAATACTTTCTGCCAAGTGGTGAAGAATGGGATCTAATGATAGCTCATCCGCCATGCACATACCTTTCTGTCAGTGGCGCACGATGGATGTACCATCCCGATGACGCGCATCTGCCTGTTTCTGAGAGACGTGAGCACCCCAATCATATTGGCCGCAGACAAAAACAAAAAGAAGCCATAGAGTTTTTTCTCCGTCTTACAAAAACGGGTATAAAACATTGGGCTATTGAGAACCCAGTTGGAGTTATGAACTCCAACTATCGTAAACCTGACCAGACTGTTCAGCCTTTTTGGTTTGGTGACTCTGCTTCCAAAAAAACCTGTCTTTGGCTACACAATTTGCCGCCACTTGTTGCGACCAATATTGTAGATCCCGGCGAAAGAGTTGTGTTATCAAGTGGACGCTCTCTGCCAAAATGGTATTCAGACTCATTCAACACAAGAATATCTACTGAAGAAAGACGGAAACTAAGAAGTAAAACATTCCCGGGTTTTGCGCAAGCAATTGCTGAACAATGGGGCAAATTTATACAGCAATGATTTACATACAACGTGTAAGAAGCAATGATATTGGTGAAGACTATGGCAAGCAAGTCGAACTTGGCAAAGTCTTCATGTCCCATCATAATTGGGAAACGGGAGAAATACCCGTAGTCTTGACTTTCCGTGCACTCTCAGAAAGCCAAATGAATCTGAATGGGACTAAAATCAAAACGTCTTTTAAGGTAAGAGGTGATGAACGAGGCGGCGACCGAATAGGCGTTGATTGCAAAGAATATGCAAATCAGGATAGAATTTGCATTCTTAAGCAATTCCTTACAGATAAACTTCACCTAAATCCGGGAGAGGATTACTTTATCCTTGAAGATGTTGGGAGTGACGGTCGTTCATTTAATCTCTATGGAGTACATTCCTCTGAAATTCCGGCTACCGTTCTTCTTGACAAATTTAAAGGTCAAGTTGTAGATATGGATGAACTACAGGAGACTGAAATAATTAAGAATAATCAGCCACTTCAAGTCATATACTACGGCGCTCCCGGCACCGGCAAATCACATGCCATAGAACAGATGTGTTCGACTTACGAGAATTACCGCACGACGTTCCACCCGGATACCGACTACGCTTCATTTGTCGGGTCGTATAAGCCTATCACAATCAAGACCGATGTACGCGATATGGCTGGGCATATTGTCTATGAAAAAGGAGAAGCCGTCAAAGAAAGCCGCATAGTTTACCGCTATGTGATGCAAGCGTTTCTTAAGGCTTATGTCGCAGCATGGCGTGAGCAGCAGAACGATGAACCCAAGCCGGTGTTCCTCATTGTCGAGGAAATCAATCGCGGCAACTGCGCCCAAATCTTCGGCGACATCTTCCAGTTGCTTGACCGTAATGCAGCCGGATTCTCCGACTACCCCATTATAGCCGACGATGATCTCGCCCAGGAACTTAAAGAGATTCTTGGGGAGTTCAGTATCGCAAAACACGATGCCATCAATGCACTTTACAGTGGAGGCAAGGATGTTGTCGGAATGGTGAAGAACGGCGATTGTCTTCTTTTGCCGAACAATATGTATATCTGGGCGACAATGAACACAAGCGACCAGTCGCTCTTCCCCATTGACTCAGCGTTCAAACGTCGTTGGGACTGGAACTATATCAAAATCAAGGACGCCGGCGAAAACTTCAAAATCGTTTTCTCAAACGGCAACACATACGACTGGTGGGACTTTGTCTCTGCCATCAATGAGCGAATTGAGGGCGGCGAGATTCAACAGGAAGATAAGAAACTCGGCTACTTCTTTGCAAAAGCAAAGGACAAAGTCATTACTCCGAAAGTGCTTCTATCGAAGGTTCTGTTCTATCTCTACAATGATGTATTCAAGGACTTCGGCCTTGATGAGGATTTCTTCAAAGACGAGAACGGGGAAACTATGTCGTTTGCCTCGTATTTCGACAATAATGGTCAGATTAATGAGGGTCTCGTAGAAAGATTCGTCACCAATCTTGGTCTTGAATCCGAGTCCACGAATCATACTGACGTAGTAGATGAACTAACTGTCAATGACAAGAAGATGCGGTATATCACTGATGCAGTATTTGAGATACTAAGCGAAGCCGCAAAATCGAATACGTCTGAGGCTATTTTCGATGCTGTAGATGAAATATTTGCTGACCGTGATGATGTCGTCAAATCAATTGATAATCCCGAATCCTACGAGAAGGAAAACCGTTGGAACAAGACACCGATTATTGCTTACGACGGCACTGCGTTTGTCGTAAGCAATCAATGGCATAAGAACGAAATTCAGCAAGTTAAAGAGCTTGCCGAACACTTCAATATCCCTTTTGATTATGCCCTTGGAGAATCAGACAATATGGGTGATGAGTCAGAACAGAATGACGGTCGAGATTACACAAAATATATGATTAACGGCCAAGGGCGATATTCCAAGAAGATGCTTGCCTATGAACTTGTAAAATTATATGTAGAGCAGCATCCCGAAATGTCGGCTTTCGAGGTTGTTAAGGAATGGTCATCTCTTGGCAATATCGTCAGTCATTTTGTAGAACTAAAAGAGGCATACGACAGCCGCAAAGGAACAGACAAGGCAAACCGCGTAGCTATTGTAGAATGTAAAGGCGAACCCATATACGTTTCCACCAACGGCTGGGGCGGCAAATCAAAGATCCAAGAGCTGATTGATGCCGTGCAGTCCAAAGGCTGGAACATGTCAGTAAATGAAATAGCCTGATGAAACTGCTGATTGAAGGGTATCCGTACCCGATAGGACTATTGCAGGAACTGTTCCCCAATGTCGATGAACTTGACGTGGTGGACGGTGTAGCCTCCGTGAACTACGTCGGCTACTATTATTTTGCGTCCAAGGGTACGGCGGTGTTCATCCTTCCAAAGGTCGTTCTCAATCAACAGGACAAGGTATTCAACCATCACAAGCCCGAAGATATAGTCAATCTAACAGATAGCGGCAACCCGCTATCGCAGGGCGAACGACAGTTTATCTACGGGCTGTCGGTATGGATTTACCGTGCAATAGCCGTCTACTACGACTATTGCCGCAGCCATGACGTCGACCATACCATAGTCCGCAGACAAAGTGCCATCAAGGTTGGCAAGAGCAGGCGTCGCACAAGCAACACTTTCCTTGACATCATTCTCTCACTCATTGAGTTTAGTAAAGAGAACAGCGACTGGTTTCTTTTTATCCTCAAGAACGTGCATCGCGGCTTCAATAAAATCAACTGGAGCCAGACAATCAACAAGTCGCAGGTTGTGATTCAGGACAATCAGCCTGTCTACATCAATCCCGTCACCAAGCGGCGTGAGGTGAACTTTGACGAGGAACTGCTTATCATATTCTTCTCGATACTCCACTACATCAAAAAAGAATATGGTTTCCCGGTGGAGATAAACTTCAATTACGACCTCATCACCGGCAAGCGTTTTGAAATGTACTTAAACAAGGGATTCGGCGTGCGTCGCCTCCATCAGATCAAGTACAAATATTTCTCCGACAAGGCTCTGCGCTTATGGGAGCTGTGCTACGCCTTCTTCGAGCAGTCAAAGCAGGTAAAAATAAACGCACAGCTCAACGAATTTCTACTCGTCAAAAACTTCAATATCGTTTTTGAGGCAATAATAGACGAACTTATCGGCGATCACGCTTTGCCCGACCGCCTGAACAAGAAGCAGGCTGACGGCAAGGAGGTAGACCACTTGTTTTTATGGGATAGCCTTACGGCACCGGAGGAAGAGAAGAAGCGTGTATATTACATTGGAGACTCCAAATATTACAAGCAGAAAAATAGAATCTCCGAAGAGTCAGTTGCCAAGCAATACACATATGCCCGAAATGTCATTTCGTGGAACCTGAATCTTTTCTTCGGAGATGATGCTGACGACAAGCCAAGGGAGACTGACTTCTGCCTGCGGGATGAAATCACCGAGGGTTACAATGTCATACCCAATTTCTTCATCAGTGCCACAGTGCCGGATGACCTTTCGTATGGCGATACAATTGAGGTAACGAAAAAATCAGCGCGGACATTTACCTCACAGCAGTTCCGAAACCGACTGTTTGACCGTGATACGCTCCTGATTACCCATTACGATGTAAACTTCCTTTACGTCGTGTCTCTTTATGGGCGCAACAATGCCGCGCAAAAGCGAGGCTGGAGAGACAAGGTGCGCAACATCTTCCGAGATAAAATCCGGCAGGTACTTGAGGACAAATACGAATTTTACGCTATGCAGGCCAAGCCCGGAGTATTGGCAGCCGATTATATAAAATCGCATTTTCAAGATATTTTAGGAAAGGTCTACCGACCTTTCGGCAAGGAACATCTATATGCGCTCGCTCTTGACAACAGCAAGCGTTACGCGGAGGAAAATACATCCCTGAAATCACAACTCTCAGAGTATTTTGACATCGTCGATTACAAACTTGGGAAAGACCCGACCCCGGATCTGCCCCAGTATTACGGTGTTACATCCGTCCTACCGTCGCTCAGCAAAGATGGCGTATTTATGGTGATGATGGAGAATTACACTGCAAAGTCTCTGAAGTTTTACGAGACCGGCAGACTTGCCGTCCCCATACATTACACTGCCGACGGGATGGAACTTATCAACAACGCCGCTTCTATCGGCTCGGTATTGTTCCACACCCGCAAACCCGAAGGTCAGCATCTTTTCCGCCTTACGGAAGATGTACGGTTTGTGCCAAAGACGCTCATCCCCCACGAATACTATCTCTCCGTTCAGAATCCCTCGCCCCGCGATACCGGTGAAGATACTGTGTTCCTTTACGCTCTCCTTGACATTGATATGGCAGATGAATTGGATTCATCTATGCTGAACTGTCAGAACAAACCTTTTGCATCGCAAAAGGAACGCTATGATGCGCAATATTCAACACTAAGTGAACTCGTTACATCTGTTAATGGAACGGTAATAACCAATATCTAGATTTTATAGACATGGATGCAGGTAAAAAGAAAATTAATGATATTCTAAACGGTAATCGGCAATTGATCATTCCATTTTTTCAGCGTTCATACGTCTGGGATAAAGATTTATGGGAACGTTTCCTTGAAAGTATGGAACAAGTCTCTCAGACTGGTAAGGAATATTTTCTTGGATCTGTAATTCTGAAGCAATTGCCGACATCCACATCCTCGACGGTTGGTGATGTCCGAACCATTATAGACGGTCAGCAACGAATGACGACACTTGCACTCTTCTTGAAAGTTTTATGCTTCAAGACTGGCCGAAGGCGTAAGTTCGAGAATATGTTCATTCTTGACGAGGACAAATTCGCAATTGTTCATAATATGTTTGACCGTTCTGTGTTCGATGCTATTATTGCACAGGACGAGCTCGCCACTATACCATCCGAAAGCAAACTTGCCAAAGCTTATGAGTTTTCCCTCAATAACGTAAACGTTGAAAGGCTCAATCTTGACACTATATTGGCTCACATATCATTTGTTGGAATAGATTTAAACAACGAAGATGACGAGCAGGTCATATTTGACACTATAAATTCAATAGGAGTAACGTTGACCACCGGAGAGCTTTTAAAGAATTATCTTTTCAGTCAAGAGTCCATACATATCTATAATACAAAATGGAAGCCAGTGTTTGAAACCGATGAAGAGACCCTCAAGTACTGGGATTCAAACGTGACCCAAGGTCGCAAAATCCGTAAAAATCTGGAAACATTCCTCAATGCCTACCTTCATATCAAGATAAATGACCCCGCATACGGTTTTGATTCCGTAAAGAAGGAGCGGTTTAACAGAATCGAGGACTTATTCAGCCAATATAAGGATTTCATTTCCCTAACTGGGATAAATTACGACGTCCTTGTGGATGACCTAACGGAATATGCAAAAATATATAGACGCTATCTTTCTCCAAAGATTCTCAATGAGGAGATTCCGTCAGAATATGGACTTGACCGTCTGAACCTAATTATATTCGGGCTTGACACAACTACGTTAATGCCTTATCTGCTCTTTGTTTTGAAGAATCAAGATGATCAGGAAGAAATAAATAAGATTGCCCGTGTGCTTGAGTCATATCTGATGCGCCGCATTGTGTGCAAGCGCAGTGCCAACAACTACAGTGATCTTTTCTCTCAATCACTGATAGGGTCTCAGTTCCTTACAGCTCAATCATTGAAAGATTATCTTGGGTCAAAGGAAAATGATTCGTCTCTCGCAATGCCATCAGACGAGGAATTGATATACGCTTTCGAAGCCAATGTTCTTCTTGATGTCCGGTCTAAGGGCGTTTTGTATCTGATGGAATCAAGAATACGAAATACCAGGCATTCCACTGCACTGAAATCCTTTAATTCCTACTCTCTGGAGCATTTGATGCCCAAGAAATGGAATTCGGAAAATTGGCCTATATCTGATCCTGGGCAAACTGAAGCACGCAACCTCAAGCTGAAGACTCTTGGCAATCTTGCACTCCTTACTCAAAGCCTGAATTCTTCCATCAGCAACAATAGTTGGAGTATTAAGCTAAATGGCAATGGTAGAAAAAAAGGATTGAAGGAGTATGCCACTGGCCTTGAAACCATGACATTTGTAATCGCACAGGGAACTTGGGATGAAACCACAATTGAAACGCGTGCTGATTGGTTGTTTGATAATGCCCGAGTAATATGGAATTTCGAAGATGTCGAATACGTGCCGAGTAGCAGTGAAATTCATGATTCAGAAGAACTTCCAGAATCTATTCCACACGAATCCATTGATCAGTCAGACTTAATTACAACAACTGAAATCATTCATAGGCGAATAAACAGTAATAACGACCGAACGAAATTCTCACTTGATGGAGGAAGAACATTCCTGTCAAAAAATCGTTTTGTCTTGGAAGGCATTCGGTTATATATCAACAAGTTTCCAGAAAAGACTCTTGCCGAGCTTAAAGCGGTTTTCAAAGACTCAATGCTAAAACAATTCAAACGACTGGGATTTTTATGTTCAGAAACTGATCTTCAGAGACCACTGACACGTGGAAGGAAACCGACAGAAACAGAAATTTCACGCTGGTACTTCCTTGAAGAATCAGCGTGGATGACATCAAATGATGGTATTCGTTTCACCGTTTCTACTCAAATCACTTTGGATTCTGCAAACTCAGTTCGTGCAATTCTTGAAGCAGAAGGAATCCGAGTAGTTACCTCCGTGCAACCCTAATATATAACATTAATCATAAATTTCTTTCACCATGGATCTCAAAGAATTTGCCCAGGAGTTCAAAGAAAACGGCGAGATTGCTGTTGAAAACAGCGGCAATGACCTTGACCTTGAACTCGCAAGCAGTATCCTCGAATATCTTGAGGATAATGGTGAAGTCAATGTGCCTGAAATCTGTGCCTTCAAGAAAACACGGGCCAGGATAACGGCCTATGACTTCAATTCCGAAGCCGAGTCGCTGGACCTTTTTTACTTCATCAAGGCCGACACGCTTCTTGGCAAAATTAACAGCTCAAAAGTTCATCAAGGCTTCAACTATCTGTCTGCTTTCTTCCGTGAAGCGATGGACGGTTCGCTCATGCGCACCCCCGGAATTGAGGAAAATGACGAGATTGTCGAGGTCGCAAGACTTATTCAGAGTACCAAAGGCAATATCAATCAGCTTCGCCTCTATGTTATCACCGATGGTCTGACCGACCCATCGGCAGAAATCTCTTCGGTAGAGTCCGAAGACAACGAATATATCATCGAGTATAATATTTGGGATATGCAGCGTGTATATCAGCAGCATAATATACGCGCCGGTAAAGAGAAAGTAGAAATCGACTTCCCTACCGAATACAATACCGAGCTCCAGTGCCTGAAGATGAGCGAGGAAAATCCGTATGTAGATGCATATATGGCAATTATTCCTGGCATCACTCTCGCTAAGATTTATAAAAAATACCAGCAGGTCCTTCTTGAAAAGAATGTTCGTACATTCCTTCAGTTCAAGGGTAAGGTAAACCGTGGAATACGCAAGACTCTGCGCGAAGAACCGGATATGTTCTTCTCATACAACAATGGTATCTCTACCACTGCAACGGAGATAGAATTTAAGGAAATCGACGGAGTGCTTTATATCACCCGTCTCTATGACTGGCAAATTGTCAACGGAGGCCAGACAACCGCTTCAATCGCGGCATCTCTTTCTGACCGCGACGTGGACCTGTCAAAGGTTTTCGTGCCGATGAAAATCAGCGTTATCCTTGATGAAGATAATCGTGAGACGATTGTCAAAGCAATCTCGACAACCTCAAACAGTCAGACCGCAATCAAGAACTCTGACTTCTCGGCCAATGAGCCATACCTCATTGACCTCGAAAAGTTCAGCCGTTCAGAGTGGGTTCCCAATGGCAACAACAAGCCTGTCTGCAAATGGTACTTTGAGCGCACGCGCGGTCAGTACCTCGATCAACTTGCGCAACTCAGCGGTTTCAATGAAAAAGCATTTAAGCGAGAATATCCTAAACCGCAGAAAGTCACCAAAACAGATATTGCCAAATATATGGTCGCATGGAATATGCAACCGTACAACGTATGTCGTGGAGCTGAGAAGAATTACACGTTGTTCGTGGCGGATGTAAAACGCGACGGAACTATCGTTACGGCAGCATACTTCAAACACCTCATTGCAAAGGCAATCCTCTTCACGACCATTGATTCAATAGTTCGTTCAAAGAAGCTTGGTGGCTATAAAGCCAACATGAACGCCTATATTATGGCGGCAATCTCCTTCCTTTCAAATAAGTCTCTCGACTTAACATATATTTGGGAGAACCAGCGGGTACAGCAGGAGGTAGTGGATAAGATTGAAGAACTGATACCTCTTGTATGGAACCATCTTACCGGCAGCTCTACTTCGGGTGCCCAGTCATCCAACATTAATGAATGGTCAAAGAAACCGGAATGCTGGAACAGACTTAAACTAAAACTCGAAGACTACGAGCGCTTCGGTGATGACCTTATGCAGCCCGAAACAAACGAGGATGGCAGTTCTCTTAATGAGACACAACGTTCTCGTATCAAAGAGGCTGACGAATTCGATCCGAACTTTTGGTTTGGACTTGCTAACTGGGCCAAAACAAGGAATCTGCTTAGTCCTCTTGAAAGAAAAGCCGCTTTCAATTTTGGCACAATGCGCTCTCGCAACCGGTCGATGAGCTCACTGAAACAGGCACAGTTCGCCTTGAAGATTGTCGCAAAGGCTAAGGAACTTGGCTACATGGGATAATATCATGGCAGCAGAACGCAAAAGAAGCGCAAAAAAAACGTTGCGGGTTACTTTCCCCTCCGGCAAAGTAATCTGTTACAACAATGCCACGTCCGTCATGATTGACGTACTTAAGGAGATTGGCTCGCAACGTTTTCCTGAAATAACCCTTGAAATGGCTCACTATCCATTGCTGTCGCAAGAAGATAACCCCAAATTCAAGGGCTATATAAAACCTGTTTGTGACGGATGGTTTCTCAACACACAATCAAACACGGACACCAAGTATATACAAGTCAAGGCTATCAGCACACTTCTCGGAATAAATTTGAAAATTGAAATTGGTTCTGACTTTGAGACTGAAGACGACCCCTATAAAGGGCAATCTACGCGCTCAAAAATGAAGCTTCTTGTAAAATTGCCCGACGGTGAATTTATCGGTAACGAGAAGTCGACAGATACATTTCTTGAGACCATCTGGCACATCGGCGCCGAAGATATTTGCCGAAAGGAAATTGACTGGCGCGGCTACCCGCTGATAACCCGATACAAGCGTTTTGATAATCAAGTACAGGTTGATACAGCTCTTTGGATTACAGTCCCAACTACGGCCAAGGACATGGCGAAATTGCTTAAAATAGTAGCCATGTACATGCATATCAATATTGAGATAAGTCTGATATAATGAAAATTTCGAGCATAGAGAAACATAACGATTCCCTTAGAACGCATCAAATTGAGGCTAAAGCCAAAATTTTTGATGCGTGGGAAACTTATGACTCTGTTATGCTTCAAATGCCAACAGGAACAGGCAAAACATATTTATTTACGTCGCTTATCAATGATATTATCGCCGCTTACAAAAAAGAGAGGAAAGAAATTAACATTCTGATTGTCGCCCACCGAAATGAACTTTTAGAACAAATTTCTGCCACACTCAGCCGTTTCGGTATACCACACGGCTTTATTCAGGGCTCACGTGAACAGACGTTCTGGCGTCGGGTTCAAGTCGGTAGTATAATGTCTTTGCTGACAGACAAAAATTATTATAATATTCAGCGTCAGAAATTCGATTTCATTATAGTTGACGAGGCTCATCATTCATTAGCAAAAACTTATGTCGATTTATTCAATCTTTTCCCTGATGCAAAGAAACTAGGAGTCACTGCCACACCATGGCGACTTAATCATGAGTCTTTTCTGAAGCTCTATCAGACAATAATCTTGTCGCCACAAATCTCCTGGTTTATAAACAACCATTTGCTTGCAGATTTTGATTATGTCTCCATCAAACCAGACTCAGAAATTCAGAGACTTGTCAACAATTCGGAAATAGCTTCTACTGGAGATTTTTCAAATGAAGACATAGATAACTCCTTCAATAACCAACGCATCCGCTCGAAGTTGTTTGAATCTTACCAGCGCTTTGCGCCCGGAAGAAAGGGCATTATTTATGCCATTAACAAGAAACACGCTGCCAATATTACAGAACTCTATTGCAGACATGGTGTTGCCGCAGTTGCAATAGACTGTGATACGCCTAAAGATGAGCGCGAAAACTTAATCGCCCGTTTCAAAGCCGGTGAGATAAAGGTCCTCGTCAATGTTGAGATTTTCACTGAAGGCTTTGATTGTCCTGATGTTAACTTCATACAGCTGGCTCGTCCGACGAAGTCCTTAGCGCTTTTCCTCCAACAAGTTGGTCGCGGGCTCAGAATTGCGGACGGTAAAGAAAAAACAATCATCCTTGACAATGTAGGACTCTACAACTATTTCGGACTCCCTGATGCGGACCGAAAATGGAAACATCATTTTGTCGGAAAGGATGACGTTGAATCTGACCCATCTAAGAAATCACACATTAAGCAAGAGGAGACTTCATATTACGCATTCGACGAGTCTAAATTTGACGAGGACAATGAGCAAATGATGATTATCCGGGGAGCCTTTGATGAAACGGCTTCCCATGATTCCTCTAATATTGAGTACATAAAGCCAAGACGGTTGATTGCCCGGGATTTTGTCCTTAACGATTACTATCTTGTTGTCGGGCATAAGGAAAAATTTAGGATATTTCCTTTTGTAATGAAACGTGGCAAAAGAACCGACTCAGTTGGGAAATGCGTCTATGAATTTGACTGTGAAAAGGGATCTTTTACATTCACGGATAATCCCGTACATAATTATGGTATCTTGTCAAAGGATATAAAACTAAAGACAATTTTCGACTTTATTGCCCTCAGACTGAGATTACCATCAGCCTCATTGGTATGTTTAGATTCGCTTGCAGAGTTATCTGAGACAACACCCGACAAGGAGCTTCCTCTTTTTAATGTCCTCAAATTAATTTCTAAAATTAAACCTCAGCAAAATTTATAATCAGTTATGATTGAATCAATTGACAATGAATGAATTTGACGATTATATAGTACATGGTGAGCCGGGGCAGAAGGAGAAGGCTGATGCATGGTCGATGGCTATTGGTTTGTAGGATGTTGACCGGTTGATGCCTTCGGAGTTTCTACTTGAACAGGCTAAGGCTAACATCGAGATTTTCTAATCTAACGTTTTTACTGATTTGCAAGCATTATGGCGAAGAAATTTGAAATACGAAACAGCACGGCGGAGTTCCTTATCTTTCAGATTGAGGGGAAGGAGGATGGTGTGCAGGTCGTGTACCGTGATGAAACTGTGTGGTGTACGCAGAAGGCAATGGCGCAACTGTTTGATGTGGGTGTGCCAGCAATCAGCAAGCATTTGAATAATATTTTTGCAGAGAGTGAGCTTCGACCGGCTTCAACTGTTTCCAAAATGGAAATAGTTCAAATAGAAGGCGACCGAGAAATCAAGAGACAATTAGATTTCTACAATCTCGATGCCATTATCAGTGTTGGATATCGTGTGAACAGTACCCGCGCCACGCAGTTTAGGCAGTGGTGTACGTTTGTTTTGCGTCAGTTTGCTATCCGTGGATATGTGATTGACAAGAAGCGCATGGAGAACGGCTCATTTATAGGCGAGGACTATTTCGAGCATCTATTGGCTGAAATCCGTGAGATACGACTAAGTGAGCGGCGTTTCTATCAGAAGCTGACGGATATTTATGCTACAAGCATTGATTACAATCGTGATGCACCCACTACTCGACTGTTCTTCAAGAAGGTGCAAAATAAAATGCACTATGCTGTGCATGGTCATACTGCCGCCGAACTGATAATTTACCGGGCTAATGCTGAAAAGGAGCACATGGGTCTCACAACATGGGAGAACGCTCCTAACGGGAAGATTGTTAAGCCGGATGTCAGCATCGCCAAAAATTATCTCAAGGAGAGTGAGCTGGAGGACATGGGACGAATTGTCAACTCTTTCCTTGATTTGGCGGAAGATATGGCAAAGCGTCATATTCCTATGACAATGGAGGACTGGGCTATGCGTATTGATAAGTTTCTTGATCTTACCGACCGTCCCGTTCTGACTGATGCCGGACATGTATCGGCCGAACAAGCTAAAGCATACGCTGAAACTGAATTTGAGAAATATCGTATAATCCAAGATAAACTCTTTCAGTCCGATTTCGACCGTTTCAACGACGACAATCTTATCTCTTTAGACATAGAATAACGATACCATGACATACGAAGATAAATATCAGGAACTGGTTGAGTTATCACGCAGCGATAATCCAATGATAAGAGAACAAGCGGATGCGTGGCTTGTAAGTATCGGTCTGCAAGATGCGGCAGAACTGAAGGTGTCTACGTTTCTACTCGATTTGGCTGTCAGTAATGTCAAGGGCGAGATTTCTCGTGATGAAGTGAGTTAAAGGTTAAGGGAGCGATATGGGGATAACTTAGGGCTACTCAGGAAATAGCTAACTGATTATTTGTCAGTGTCATAGATTATTT
>OGXW01000706.1_pt1 | contig 25194 bp, 19 predicted proteins | sample 1576341 | NCBI WGS metagenome assembly OGXW01 (sample SAMEA3541592, study PRJEB24748) | human gut metagenome | biome: human gut; feature: human-associated habitat; material: faeces | place: China | collected 2012
GGTTGTCACGTTGTAGAGCATATGGCACTCTGGCTTGTCAACTGTTCCAAAGTATGGAACTACCTTGGAAGGCTCCATAACGACCTCTCCGAGAAGAAGAACTCCCGGACATACTATCTCACTGATTATCCTCATCATACGCACCAGCGTGTGAACCTGTGGAAGGTTACGGCAGTTTGTGCCTATCTGCTTCCATATATACGGAACAGCGTCGAGTCTGATGACATCTATACCTCGGTTTGCCATATAGAGCATGTTGCCGACCATGTCGTTGAACACCATAGGATTTGCATAGTTCAGATCCCACTGATATGGGTAAAATGTAGTCATGACCACCTGATTGCAGTCATTTATCCATGTGAAGTTACCAGGCGCCGTAGTTGGGAATACCTCAGGCACAGTCTCCTCGTAAATATTTGGAACAAACCAGTCATCATAGAAGAAATATCTGGATCTCGCAACAGGATCTCCATTTCTCGCTGCCCTTGCCCACTCATGATCCTCACTTGTATGGTTCATTACGAAATCCAGACAGCAACTTATACCCTGTCTGTGACACTCTGCAGTGAGGTCCTCCAGATCCTCCATGGTTCCAAGCTCAGGCTTTACCTTTCTGAAATCCGCAACAGCATATCCGCCGTCATCTCTGCCCTTAGGGCTTTCCAGCAGCGGCATAAAATGAAGATAATTCACACCACATGACTTCACATATGGAAGCTTTTCTTTTACACCCTTCAGCGTTCCCGCGAATGCATTTGTGTACATCATCATACCCAGCAGATCATTCTGCTTATACCAGTCCGGATTCTTGACACGGCTTCTGTCCAGCTTCTTGAGATCAGCATTCCTCTCCTGATAATAACCATACAGAGAATCACACAGCCAGTCAAATGCCTCCATATTGTTGTTATAGAGCTCGCAGTAGAGCCACTTGAGCTCGTCATATCTCTCATCAAATCTCTTAGTATATTCTGCAGTCTTTTTCACTGTCTTTGAACCTGCCATTTATCTTCTCCTTTTCTGACTATAGTCAATTAACTTATCATTCTCATTTTATTTACATAATCTGTATCATTACCGTACATAACCAGTTTTAATCTGTTGCCGTATTTTTTATCTATTACTGTCTCTCGGCAATGAGCTTCTCAACCTCGGATCTCTCCGGCATAACCTTGAGTGCTCCCTTGCGTGTTGTGATGATCGATGCAGCAGCATTTGCGAATGCAAGCATCTCTGTAAGCTTATCAATGTCAAGATCTTCAAGTCCATTATCAAGTACATAATTCAGCACGCATGCACAGAAAGTGTCCCCAGCACCCGTGGTCTCTATAGTGTTCTCCTGGATAAACGGCTTTGCCTCAGCGACTACATTCCCGTAGTATGCACGGCTTCCATCTCTTCCCATGGAGAGAAGTATAAGTGGTATATTGTATGTGTCCTGAAGTATCTTTATACCCTCGTCAAAATCCTCTCTTCCTGTGAACCACTGTATCTCATTGTCCGATATCTTGAGCACATCGCACTGTCTCATACCCCAGTCGATCTGATCATGGGCCTCGTCCAGCGTCTTCCACAGAGGCTCTCTGAGGTTCGGGTCAAATGTGACGATGCATCCAGCCTCCTTTGCAGCAGCCACAGCCTTCTGTGTTGCAGCACGTGACACTTCATATGTCAGTGAGAGTGATCCGAAATGGAACAGTCTGGCATCCTTTATGATACTCTCATCCACCTCATCTGCGCTTAACATGATATCCGCCCCCGGATTCCTGTAAAATGAAAAGTCTCTGTCTCCGTCCTCGTAGGTATGCACAAACGCAAGTGTTGTATGTACATCCCTGTCAAACTTCAGATTGTCAGTATTGATCCCGGCATCAGCCACAACACCGGCAAGCATTTTCCCAAGGAAATCATCCCCTACTTTTCCAACAAATGCAGTCTTCTTGCCAAGCTTCTGCAGCATAGCGAGAACATTACATGGTGCTCCGCCCGGATTGGCCTCCATCATCATATTGCCCTGACCGCTGAGCCCGTTCTGTGTAAAGTCTATGAGCAGTTCTCCAAGTGCCACAACATCAAATCTCTTCATAGTCCATATCCCCCTTACTGTAATAATATCTCAAATCCTCTTCTTCGACGTTAAATGTGCCTTATATATGATATGTTTCTCAACACACTGCCAGCGCCTCATGAAACATGTTTCACGCTATATGGGTATTCTACATTTTATCACCACAATACGTCAAGAATTATTTTTATATCTGTTGTTTTTATTTTATCAGCTATGCAATATTTTCATATGGCTATATCTATAATATTGTTGTATTTATAACAAAAAGAACATCAACAACTGGCTCGACACAGCAGCTGTTGATGCTCTTACTGATGATATATATGTTGTTTAAAACCCAAATATGTCTGACTGTTAAAGCTTTGTCACATTTGCAGCCTGTGGACCTTTCTCTCCTTCCACAACCTCATACTCAACTGTGTCGCCCTCTTCAAGCACCTTGAAACCTTCCATATTCAGTGCGGAAAAATGTACAAATACATCTACACCATCCTCGTCACATATAAAACCGTAACCTTTTTTTGCATTGAACCATTTTACTTTTCCTGTCTTCATATTACTTCCTCCTTAAACTACATGGATTCTTATAATCCTGCGGCAATATACACCCGCCTGATAAATATAAGCGGTAGCACGCTGATGCGTGCGCAGATCATCAAACTGCGTTTGTGACATATAAAAAAGGACACAGAACGATATCGTTCTGTGCCCCTTTGCACTTACTCTGTCATTATATGTCCTGTTACGACATATTGCAAGATTTATTTTTTCTTCAGACGAGCCTCCGCCTTTTTTACATCTTTTTTCAATTCTGCTGATACTTTTTCGACATCCTTCTTTATCTCTTTAGTCTTTTCTTCAGCATCTTTTTTCATCTCTGATGCTTTCTTCTCAGCTTCTTTCTTTAAATCTTCAGCCTTTTTCTGAGCTGCCATCGCCTTCTTTTTTGCTGCATCCGCATGCTTCTTTGCAGCAGCCTTTGCCTCAGCTTCCTTCTTTTCAAGTTCCGGTGTCATATCAGTATAATCATATTCAAATACGACTGTTGAAAGAGGCGGTACCGTTATATCTATACAGTACGGAGTTCTATTGTTCTTTCTCTCTACAGCTTTGACAATCTTGCTGTTCAGTCTTCCCTTTCCGCCGAACTGTACATCATCCGAGTTCAGTATCTCCTTGTATGTCGTGTAACAAGGAACAGGTATACTGTAGTTATCTCTCTCAACCGGAGTGAAATTACATACGAACAGCAGCTGCTTTTTCGGTGTTGAACCACGTCTTACAAATGAAAGAATGCTCATATCCGGATGATCACAGTCCGTCCATTCAAATCCCATAGGATCTGTGTCATTCGCATACAGTGCGTCATTTGTATTGTAAAGCTTATTCAGCGCCTTGACATATCTCTCCATCCCCTGATTGAGTGGGTTATCCAACACAAACCAGTCAAGGCTTCTTGCCTCGCTCCACTCCCTAGGCTGGGCAAATTCCTGTCCCATGAAAAGGAGCTTCTTGCCCGGATGTCCATACATAAATCCATAGGCTGTTCTGAGATTTGCAAACTTGTCCTTCTCTGACCCAGGCATCTTGCCTATCATGGAACACTTGAGATGCACAACCTCATCATGCGAAATCACAAGAACATAATTCTCTGCATATGCATACGAAAGACTGAATGTCAGCATATTCTGGTTGTTCTGTCTGAAGTATGGATCCATCTTCATATACTCAAGAAAATCGTTCATCCAGCCCATATTCCACTTAAACAGGAAACCAAGGCCGTCCATAGATACAGGTGCAGTAACCCCCGCCCAGGCTGTAGATTCCTCTGCTATAAGATATGCTCCCGGATTGCGTTCCTCCATCACTTGGTTTATCTTCTGCATGAGCGCTATCGCCTCAAGATTCTCATTTCCCCCATGCTCGTTTGGAAGCCACTGTCCATCCTGCTTACCATAGTCAAGGTATAACATGGATGCCACTGCATCGACTCTCAGTCCATCAATATGGAACTTTTCTACCCAGAACAGTGCATTTGCAGTGAGGAAATTGGCAACCTCATTGCGGCCATAATCAAATATATAAGTTCCCCAGTCAGGATGCTCTCCACGTCTTGGATCCGGATGCTCATAGAGCGGCATGCCGTCAAATCTTCCAAGGCCATGGGCATCTCTAGGGAAATGGGCAGGTACCCAGTCAAGGATGACACTAATTCCCTTGCTGTGCATATAATCTACAAAATACATAAAGTCTACTGCATCACCATATCTGCTGGTTGGAGCATAATAATTCGTAACCTGATATCCCCAGGAACCATCAAATGGATACTCGGAGATTCCCATAAGCTCGATATGGGTATAGCCCATGTCCTTAACATAGTCAGCGACCATAGGTGCAAGTTCTCTGTACGAATAGAATCCTGCATCGTCATCCTCTACCTTCTTCTTCCATGAGCCAAGATGCATCTCGTATATAGCCATCGGCATACGCATTCTGTCTGTACGGCTTACCTTTTTCCTTTCATTCATCCAGGAGGTATCCTTCCATTTGTAGCTGCCTATATCTGCAACTACCGATGCATTCTCCGGCCTCATCTGACACTGGTTACCGTATGGATCTGACTTATATAATATCTCTCCATATCTGGTCATTATCTGATATTTGTACACTGCTCCAGGAAGAACATCCGGAAGGAACAGCTCATATATTCCGCCATTTTCAGTTATCTGCATAGGATTTACATTGCCATCCCAGAGATTGAAATCTCCCACGACACTCACACGTCTTGCGTGTGGAGCCCAAACTGCAAAATAGGTTCCCTTCACGCCATCGATAGTCATCGGATGAGCTCCGAGCTTTTCATAAATATTGTAATGTCTTCCCTCTGCAAACAGATATGTATCAAATGATGTGATAAGTGACTGAAATGCATACGGATCTGCCCCATTCACAACAGTTCCATCAGGATAAGTTGTAACAACCCTGTACTTGGTTTTGTCGTATTCCTTGCCACTGAAGTATATCGCAAACAGACCTTCGTTCGTCATCTTCTCCATTGTATGAACTTTCTTGCCTGTAGGCGATGTAACCTCAACCCTTATAGCGTTCGGTTTGTAAACCACGATTATCTGTCCTTCCCCATAATCGTGAATGCCAAGCAGATGTTTTGGTGCGTTTATCTTGCTGGCTATCAGCTCATCATAGAGCACCCAGTTTATCCACTCTTCAATTCTTTTCCTCATGACTACCTCCCATAAAAGTAACTTAACTTTATTATCTGAATTTGTGTGGACGCGACTTTTTATAGCTGATAACCCTGACAACTATAGTCGCAACGAGTCCCGCAAATATCACTCCTGAATACACACAGATTACACGAATTCCCATATCTGATGGAACTATATACGGCAATACATCATGTCCCGGGAAAAGCGCCGTGTTATCCCCGGATAATACCATTCTGTTTATACCATAGGATATTCCGGATCTGGAAAGCAAAACTGCCACCATGCTTACAATACCTACGATAACACCTGCTGCACCGCCCCATACAACACATTCGTATAATCTTCTTCTCCTGATGACCACAAAACACGCCACAAGGATCACAACAGATATAAACACTCCATTGCTTGCCTTTGATCTCACATCGCTTAATTGTTCCAATCTCACAATATTCTCTGTTGAAAGATATATACTGCCTTTTCTGTAACTATCGCCCGTATCGTCTTCAAGTCCATCACTCACAATACTATATTCAAGCCAGGCTGAAAAATCAGTAAGTTCCTCTGTCTGTCCATTATTCATAACCGATGTTATCGTCCCGCTTTTATTCGGCTTATATGAACCCTCAGGTACCTTTCTAGCCATAAACGCACACATTATCGCGGACGAGATGATAAGTGAAACCAGCGACAATGCCATTATTATCTGAAAAAATCTATATTTTGCCATCTGTCAATTCTCTGCTTTACTAATAGAATATGTAATGCATCCGTAAATAAGCAACATATACACGAATACACCATCTATAATGATACACGAATTAGCTTTTGATGTAAAGCAAAGTAGCACTCTCTTTTCATCAATTTTGCACTACAAATATCAATTACTTTCTCCTTGTTTTTACAGGTTTTTTTGTTATTTTCCCTTGACATTGCAAATACTTTCATCTATTATATGTGAGTATGTTTACATTGAATTGTCCGTGTCCGGTTTTAATGTAAAACCTTATTATATTTTTTTAGAATTTATGGAGGTAAGAATTTTGGCTAATATCAAATCTGCAAAGAAGAGAATCAATGTTATCGAGAAGAAGACACTTAGAAACAAGATGATCAAGTCTAAGGTTAAGACAGTTATCAAGAAGGTTGAGGCTGCTATCGCTGCTGGTGACAAGGCTGCTGCACAGCAGGCACTTGTAGTTGCTACATCAGAGATTAACAAGGCTGCTTCAAAGGGCATCTACCACAAGAACAACGCTGCTCGTAAGGTTTCACGTCTCGCAGTTGCTGTAAACAAGATGGCTTAATTGATAATTTCATAACTTTGACATGAGGATTTGGATATATTAAACGGCTGCATATATTTGAACCAATCATAGTTAATAGATAAAAGCACGCATGAATTCATGCGTGCTTTTATCTTTCTCAAGTATCTTTATATACTCACCTTTACCACTGCCAACACGGTCAAGTGCATTATTTTCTTCCATAATTTTCTCTCCTCTCATTTGAATATTGATACATAATATTCTAACTTGTATGATGTAAAAATAAAGAGGAAAAGACTTTTGCAGAATTCCATTTCAGATATCCCACTTAACCTTTTCCTCAATTATCTACCCAGTCTCCCGGATAAGCATATATTTCTATTTCATAACAATATTCACAATACGTCCAGGAACATAGATCTCCTTGATAACGTTACCTGTAAGCTTGTCGGCGATTACTTCCTTAGCCTTTGCGATAACCTCATCCTTAGGATCTTCCTTGCCGATTGCAAGTGTTGCCTTTGTCTTACCGTTGATCTGTACAGCGATCTCAACTGTTGACTCAACTGTCTTTGTCTCATCAAACTCTGGCCATGTCTGCTGATATACATATCCGCCGTAGTTCTTTACTGACCACAGCTCCTCTGTGATATGAGGTGCAACTGGATTTAACAGGATGAGCAGTGTCTTGAACTCATCTGCTGTTACGCTTCCCTTCTTATAGAAGTCGTTGAGAAGTGCCATCATGGCCGCGATAGCTGTGTTATACTTCAGGTTCTCGAAATCATTTGAAACCTTCTTGATGACCTGATGCATCTTGGTCTCCATATCCTTGGAGTAGCCCTTCTCGTCTGTCACGCTGTCCTGAAGCTTCCAAACTCTGTCGAGGAATCTTCTACATCCCTTGACACCATCCTCTGACCATGAAGCTGCAAGGTCAAATGCTCCGATGAACATCTCGTAGGTACGAAGTGTATCTGCACCGTATACATCTACGATGTCGTCAGGATTTACAACGTTGCCTCTTGACTTACTCATCTTCTCACCGTTCTCACCGAGGATCATACCATGTGATGTTCTCTTCTGGTATGGCTCTGGTGTAGGAACTACGCCCTGATCGTACAGGAACTTGTGCCAGAATCTTGAATACAGAAGGTGGAGTGTTGTATGCTCCATTCCTCCGTTGTACCAGTCAACAGGAAGCCAGTACTTGAGTGCCTCCTTGCTTGCAAGCGCCTCCGTGTTGTGAGGATCTGTATATCTGAGGAAATACCATGATGATCCAGCCCACTGTGGCATGGTATCCGTCTCTCTCTTCGCAGGGCCGCCACAGCATGGACATGTGGTGTTTACCCAGTCTGTCATAGCTGCAAGTGGTGACTCGCCGTTGTCTGTCGGCATATAGCTGTCTACCTCCGGAAGAAGCAGAGGGAGCTGGCTCTCGTCGATTGGAACATAACCACACTTATCACAGTGAACGATAGGAATTGGCTCGCCCCAGTATCTCTGACGTGAGAATACCCAGTCACGGAGCTTGTAGTTTGTCTTTGCCTGACCGATGCCCTTCTCCTCAAGGAACTTGATCATCTTCTCTTTTGCGTCCTTTACCTCGAGTCCGTTGAGGAAATCTGAATTGATGAGCACTCCTGTTGCCACATCTGTAAATGCAGCCTCATTTATATCTACTTCCTCGCCATCCTTTGCAACTACCTGGATGAGTGGAAGTCCGAACTTCTTTGCAAATTCCCAGTCTCTGTCATCATGTGCAGGAACCGCCATGATCGCACCTGTTCCGTAGCTCATGAGTACATAGTCTGAAACGTAGATTGGGATCTCCTTTCCATTTACAGGGTTGATGGCTGTGAGTCCGTCTATACATACACCTGTCTTATCCTTTGCAAGCTCTGAACGCTCGAAGTCGCTCTTCTTCGCTGCCTGCTCACGGTATGCCTCGATATCCGACCAGTTGCCGATCTCATCCTTGTACTTGTCAAGGATTGGATGCTCTGGTGAAACTACCATATATGTTACTCCGAACAGTGTGTCGCATCTTGTTGTATATATGCGGAGCTTGTCCTCTTTGCCCTTTACTGAGAAATCAACCTCAGCTCCTGTTGAACGTCCGATCCAGTTCTTCTGTGAAACCTTTACACGCTCGATGTAATCCACGCCGTCAAGTCCCTCAATGAGCTTGTCTGCGTAATCTGTGATCTTGAGCATCCACTCTGACTTAACCTTGCGGACAACCTCGCTGCCGCAACGCTCACATACGCCGTTGACAACCTCCTCATTTGCAAGGCCAACCTTACATGATGTACACCAGTTGATAGGCATCTCCTTCTTGTATGCGAGACCAGCCTTGAAGAGCTTGAGGAATATCCACTGTGTCCACTTGTAATATTCAGGATCCGTTGTGTTGATCTCTCTGTCCCAGTCAAATGAGTATCCAAGTGAGTGGAGCTGTTTCTTGAATCTTGCAACATTTGTCTTGGTTACTTCCTTTGGATGGATCTTGTTCTTGATAGCATAGTTCTCTGTAGGGAGACCAAATGCGTCCCATCCCATTGGGTACAGAACGTTGTAACCCTGCATTCTTCTTTTTCTTGCTACTATATCAAGCGCTGTGTATGGTCTTGGGTGACCTACGTGAAGTCCCTGTCCTGATGGATATGGGAATTCAACTAACGCATAATACTTTGGTTTTGAATAATCATCTGTAGCAGCAAATGCCTTGTTGTCATCCCAGACCTTCTGCCACTTTCCTTCAACGACTTTGTGGTTGTATGTCTCAGCCATTTTTGAAAATGCCTCCTTGAAATTATTCTTTGATATCTTTGATATCAATCAATTTTTAGTAATTCTGATACTTTATGCTTTGATCATTATCGTTTTCGGCTGCAGCGTATTTTCAGCCTTATTCTCTCTAATCTTAACTATATTAGCATATAAGCTGTGTTTTTCAAACTATTTTTTAGCATATACCCTGCATATTCTTTGTTCACCACGATATGCCGATTTTTGCTTTTCTCTCACTTTCTGCATATCATAAGCTGCAACTCTTATTCAAATACTTTCTTAATGCTGTCATAGTGAAGGAATATCCCCTGCTCTGCATATTCCTTTATCTCATCAAGCGTTGCCAGCTTGAAGCCATCTGTCTCCGCCTCCTGAGGTCTGACATCCTTTTCTTCAAAGTTGCCTGTGAATTTGTACACATCCACAAAGTAGTTGTCCTTCTCATCCGGGTTATCTCTTCTATATGTAAACTGCAGACCTCCATCGAAATCGCTCACATCTATACCGGTCTCCTCAATTACTTCTCTCCTGACCGCCTCTATAGAGGACTCTCCCGCCTGCACTCCGCCGCCGGATACCTCCCACCAGCCAGCTGCCCATGCCTTTGTCATAACCCTTTTGGTTATCAGATACTTACCCTCTCTGTTCTGGAGCACGCCGAGCACTGTGAGGTGATAATCCCCCGGCTGCATATTCCAGTCATTTCTCTTCATCGTGCGCCCTGTAGGCTGCTTGTTTACATCGTAAATATCCCAGTATTCCATCTCTGCTTGTCCTCTTTCTCATTTTATATTGTCTGCTTTTTATTCACCAGTCTGCTCCATTAATACTATTAAGTGAAGCTACGGCAATTTTCACTTCATTTTCCAGACTTGTTAATCTCTGTCTCAGTAACATAATAAATGCTATTTTAAGTTTCTTCAACAAACATTCGAGTTTTTAACATAATTATTTATTGCAGTTTACTATAAAACTTAAGCTGTGGTACAATCTAAACTGTTATCATGAGATTTGACCAGCTGCGGCTGAAGGAGGAAGCATGGACGCTTATGAAGTATTCGCCAGTGTATACGACGAACTTATGGACAATATTCCATACGATGACTGGTGCACATATATAATAGAAGTTTTAAAAAAATATGACGTGACAGACGGACTTATCTGTGAACTCGGCTGCGGAACAGGCGAAGTGACCGAGCGGCTTGCTGACGCCGGCTACGACATGATCGGCATAGACAACTCCTATGAGATGCTTGAAGTGGCAAATGAAAAAAAGATCGACACCGGTCACGAATCTATCTTATATCTCATGCAGGACATGAGGGAGTTTGAACTCTTCGGCACGGTAAATGCCATCGTGTGCGTGTGTGACAGCATAAACTACCTGACAGATCTTTCCGATATCACCCATGTATTCAGACTGGCTAATAACTATCTTGAATCAAGAGGCATATTTGTCTGCGACTTCAAGACACGCCACTATTTCAGAGATGTGGTGGCGGACAGCACCATAGCAGAGGACAGAGACGATGTAAGCTTCATATGGGATAATTATTATGACACAGAAACTGACATAAATGAACTTGCACTCAGCCTGTTTCTGCCTGAAAATCCTGAACCGGATATCGGACGAGATTCAGATTCAGCTGATGGGATCACGGATGAACCGACACATGGCAATAACTTTAAAAGCAGCCATGATGAATATCCACTATACAGGAAATATCAGGAATTCCACTATCAGAGAGGGCTCACACTTGAAAACATGAGAAAATGTGTTGCCGACTCGGGTATGGAGCTTGTGGCCATGTATGATGCATTTACATTTGAACGCGCTACAGATTCAAGTGAGCGTGTATACGTAGTTGCCAGAGAAACACGGCAGGATAACAAACACTATGAATAGTCTTGTCTTATCATTATTCATAAGATAAAATAGTAAAGATTGTCCTATATACATCATTAAAATAGCGATATTATATCAAGGTAAAGGGACAGATTATAAAAGGACAGATTACAAAATGTAATAATACTGACCACTATAGAATAGAGAGGTATCTAACATGAACGATCATATAATAAGAGGTATGGCTGCAAACAATCAGGTAAGATTCTTCGCCGGCACAACAAGAGATATCGTGGAAACTGCAAGGTCTATCCACAACACAAGCCCAGTAGCCACAGCCGCACTGGGAAGACTGCTCACAGCAGGTGCCCTGATGGGCGCACAGTGCAAGAACGAATCTGATGTACTGACACTCCAGATTCAGTGCAATGGTCCAATCGGCGGGCTGACTGTAACCGCAGATGCGCACTCAAGAGTCAAGGGGTATGTAAACAATCCCAATGTAATTCTTCACGCAAATGAAAAAGGTAAGCTTGACGTTGCAAAGGCTCTTGATCTCGGCGTACTTTCAGTCATCAAGGACATAGGTCTCAAGGAGCCTTATGTCGGACAGACTCAGCTCGTATCAGGTGAGATTGCCGAGGACCTGACATATTACTTTGCAACATCAGAACAGATTCCTACTTCTGTTGCACTCGGCGTCCTCATGGAAAAGGACAACACAGTAAAGCAGGCAGGGGGATTCATCATTCAGCTCATGCCATTTGCATCAGATGAGCTCATTGACGTCCTTGAAAAAAGGCTTAATGACTTCTCTTCCATCACAAGTCTTCTCGACGAAGGCAAAAGTCCTCTCGATATCATCAAGGATGTATTTGAGGGTTATGATGTGGTAATAACCGATGAGCTTCCTACAGAGTGGCACTGCAACTGCAGCAAGGAGAGATACTACAATGCGGTACTCAGCCTCGGAAAGAAAGAGATTGCAAGTCTCCTTGAAGAGGGCGAGCCTATAGAGGTCAATTGCCAGTTCTGCAACTCCCATTACAAGTTCTCACCAGACGAACTTAAGGAGATGCTTTTGAAAGCAGCAAATAACAGATAAACAAACAGCCAGTCTAATAACAAGTTTTACATAGCTGTTTCCCATCAAATTTTCGTCATTTGCCCTCATTTTCACTACATTTTTGTACATTATAATTATTGCATTGGTTTTTTCACTATGCTAGAATGTTAAACGTTGTAAAATAGACTAATTTTGAAGGAAAGAGTGAATATTATGAAGATAACAAGAGATGATATCAGAAATGTGGCTATCATCGCCCACGTTGACCATGGTAAGACAACACTTGTAGACGAGCTCTTAAAGCAGAGCGGTGTATTCCGTGACAACCAGGAGGTCGCTGAGCGTGTCATGGATTCCAACGATATCGAGCGTGAAAGAGGTATCACTATCCTCTCCAAGAACACTGCCGTAACATATGGCAGCACCAAGATCAACATCATTGATACTCCGGGCCATGCCGACTTCGGCGGTGAGGTTGAGCGAGTTCTGAAGATGGTAAATGGCGTAATCCTCGTTGTTGATGCATTTGAGGGACCTATGCCACAGACCAAGTTCGTTCTGAAGAAGGCTCTCGAGCTTAATCTTGCAGTTATCGTATGTATAAATAAATGTGATCGTCCTGAGGCTCGTCCTGACGAGGTAGTTGACGAAGTTCTTGAGCTTCTCATCGAGCTTGATGCAAATGAAGATCAGCTCGACTGTCCATTTGTATTTGCTTCTGCAAAGTCTGGTTATGCAACCCTTGACTCATCCAAGCCTGGCACAGACATGAAGCCTCTGTTCGACACTATCATTGATTACATTCCTGCCCCTACAGGTGATCCTGATGCAGGTGTACAGATGCTTGTCAGCACCATCGACTACAACGAGTACGTTGGACGTATCGGTGTCGGCAAGGTCGACAACGGTGTCCTCAAGGTAAACGAGGATCTCGTCATCGTAAATGAGCATGACCCTGACAAGCTTGAGAAGGTTCGTATTGGAAAGCTTTTCGAGTACGATGGTCTTAGCAAGGTAGAAGTCAAGGAAGCACAGATCGGAGCTATCGTTGCAGTATCTGGTATCACAGATGTACAGATAGGTGATACACTCTGCTCCCCTGAAAATCCTGATCCAATTCCTTTCCAGAAGATATCTGAACCAACAATCGCCATGACATTCATGGTAAATGACTCTCCTCTCGCAGGCAAGGAAGGTAAGTTCGTGACATCAAGACATCTCCGTGAGAGACTTTTCAGAGAGCTGAACACAGATGTCAGCCTCAGAGTCGAGGAGACAGATACAACTGAGGCATTCAAGGTTTCAGGTCGTGGTGAGCTCCATCTGTCAGTCCTCATCGAGAACATGAGACGTGAGGGTTATGAGTTTGCAGTAAGCAAGGCTGAGGTTATCTACAAGGAAGATGAGCTCGGACATAAACTTGAGCCATTTGAGATTGCTTATATAGATGTTCCTGATGAGTTCGCAGGTACTATCATCAACATGCTGAACCAGAGAAAGGGTGAGCTTCAGGGAATGGCTCCTACAGGAAATGGAACCACAAGACTTGAGTTCTCTGTCCCATCCCGTGGACTTATCGGATTCCGTGGAGACTTCATGACAGCTACCAAGGGTACAGGAATCATCAACACAACATTCGATGAGTATCTCCCATACAAGGGTGACATGAGCTACCGTTCAAAGGGCTCACTCATCGCATTCGAGTCAGGTACTTCGATCACATACGGTCTGTTCAATGCACAGGAGCGTGGAACTCTGTTCATCGGACCAGGCGAGCAGGTTTACGCCGGTATGGTTGTCGGTGAGAATCCTCGTGCAGAGGACATGGAGGTAAATGTCTGCAAGAAGAAGCAGCTTACCAATACACGTTCTTCAGGATCAGATGACGCCCTTAAGCTTTCACCTCCAAAGGTGATGAGTCTTGAGCAGGCTCTTGATTTCATCGACACTGATGAGCTCCTTGAGATCACACCGAAGTCATTCAGAATCCGTAAGAAGATCCTTGACCATACTCTTCGTTACAGATCCAACAGAAAGTAGACCGACGAACGAAATATAAATATAACATAAAAGAGATAATTCACACTCTGATGCGAATTATCTCTTTTTTTGACGCCATATTCTCTTCTATCTTCTAGTCACGGCTTCTATTGGTCTTAGTTTTGAGGCCCATAATGCGGGGAAGTATCCTGCTGCCACGCCGAGAAACACTGAGCCGAAGACTTTCAGTATCCATATCTCGTTTATCCTGTCAAATACCGATGTTGTCATGGTGTTGCTTATTCCAATGACAGCAACCACAAGGGCTATCATTCCTATACCGCCAAGAAGCAGTTGCATCCACATTATCATATACCGGGGATTCCACCACTATATTAAATTTACCTGTAAGCTCCGTCTCGTTTCCCTCTTTGTCTTCATACGCCACCACCACTGTGGATATCTCGCCAGATGAACCTGTAGTCGATACAGCATATGTCAGAATATCTATGCTTCCACTCTTACCAGCCTCTATATTGCCGATAACCAGTGCGATCAGACCCGTATTCTACATCTCTTCATTGATGATAACACTCTTTATATCTGAGACACTGTTTAGGGCCTTCAGCACTCCCGTTACCGCCACATTGCTATTTTCTTCTGATACACCGCCAAGATCAAGGTATATCATTATCTGGTCTTCACCCTTATATACATCAATATACCCCATATAGTTTTCCTCATCACCATTTTGTGAAGAATAATCCGACATCACCTGCTGGATCTCTTCAGTTTTCTCATCTGTCACACCGCCGTCAAAGTACACACTATATAAAAAGCTCTCTCCGTCAAATCCTGCAACATGTGCCTCATAGTTCAAATCAAGCTGATCTACTCCTAATATACTGTCAAAGTCGAATTCTCCATCTTCTCCAAATCCATATTCTCCATAATTTTCTGCCATAGCATCATCCATATTATCAGCCATCTCACTATTCTCATCTATCCCATTTTCTTTCTCCGCAGCTTCCTCAGGTTTTCTCTCAAACCGTGCATATCCGCTGTCATATTTCAGATAAATGACATTCTTCTCAGTTGTGCTGACATATATTTCCTGCCCGATTTCAATATCCACACCTGCTGCCGCAAAATTCTCTGCAGGATAGTCCTTACTATCGACCTTTTCTATTGCTCCCACACTCTCGTATCCTTCCGGCAGATCCTCATCTCTTCCGGTTGCATTGTAATAATAGATATACCCATCATACATAACCTGTGGCTGCTCTATCATTCCGCTTTCCACACCGGTCGAGGTCTCCACGCCATTTGTTCCTGAAACATTTCCCTCAGAACTACCGCAGGCAGTACATGCCATAATCGAAAGCGCCGCAGCACCTATAAATATTCCTTTTCGTATCCCCATACAATTTTCTCCTTTTTAACCCTTATTTATTGATGTTATCGCAAGCCAGCTAACTGTATGTTCATATTAACATGGCTTTCCCATCTCTGCCACATACATATTATTAAAGTTGTCACCATATGCTTACTTCCGTCCATCCATATCCTCATCCCGGACATATCTCGCATTGAACTCCATATTGATCTCACGGAGCTCCTTCTTCCCATCAATATAATCCTGGTACATCTCTGTGATACCACACATGCATCCGTCACAGTAAGCATCTATATTTCCCAGAGAATCGGCAACTATCTGCTCCCGCTCCTGTCTGGTCGTATCCTTGATAAGATATCCCGCCATAATAAAGCCTCCTAATAATAAAATTGGCACCGACATTATTAGACAATATACACGCAAAACAATATGTACAAGCGGTAATGAAAGCGACCGATCTTCAGCGCTTATCTGCTGAAGTGAAAGCCGCAGCGCCCTTATCGTAGCTGCAATATCGTGCAGATGTAAGCCAGCTGCGATAAGGGTAGCTGAATGTGCCTGTACACATGTTTTACGTTATTTCTAAAATGTCAGTGCCGTCCGTCTATCTAAATTACTGTCTAACCTTAATGTGAACCTCACGGAGCTGCTGCTCTGTAACCTCGCCAGGTGCTCCACACATAAGATCCTGTGCATTTCCATTCATTGGGAATGGGATGACCTCTCTGATGTTCTCCTCATTTCTAAGGAGCATGATCATTCTGTCCACACCAGGAGCCATACCTGCATGAGGTGGTGCTCCGAACTGGAATGCATTGTAGAGTGCTCCGAACTTCTCCTTCAGATCATCCTCTGTGTATCCTGCGATCTCAAATGCCTTGACCATGATCTTCATGTCGTGGTTTCTTACAGCGCCTGATGAAAGCTCAATACCGTTGCAGACGATGTCGTACTGGTAAGCCAGGATATCAAGCGGATCCTTCTCATTTAACGCCTCAAGTCCGCCCTGTGGCATTGAGAACGGATTGTGTGTGAAGATGATCTTCTTGCTCTCCTTGTCGTACTCGTACATTGGGAAGTCATTTATATAGCAGAAACGGAATGTGTTCTTCTCGTTGAGGTCAAGTCTGTTGCCAAGCTCAACTCTGATCTGTCCTGCAAATGACGCTGCAAGCTCAGGCGTATCTGCGATGAAGAAAATAGTATCTCCAGCCGTAAGGCCTGCAAGCTCTGCGATCTCACCCTTCATATCATCAGGAATGAACTTGTCGATAGGTCCCTTGTATGACATATCATCAAGGATCTCCAGATATCCAAGACCGCCCATGCCGATGCTCTGTGCAAACTTGAGCATCTTCTCATGCTGTCCCTTTGAAAGTTTCTTGTGTACATTGATGGCACGCACTGTCTTGCCATGGAATGGCTTGAATGTACATCTCTGGAAGAAGTCTGTGAGGTCTATTATTCTGAGTGGGTTTCTGAGGTCAGGCTTATCTGTACCGAACTCAAGCATAGCCTGCTTGTAGCTGATGATAGGATATGGAGCCTGTGTAACCACTGCGCCCTCAGGTGCAAACTTCTCAAATGTTGCTGAGAGGACTTCCTCTCCAACCTTGAATACGTCCTCCTGTGTTGCAAAGCTCATCTCAAAGTCAAGCTGGTAGAACTCACCAGGTGAACGGTCTGCTCTTGCATCCTCATCTCTGAAACAAGGAGCTATCTGGAAGTACTTGTCAAATCCTGATACCATGAGGAGCTGCTTGTACTGCTGAGGTGCCTGTGGAAGTGCATAGAACTTGCCTTTGAACTTTCTTGATGGCACGATGTAATCTCTTGCGCCCTCAGGTGATGAAGCGCAGAGGATAGGTGTCTGGATCTCAAGGAATCCCATCTCAGTCATCTTCTGACGAAGGTAGCTGATGACCTGACTTCTGAATATCATGTTGTCCTTAACCTTCTTGTTTCTGAGGTCAAGATATCTGTACTTGAGTCTCACATCCTCACGTGTCTCCTTGGATGTCTGGATCTCAAATGGAATCTGCTTATATACCTTACCGAGTATCTCTACAGTCTTCGCCTCGAGCTCAATAGTACCTGTAGGGATCTTTGGGTTGTATGTCTCCTCATCTCTGTGCTCAACGATACCCTCAATTGATACACAGTCCTCCTTTGTTATTCCGTCAAGAAGTGATGTGTCTCTCATTACTACCTGGAGCACTCCATACATATCACGCAGATCGATAAATGATACTCCTCCATGGTCACGGATATTCTCTACCCATCCGGCAACCTTAAGTGTCTGTCCCACATCGCCCTCAGTGATCTCGTTCATTGTTCTGTTACGATAAATGTTCTCGATTGTCATCTGTTCTCTCCTTTTCTTTACTATTTGCCTGTGGCTTTATATCCACATTGACTTTTTCAGGATTACACACCGGCTATTATTTTTCTTGCAAATAGAAAAAGCTTATGTTCATCCTGAATCAGATGCACATATACATATGCAAATATTCAGGACGAACATAAGCTCTCTCAAATTCCCTGTCGGTTACTTGTCTGCTCTTATGTCCGCGGTACCACCTGATTTACCGTTACACGATCTTCGTATATTCAAAGCATCGCATCCCAGTCCCTCTCAGCCACCTTGCTCATGGCCTCTCTGCGTATCGTGCAGCAACGGCTCCCCTACTCGACATATAACACGCTGCCACTTCCTGGCTATGTCTTTCAGCTTGCGGCTGGTAAAGTGTTGTTCACATACATTCACTCCGCCGGACTTCCACCACCACCGACTCTCTGTGGGCGATAATCTATGCTACTTCTCTTCGTCATTGCCTTATATAGCGTCAGCACATATCTGACGCCACATTATTATATTCTAGTGATTCAAGTTCTGTCAACTATATTTATGTATATTTCCACCATCATCCCACAACCTCAGCTCCAAACGGCATGAGTGCCAGCTTTGCGATCTTAAAGAACTGAAGTCCAAATGGGAAGAATGCAAGTCCTGCAAATTTAAAACACTGAATCCCAATCGGAATCCCTATTATCGTTATACAGCACAGCACCCCGCTTGCCACCCACGAAAGTCCGCTCAATATTCCGCCACATAAAAACCATATACAATTTCCAAGACATCCCATGATATCATCTCCTAATCACAAAAACACAACTAACATATAGTAATCCAACCATACACTCACACTATGCACCCGTCATACTAAATCCATTTCATCTGCACAATGCAGCAAGCATCTTGACTGCCGCCTCATACTCACCATTATCTCTCGTCTTCCGGATCTTCTTAAGAGCCCTCTCAGCTCCCTCCACATCATAAAACAGCCTCGACCAGTAAGCCCACAGCTCCTTCATCTTGAACATCGTGTTGCCCCTGCCCACATCCGACTCACAGTAATTCCTGTAAAGTTCATCGTGGAATGTGAAGAATCTGTCCCAGTCATATGGACTGTATGATGGACTTTCAGCAAATCCAATGTTGCCATCCAGTCCTGTTGCAACATTCAGATCATTGCCGTCATCAACTCTGTCCCTGCCGGCAACAGCACTTTTTATCCTCTCCGCAAGACAAGGGTCAGCGATTATTCCTCTGCCTATCATAACCTTCCTTATATCTGAGAAATCGCTCACTAACTTTTTATAATCCACCACACTGTTTATATCTCCGTTGTAGCACACCGTATCTGTTCTTCCATATGCAGCAACACCTTCGGCAAAAATTTCCATATTCGGCGTATTCCTATAGAAGTCAGTCTGTATTCTCGGATGTATGATTAGTTCACTTATAGGATACTTCTTATATATCTCTATGATATCCTCAAACTCCGAAGAGCTGTCTCTTCCTATTCTGGTCTTTATAGACACATCCATAACACCAGCGGCAAACACTTCATACAGGAAGTTGTCAAGTCTATCCGTATCATATAGCAGACCTGAACCTTTATACTTCGTGACTACAGTCTTTGATGGACAGCCGAGATTGATGTTCACCTCATCATATCCAAGTTTCTTTAAAAACTTTGCCGCCTTCACAAATCCCTCGCCGCTGTTGGTAAGGAGCTGCGGCACCACATATATCCCCTGATTATTCTCCGGAAGTACATCCCTTAGTTCCCGGTTTCTGAGAGGGCGCCCTTTTGCCGGGGCAATAAACGGCATAAAGTATTTGTCAACGCCGCCAAAATATTTGCGGTGTGCATTCCTGTATATATATCCTGTTATCCCCTCCATCGGGGCAAGGTAGATCAAACCATCCTGGTTATTCATCTGGCATTCTCCTATCTAACGACTGGCACTGCATATCAAGTTTCCATAGACAGCTTGACATGTTTACTTTCCATATTGTGATTTAGACTCTGCTACCATTGATAATGTTTCATGATTGCCTGTATCATAGGTAAATACCTTATGCCCCTGTTCTGTAAAAACAGCCGAACCTCCAATGCCAAAATATTTTTCAAAAAAGGCCTTTATTTTATCAATGACACCTTGTTTCTTCTTGGATCTGCCGCCACCGCCAAAACGTGAAATCGGCGGCATTAGTTTATCTATGTCTGTTCCTGCTGTTTTGATTTCTCCATCGCGGAACGCATTCTCCATGAACTTACGTGTATCCTCTGGTTTCAGATTTTCTTCTGTGATAATCTTATTCAGGTCATGCTCTCTCTGCTTAACCACAAACTCATGCCACTCGTTCATGACATCATCTACATCATTTATTCCTGCAATAAAAGTTTCAATAAGCTCTTTCTTGCTGCGCAGCTCAGGGCTGGCTTTAATCGCCTTATTGATGGTTATAAGTACTTCCTTATCTTCACAATGTGTGTCATGGTACTTCTTTACGAGCATAAGAATATAATCTATGTTGATTTCAATCTGCCGGATAAGTTCAATCTCAAACACCACGTCATCTGTAATATCCGTGCTTTCCTGACGCTTACGTTTCCACTCATCACGCAGATCCTGATAGCGTCCAAGATAATCCTGCAAATCACGTTCAGAAATAAGTTCCTTACCCTTGAATTCGTCAAAGGAAAGCAGAAGGTTCCTCATTCGGAGAATCGCACCAAACAAAGCGATAAACTCCTTCTGTTTCTGTTCACCGACAATCTGCGGTTCTGACAGTGGATACTTATCAGCCAAGTCGTCCATCATATCCACATATCCCGGCATCTGCCTGCCGTCTACAGATTCATATCCATAATAGTAATCCTTAAAGCTCTGCAGCAGAACAATACCTCCGGCATTCTTGTCCCCAAACAATGAAATTGCACTGTCCACACGCTTTTGCAAATTTCTGAAACATACAATATTTCCAAATGTCTTGATAGAATTCAAAATACGATTGGTACGTGAAAATGCCTGTATCAATCCATGCATTTTAAGATTCTTGTCGACCCACAACGTATTCATGGTTGTTGCGTCAAAGCCTGTAAGGAACATATTTACTACAATCAGTATATCCAGCTCCTTATTTTTCATGCGAAGCGACACATCCTTATAATAATTCTGAAATTTATCACTTGAAGTATCGTAATTCGTACGGAACATTTCATTGTAGTCCTTTATGGCTTCTTCCAGAAAATCTCTGGACGGCTGATCAAGGGCAGATGTGTCTTCTGAATTCTCCTCATCCAAAATACCATCTGATTCTTCCTCATTTGCACCATAGCTGAAAATGGTTGCAACACGCAGTTTCTTTGCCGGGTCTGCTGCCATCTGCTTTTTGAATTCCTGATAATACAGCTTTGCCATAGGAACACTTGACACCGCAAAAATAGAATTAAAACCACTTATACGCTGTTTCTGCTTGATTTCCTCTACCTCGTCACGCTTAGCAGACGCCACCTCCGTAATATTTGTCAGCGCATTGTATATGTAGGTTTTATCGCCACGATACGTCTTCTGATCAAAATGCTCCAGTATGTACTGTGTCACAATACGGATACGCTCAGGAGCCATCATAACCTTTTCACGGTTGATATCCCAGACCATCTCATCTGTGATTTCTTCCTCCACGTCCATCGTTTTTATATAATCAACACGGAACGGAAGAACATTTTTATCATTTATTGCATCCACGATCGTATAGCTGTGGAGCTGGTCACCAAATGTCTGACCTGTGGTAAAGAGCTTTGGATTTTTCACTCTTCCAGAATTAACTGAGAAAATAGGTGTCCCTGTAAATCCAAACAGATGATATTTCTTAAAACTCTTTACAATAGCTGTATGCATGTCCCCAAACTGACTGCGGTGGCATTCATCAAATATAATAACCACGTGTTTCTGATACACTTCATGTCCCGGATTCTTTTTTATAAATGTAGCCAGTTTCTGAATCGTGGTAATAATGATATGTGCATCCTTATCTTCCAGCTGCCGTTTCAATATGGCTGTCGAAGTGTTGCTGTTGGCTGCCCCCTTTTCAAAGCGATCGTATTCCTTCATAGTCTGGTAATCCAGATCTTTACGGTCAACAACGAACAGCACCTTGTCAATATATGGCAGTTTTGATGCAAGTCTTGCAGTCTTGAACGACGTCAGCGTCTTTCCTGAACCTGTGGTATGCCAGATGTAACCACCACCCTCAACGCTGCCATACTTCTTATAATTATTGGCAATTTCAATTCGGTTGAGAATCCGCTCTGTAGCAGTAATCTGATACGGACGCATGACCATAAGCAGATTCTCGGATGTAAAGATACAATACTTCGTAAGGATATTCAAAATCGTATGCTTTGCAAAAAATGTCTTTGTGAAATCGATCAGATCTGGAATCACCCGGTTATTAGCATCTGCCCAGAAACAGGTGAACTCAAAGCTATTGCTGGTCTTGGTTTTACTTGCGCCCCTCTTCTCATGTTCTTTTTCTGCATTTTTTCTGGTGCTGTTGGAATAATACTTTGTGTTTGTACCATTTGAAATGACAAAAATCTGAATGTACTCATACAGACCGCATCCCGCCCAGAAAGAATCCCTCTGGTAACGGTTGATCTGATTGAATGCCTCACGAATGGCAACCCCTCTGCGTTTCAGCTCAATATGCACAAGCGGCAGACCATTTACCAATACTGTAACATCATAACGGTTATCATGCTTTGCGCCATCCTCTGTGCCAAGCACATACTGATTGATGACCTGCAGCCTGTTATTATGTATATTCTTCTTGTCTATGAGTTTGATATTCTTGGAAGAACCGTCATCACGGGTAAGCACCTGAGTATTGTCCTCCTGTATTTTCCGGGTCTTTTCCACAATATGCTCATTGGGATTGGCAATGGCATTCTTGAAAAAGTAATCCCACTCTGTGTCTGAAAACTGATAGTTGTTAAGTTCTGAAAGTTTCAGTCGAAGATTAGCAATCAGGTCTTTCTCCGTGTGAATCGGCAGATATTCATATCCCTGTTCACTGAGCAGGCGGATAAACTCCTGTTCAAGCTCAGTCTCGCTCTGATAACTGTCAGACCGCCGCTTGACCGGTTCATATTCTGTGACAACGGTATTCTCCGATGTCTCCGCTACAATATTAAAGTATGGCATAATATATCCCCCATCTATATTAGATTAATGTAGATAAATATTCATTAATTTCCTGTTCTTTTTGCAACAATTTTATTTCTTCATTTCTTTTTTGTATTTCAAATTGACGTTTTTCATCCAGTGCATGCGTTATATCATTTACATATTTAGTAGTAGCCTTCATCAACCACACTTTTAAATATCTTACAATATCACCTAATGTAGATTCATTTGAATACACTCCTACACTAATCATCAATTGATTTCCATTACCTTTCACCTTATCTGTATCATATCCTAAAACATATGGATGTTCATATTGTCCATTTGTCAAACATCTAAACCATTCTGCTGGCATTTCATGTGATAATTCAACTATCATTTTGCCATTCTCATGTTTTAATGAAATAATTTTAGGTACACTTATTTTTCCGCCATTTTCTTCAACTTTTTTTATTTTATCTATATCCTGCTGTTTATTACTAATTCCTGCTAAAATACTTGTCTCCATGATAATTGTTTCCGCTGGGAAAAGTCTGTCATCTGGATTTTGACAATAAAGCCTATCAAAAATATCATCTAAAAATCCATATTCACTATCTACCTCTGATATTTTTTTATAATTATTTCCCGCTACCAATTGTCCTGTAAACATTTCATTAAGAATCAGTCCCAAAGAATACATGTCAGTTCTTCCATCAATTGTTCTTCCTTTTTCTCGTTGTTCAGGAGCTGCATACTGAAAATTTGCCATTCGTGAATGTGGTTCTGTTTCAACAATAGTAATCATCTCGTCTACACTAAAATGTGCTATTCCAAAATCCGCCAAAACTGCTTTATTACTATTGTCAAAGAATAAAATATTTTCTGGTTTCAGATCCCTATGAAAAACCCCTTTATCATGTGCATATTTTATTCCTTTTAACAACTGAATAAATATTTCAAATATTTCGCTCCCCTTCAAGCCTCTTTTCATTCTATCTCTAAGTGTACATATTCCCAATGGCATAATGTAAAACACCTTATTATCACTATACAAACCATAATCCATGACCTTAAGTATATTTTCACATTCTGCATTTAAACAAAAATAAATTTCATTTTTTAACCGTCTTTTTTTCTCTATAGAAAAATCAGATATATCAACAACTTTCACCGCAATCTTTTCATCTTTTCCATTTTTTGCAGAATAAACAGTGCCATTCCCACCTTGTCCAATTTGCTCAATTATTGTATATTGATCAAATACAGTCTTTAATATCTCATTTCTCTTAATTCCCACAAAATCTCCTCTCTGTGTATTACATTTATTCCATCATGTTTGAATTGCATTTTTATTATAATTCTGAAAACAATAACAGTTTATCCCTGTAATATTCATATTGTTTCTGACGAGCTTCGATCTCTGCTGGAAGTCCTGTGGACAAATCATTGCACAGGGTGTCAAAACGGTCAAGAATTTCCGTTATTCTTTTCTGCTCCCTGATCGTTGGAATAGCAATTGAAATATTTAAAATATCTGCTTTCCTCAAATTTGTCTGATCTGCTCCGTTATCATATTTCAGCAACTGCGGATTGCGGTTTAACATATAATACAAATATTTTGTAGTAACCAGCTCCGGTTTCCTTACCGTAAATGCTCCAATTCTCTGATTAAGAGTGTATTTATCATCCTCGTCAACTAAATAACATTTAGCCAACGCTCGACCGCTTGGCAAATCACTCATAACCATTAAAACATCGTTTACATATAATGGACAAATCTGCTCATTTGAATATTTTTTTACTTGCCCATCAGTGGAAATAAACTTAGAATTTACAACAATATATTTTCCATCTGCCACAATATTTTTTTCATGACCTTTTCCATTTCTGAAATTGGCAATATAATCAAGTCTAACTATTGCATATCCAAATACATACTGCACAAGCTTAATTGTATTCTCTGTCTGTCTGTCTGTCTGTCTGTCTGTCTGTCTGTCTGTCTGTCTGTCTGTCTGTCTGTCTGTCT